>SDBU01007248.1_pt1 | contig 12818 bp, 17 predicted proteins | sample 2277071 | NCBI WGS metagenome assembly SDBU01 (sample SAMN10397929, study PRJNA504765) | marine sediment metagenome | isolation source: marine sediment core GS08_GC12, 126 cmbsf | place: Arctic Ocean: Gakkel Ridge, Loki's castle | collected 2008 | reverse complement strand
GTCCGGTGATCCAACGGGCCTGCTCAGACGCAAGAAGCACAACTGCGTCTGCTATGTCCTCTGGTTGACCAATCCGACCCAGCGGACAAGCCGCAGACTCACGCTCAACGGCTTCAGCCCCGTAGCCCCCGGTCTGGACGGGCCCCGGAGAAACGACATTCACTGTGACGCCGTAGGGGCCAAGCTCCTTGGCGGCAACCCGGCTAATGCTCTCCATCGCATACTTGCTGGCCCCATACCAGACGTTGCCGCCAAAGGCGTCTGCCGCATCAGTGCTCACATTGATGATACGTCCCCATCTGGCAGCGCGCTCGATGTGCCGCCGCCCATACTCCTGTATCATCAGGGCTACCGCGCGTGTGTTCACCGCGAAATGCCTGTCGATGCTCGCAGCGTCTGCCTCCAAGAGCCGGCTGGGGTACTCACAGTGAGCGGCATTGTTCACCAGCACATCCACTGCCCCAAAAGCGGATTCCGCGCGGTCGAAAAGCAGAGGGATGTTGGCTGGATCCGCAAGGTCGGTTTCCCATGCCTCAGCGCTGCCGCCTGCATCGCGGATCGATTTCACAACATCATCGGCAGACTTCGCCCGCATAGCAGCATAAAGAGCTTCCCCCGATTCGCCAAGCCGCCGAGCGACATCCTCGCCCCAACCGGTGTCCTGTGGTCGCACGCGCAGATAGGTGAGGAACAACTTCGCGCCTTCAGCCGCCAGGCCCTTTGCGATCGCCGCCCCGATCCCATGGTTCGCCCCGGTCACCAAAGCGACTCTCCCCTGGAGTCCTGTATCCATCATCTGCTCTCCCAAATGGCGATCAGACGCTCGAGGTCCTCCTTGTCCCCCGTGCGGTTGGATGCCTTCTTGCTGATGATCAAGTCCTCAAGACTGATGAAATTGACATCCAGATCGGCGCCCGAACACGACGCTGGCGGCCGCCGAGTTTAGGATGTCGGCTGCGCCTTATGGCTATCTGCGCCGCCCTCAAAATGGACATCGATCACATCAACAACTCGTCTGTATCCGATTCTGCGGTAGATGCTATTGGACGTAGGGTTGCTCAAATCTGTGTAGAGAGTGCAGAATTCCTTGCCATCGTCGAGGATTCTCTGTGATACGCTCGCCACAACTGCTGTCGCGTATCCCTTCCTTCGATACTCCGGAGGCGTGAAAACCTGGCAGATGGCCCACCCATGCGGCGTCGGTCGGGTCCTCCCTGCCATCGACCGTGGGAACCCGTCAATCCAGAGGAACATATCCCCGCGTCTCAGTACCCCTTCGGCGGCCCCTACAGAGCGCTCGTTCTGGTCGTCATGGAAGATCTGCTCGTGGAAGCCGTGCGCCCATCCTCGGACAAGCTCCAGATGTTCGAGAGTAGCCTGCTCGAACCGGCCGGCGGGATACGTCGGATGCGCGACCTCACGGAGTTCATAGATCCTCTGGCGCATGCCCCCTTGGCAAGTTGCGCCTGTCTGACGACACCAAGCAGAGGCGAACGTCTCCGCCACGGCTTCCGGGGCCATCACGCCGGGTACCCGCCATTGTCCCCTCAGTAGTCCATCTGCCACCAGGCTCAAACTTGCCGACTGGTGGTCATCTTCCGAGTGGACCAGAAGCTTGTGGGGCGGGGTCATGACGGCGGCAACCCGAAGACCTGCAGCCGACTCAACAGTCGCCAAGTAGGGCGGGCTGCCGAGGGCGTTCGGCTTGTTCGCTAGCCGCAGGCATATGCCGAGCATCAACCCATTGGCAGACTCATGTCGCTCCAGCGCCGCCCGGGCAACAGATAGGAAGCTCTCGGCATCTTTGTGCTCGGTGTAGACCATGCCCATTCATCAGATAACAGTATCTTCTGTCCTTCAGGAGGTCGCTCACGCTTTCCGAGCCCGCGCCCCACGCGACCCACTTGTTGGCCCCCCGTCACCCGGCATTCCGGGGGGCTGCGTGTTGGTTTTCGTTTCCACAGGCAGATCCTTGTATGTGAAGGCCATGTAGAGTACGCACGCCAAGAAGGAACCCAGTACGATGAGAAAGGCTGTCCGCTTTGCCTTCATCTTGCCACCCTATCCTGCAAGCAGGTTCAAGACGAGGTCGAACAGCCGCATCGGCCGCATCAATGCCCACCCCGGCCTTCTTGCAAGAAAGCCCTTCCGCCATTAGACCCTCCATCATCTCAGGTACTCATGACAGGACAAGCTCCCGCAAATCGCCTATCACCAAGTCGGGCACCGGGAAGCGTTCGTCCAACTCCTCACCCGGCGGAGCTATCAGTACGGCCGAAAGGCCGACTCCTTTTGCGCCGCCAACATCGCGCTTATGGCTGTCACCTACCATCACAATCCGCGAGCGATCGACGTCGAAGGCTTCCAGCGCCTTTTCGAAGATGCGCGAACTGGGCTTAATGCAGCCGTGGTCAGATGAGAAGACAATAACGTCGAATAGGTCTTTCAGGCCTTTCCTGTCGAGGGCTGCCATGAAAGGACCGCTCCGACTCCAGACGTTCGACACCAGCCCGAGCCCATGAGTCTGACGGAGTCCTCGAAGTGCTTGCACGTGGCTGTCTGGTATAGACCCCATCTCGTGGCGCAGAAACACTTCCTCGACCAGCGCCATCTCCTTTTCGAAAAGATGCCCTGACCCGTTCATCACACAGAGGCATTCACAGACCGAAGGATATCGGTCGTAATATGCCGCATCCCGCGCCAGCGAAAGCATGTGGTCGAACAAGGCAAGGATAAGACGGCTGAGTTCATCGGAAGCCAACTGGTTCCCGTCGAGTCTCCTATAGGTGGCCGCGACATCCTCACAATCCGCGAAGCGGTCACAGTCGAACATGAACGTATTACCCATGTCCAGCAGGATCACGTCAAACCGGTCGATGAACCGAGCAGGCATTTGCAGCTCCGCCCTCTGGAGGGTCTCACATGCTCTCAGCCGCTCTTCTCGCGATGATCCTGTCTACCGCGTGTCTGTGCGGGACGCCGCTGGAGGTGCAGTCGAAGATCTCCTCGGTGCAGTAAAGGATCTCCCAGTCCCAGTAATACCCCATCAGCTCTCCGGACCTGTACGGATACGCGGTCGCCTCAGCGTCCGGCGCACTGGCGATGAAGGGCTTCCGCACGAACACCGAGAGCACATTGAGCCCTTCGGGCGAAGTCGCCTGCTTGTATGCTTCGAATCGGGCTTCCCGGACGTCCGGAGGCAGGTAGTGCAACGTGCCTGTCGAGAAGATGACGTCGTAGCTCTCCTCAGGCTTCCAGGTCACGACGTCCGCCTCAATGGTCTCCACGGGAACTCCTTCTTCCTCGGCAAACCGCCGGGTCTTCTCAAGGCCGGCGGGGGAAGCGTCGAGCCCCGTGATCTGGAAGCCGTGCCGGGCGAAGTAGACGGCGTTACGTCCCTCTCCGCAGCCCAGGGCCAGGAGCTTCAGCGACCGGCGTTCCGACGGCCGCATCATCTCGACCACCCGTTCGCAGATCGCCGAGGGATCCTTGCCCCAGTAGTAGGCTTCGCCTGAGTACTTATCGTCGTAAGGATTGCTTCTTTTCATGTATCGTTCCACGGGTTCCTAACAGCGCCCGAAGACTAACAGGTCAATCATCTCCGTCACGGGCCGCGTCGGGTCTTCCCTATGGGCGGTGTCTTCCATCAGCCTGACGCCTTGCTGGAACTCTTCGTCTGATATCAGTTCAAAAGTCGACAGCCCTCGTTGGCGAATCCGATCAACGTGCTCCTTAAAGGTCCTGTCGATCACCTGTTCCACCGATTCGAAAGCAACCAGACGAAACCGGCCCTTCTCGAATGTCTTCCGCACAGCCTCAACGCTCGGAAGCCTCGCGTTGTCCAAAGCCATGGCGCTTGGAAAGAATTCGTAGAAGCGAACGCTTTCCATGCGACCCTCGAAGCTGTTGCGTATCAAGACGATCCCGCCTGGCTTGAGAACACGGTGCAGTTCGGCCGCACATGCTTCAAGGTCGGCTATGTGATGTATCACCATCGAAAGCCATGCGAGATCATACAGATTGTCGCCCACGGGGATGTGCTCAGCGTGTCCCTTGACGTATCGCACGCGCGGATGAGCACTCTGGGATTCTGCAACTGATTTCATGTTGTCAGACGGCTCTACCGCAATGACATTCGCATCGAAGGAGTCCGCCAGGACGACGGAGAAGCGCCCTGTGCCGCAGCCCAGGTCAAGGATGACTAAGTCCTTCTGCGTTCCAACATAGCGGCGAGCGACGTCCATCCAGAGCTTCGCGGTCTCGGGAAGCAGTTCTCGGGCCTTGTGGTAGGTACGATAGAGCCCTTCGTCGTAATCGATGCTCATGGCTTGTCAACCCAAGCGAAGTCGGTGATCGGCGGATCGCCGCCGTGCGCTGTCCCCGCGACCACGAAACCGGCGGACCTCAGGAACCGCTCCACGTCGAAAGGCGGAATGTCCTCCGACCGGCTGCCGTAGGCGCCGACGATCAGGCGACCGCCGGGAGCAACTGCACGATGGAACAGCCTGTGGACGTACTCGGCAAGGTAATGCTCAGGCACACAGTCGTAGAGGCTGTAGACGTAACGGAACTGCCGGGGCGGGTCCCAGTCCCAAGCGTTCCCCACGAAGAAGTTGTCGGCGAACTCTGGAAGGCGCTGGCGAGCCAGTTCAACGAGCCGAGCGCCGTAATCCAGTCCGTAAGGGACCAGCGTGACGCCCCGTTCGCTGGCCCACGCTACCAGGCATTCCAGCAGGTAGCCGTTTGCACAGCCGACATCCAGGAAATCGCCATCCGCGTCCACAGCTTCGAGTATCGGCTCGCGTTCCGCACGCCAACGCTCAGGGCCTCCGCCAAAGCCCGACTGCCGGACCGGGTCGTCTTCGGCGAGATACGAGGCTTCCAGCGTTGCCAGGCGCTCAAGGAACTCCCGCGGCAGCCCTCTGTCGGTTCGCATACGTCGCTTATCCTTTGCCAGAGTCCATGTTACTAATAGCAGCCGGTAGCCCCTTCACAGAACTCACTATCGCGTCTGGGATTTCCTGGGGCGTTCTCGGCTCCAAGATCGCATACTCCCCCTGCCTAATCCAGAGCGTCTTCATCCCAACCATTCGGGCCGGGATGATATCATTGTCAAGCCGGTCGCCTACCATCACTGCTTCGGTCGGCGCTACGCCGGCGCGCTCTGCTATCGTCTGGAAGAACCGGGTATCAGGCTTCGAGATCCCCAGGTTTTCGGAGACGTCCGTGTGATCGAAGAATCGCAGCACTCCGAGTCTGTCCAGGTCATCCTTGATGGAAGACGGCGCGTTACCAGCCAGCGCCAGCGTGTAGCGCGCTGACAACGAAGCTAAGACTGAGTCGACTCCGTCATAGAGGCGGCGAGGGTGCTTCGCCAGGATTTCCGGGACCTTCTCTCTCGCTCTTGCCACAAGCGCGTTGCATTTGGCGGCGTCCGGCCGGGTGAAGCGCCAGACCACTGCACGTTGCAGGCCGGGAACAAAGCTCAGGATGACTTGCCTGACGATGTCGGCGAACTCCTCATCTGTGAACGCGTACCCGTCTTCCCTGAGGACTTCCTTCTGCCCCTCCATGAGCGCCGTGGCTGCCGCATCGGCATCTAATATGGTTCCACCGATATCGAACAGAAGCGCTCGAGTCATCGTGCCTCTCCCTCACGCTGGCCACTGAATGAGCGCTCGACTTCGGAAACGAGTTGGTCGATTTCCTGCAGGATGCTGGGGAAACCCGGATAGGCTCCGATCCAACGCTTTTCCTGGCACGCAGGCCACTCAGTCCGGAACGCACTCTCGTCTACTCTCAGGCGCCATGCGATAGAAGGTGGCTTTCCCGTCGGATCGAACTCCGTGACAAGCGTCTCGAACAGATCAAGAAAGACGGCCTCCGGCATTACCTTTCCTCCCCCCTGGGTCCGTCAAGCCGCCTCTTCGGCGAGCAAATCAATGTAAGAGCAGCTCATCAGGTCTTTGTCTCGTATCCCGAGCTTCTCCATCAGCCCCCTGGCAATCCGTTCAGCTTCGGCCCTCTGGCCTTCGCGCACTGGCACTTCGATCTCCACGAAACTACCGAGTCCTTCCACTTCATCCAAATGGATCCTTGTTTCCCCGAGGGCATAGGAGTGCCGCTTCTTGCGCACAACCCCCAGAGTACCCAGGGCAACTGCTAGCGTTGCTCTGAGCGCCTGGGGAGCGTTCGTTGGCACTTTCCAGTAGTTCGACTGTGTTGGACCGCTTTCGTCAGCCCGCTCGTAGTAGATCAATTCGCCCTCACCGGTCTTAAGCAGACGCAGTTTCAGCCTTCCTCTCGGCACGCGGAAGAAGATGTCCTCTTGCTCAAGGACTACGGGGGCCGCATTGCTGAGGGCCTCCACCAGCTTCCTGAGGCGCACTGCATCTCGGACTCTTGCCTTGATTTCAATATTCTCGCCCATGCATGCCCTCGCGCCGCTGTCAGGAAGATCGACCACCACTCTGGAATGGTGAGCCAGGCCGGACACCAGCCACACTATTCCATCCGCACTTCATGGCCAGCCATTCCCAGTTTCCTGGGAATGCGTTCGACCAGCAACAAGTCCAAGGAAGGCTTCAGCGAGTGGAGAAACAACTTCATTCGGGGCGGGACCGTACCTACTGCCTCGCCGCACGAACGAAGCGATAGCCCATGTCGGCTCGTTCGAGTTGCTTTAACCAGCCGTGTCTCTCTTCCCACTCGCCGGTCGTCAAATCTTGCGTCAGTCGTCTTATGCCTTCTTTCACCATATTCTGATCTGCCAAAGCGAAGCTTGACATCGCGGCCCTGAAAGTCTCGTCAAGGTACATCTCAGGCCTCCTCCATCCTGCCTGTGTGAAACGATCCCTCAAATCGTGGGGAAGCTCAAAGACACAGGATTCAACTGTCATTCCCGTCTCCGTCTCGAGAAGCTGCTCCACTGCCTTCAGAGGCGGAAACTTATCATATGCGTCCTTCCACATAGTCGGGAAATAGCCGGCCAGCCAGGGCGTGTTCTCTAGCCGGGGGTCGTAGGTAAACAACACTATTGGACCTCCTGGACACATGCGCGCCATTTCCCTTACGGCCTTCACGGGGTCGTCGAAATGGTGGAAGGAGCAAACGCAGACCACACCATCCACGGATTGATCTGGTAGAGGAATATCTTCAGCACTCCCAGCGACCCATTCCACGTTGGGATGACGCCGGCCTTGCTCGCGCATCACGCCGGACGGCTCTATGGCTTTGATCCGGAATCCCAACTCGGCTAGAGCCACACTGTAGTTGCCCGTGCCCGCGCCGATATCAGCAATGCGACTCACCGGCTCCAGCATCAGCAAACGGACTGTTTCATCCACAATGCGAGGGTCAGCACAGCGGTGTCTTGCGTAATGACGCCCTATGGAGTCATAGACGGACATATTGAGGCCCCGCCACAAAATCCCCGAGCCAGAGCTCACAAGGCTCCCGTGAGGCCCCTCCTGCTTGGAACGCTGCGCGAAAGTCCAGAGCTTCTTGCGCCCGTCTAACTGCTCAGACGGTCTTGCGGCCACTAAGCATTTCCAGCGGCAAGTCCACCAGGAAGACGATGGCCTCGGCCCTCGTCGCGCCACGGAGACTCACCGAGCACTCGGGAGCTTCTTCTCGATCACTCCAATGTAGTACGGGCCGTCCGATTCTGCAAAATGGCCAACCCGCCAGCGGGTGCCGGATACTATCTCCGCCATCTCGTTCCGCGAGACAAGGAAATAGTCAAACCAGGGGGTGGCGTAGGTCTTGTATCTTACGCGCAGCCGTATCTGACCGCTCATCCTGCCGCGCTTTCGATTGAGTTCGTGATAGGCCAGATGGCAGGGCTCATCGGTCGCATATGGATCGCTCGACTGAGCGATGATCCTCGCCTGATCGCTCGTCATCCCGCAGAACCGCCTGAGCAGCCACTTCGCACGCTTGAAGCTCCCGAAGAGCCCAAAGTTGTTGCCCATCATCAGTAGCGTGTCGAATGTGCCCAGCTTGCGGCTGAGTTGGGTGATGGACATCTCTCTGGCCTGCGTGAGGCCTCGGAGTTTGCACACTTTGATGGCCAGAGGCGAGACATCGATACCTAGGACATCGAGCCCTTTCTCCTGCAGATACAGCGCGTGCCTGCCCGCGCCGCAGCCGATGTCCAGGATTCTGCCCTTTACTATCTCCATCGCTTCCCGCTCGATCGGCGGCCACTCGTCGTAAGCTGCCAGGTAAGTCCCGGCATCCCGGACCCCTCCGACGAATCCATCATCCCTCTCGTCTATTTCGTAGCCGCCTTTGCCGAGGTAGGAATCGTAGATGGCGTGTCCATATGCGTCCTGCTTGTCGGTCAGTCTTGTCATGGTTAGATGTTCCCCATGTCAGCCTCAGAACTCAATCCAATAGCGGCGGACGGGCTCGCCGTCCAGCTTGCAGATTCCTTCGCTGGCCAGGAGGCCACCGTTCTTCTCGATGATCCGGGCGGAGGCTACATTATCCGGGTGGCAAGTCACCAGGACTCGCCCGAGTCCCTGCTCTTTGGCCTTTTCGAGGGTCAGAGCGAGCAGCTTGGTGCCGTAGCCCTTGCCGCGCTCGCTGGGCCTCACATTGTAGCCGATATGACCGCCACGATCTTCCAGTGCGGGCGTCAACCGATGCCGGAGGTCGCTCATGCCCAGCAGGCACCGCCCGAGCACCATCCAGTACGTGTTCCATGGCACAAGGCCCGGCCTCAGATTCCTGCTAGCGGCCGCATCCTTGAGACTGCGAAGGTACGTTGCCAAGTCCTCCTGCGCTGCCCTCACCTCTTCTTCCGCCACGCCTTCTCCCGCTTCCAGGAGTTCGCCAATGTAGTCTCGGAACTCCGCCCCGAAATCTTCGGACGGTTCGGTCAGCCTGAGATCGTCTGGTTTCAAGTTGCTGTCCCTCCAGCAGGTCCGGCCGGACCGCCTGGTCTGGTCGGTGAAAGCACGCGAAGACATCATAGAGCCACGCAGCAAAGAGGGAATGGACGCACTGACACGCCAGTTTGCAGAGACCTCGGCTCAGCGTCTGATCCGCTGGCTCCCCGGTGTGCAGATCAAGGATCTAGGACCTCAAGACAGTCGATCGTCCTAATCGCGGACACGTGATCTTGGACGTAGAAGTTGATCGCCTCTCGGTCTTCCGGCGCCGCATTCATCGTTGCCTCGACTTCTGCTACCAGGAACCACAGGTGGCGGAGACATGCAAGGTGGCGGACCACGGACTTCTCGCAGTCATGGAGAGCAGTCTTGCTCTCGTAAGCGGAAAGGACTGCGTCGAACGGCTGCCTCCAGCCGCCTGGGCCGAAGCTGATCATCGCCCAGTAGAACCAGACCGCGATGTCCCCCACGCACGGACCAAAGCCGCAGGTTCGAAGGTCAATCGCCTTCAGGTGTCCGTCACACAGAAGCAAGTTCCCGTGCCAGGGATCGCCGTGGATGACCGTTTGATCTGCCGCATCCAACTCCGCCAGCTCCTCGCTAATTCTCGCGGCAACACCATGAAGAAAGGCAACTTGCTCTGGCGGAACAAGGTCCCAGGACTCGACCCTTTCGACAGCTTTCTCAGCAGACATGGAGAAGTCAAACGCTGCCCTTGACAGGTCCGGTCGCCAGCCCGACGTCGCGCTGTGCATTTCAGCCAGGAACTCGCCAACTTGCCTCAGGTACTGCTGGCTCCAGCCATCGGGTCCGCGCGCCTCTCCTCTAATCCACGGCCGACAGAGCACATGGTAGGTTTGGCCTTCCAAGGTCACACGAGCCAGTGGGTACCCATCTGGGCATGATCTCAGTGCCGGTGTTAGCCCCCGAGTGGACAGCTTGGCTGCGTAGCTCGCGATGAAGCGGACGTCTTCGCTCCCTACTGACTGGGCGTCGAAAAGCTCAAGAAACCAGTCCCCCGAGGAAGTGCGAACCCGGAATGGCTGATCGGACGCCTCCGAGCTGTGGAACTGTTGGACATCCTGCACGGAGCCAAGATCGAAGGGCCTCGCACATTCCTCAATGAAGCACATTCCATTGCCCAGCATCACGCTCACCCCTGCCAGGACTGGCTGCGGCCACGGGCCTCGTTATTGTAGCAAAAGGGAGGTGGTGTTGACATGAGGTAAGACCGTTTGCCGAGTAGTGTGTCGCTCCCGAAACGCCCTGGCCTGTGCCAGGGCTTCTTTTTGTACGGAGGATGTAGTCATGGGTTTGACAGTCGCCGAGAAAACCCACTGGAAGGAGAGGATTGGGAAGCGGATCGATCAGCGCGTCGAGACGCTGGTGGCCAAGCAGGATCCTGCGCTGCTTCAGCGCGTGACAGAACAGGCTCGCGCGAAAGCGTATGAGAGCCTAGCTATTGACGCCCAGCAGCGAGAGCTTGATGCCATGGAGAAGCAGAAGGAAGAGATGGAGAGGCGGCAGCGCCGTCTCAGAGCCGAGCAACGCGCTGTCCTCAATGGCACCACTGCTGAAGACGAACTCGAAAGCGGCGGCTACGGGGGCCATGACTACATGGTACAGGACGCGCTCAAGGCCCGCGCCAAGGCGTTGGAGGCAGACATCCTGGCTGAATCGGACCTCGGCAAACAGGTGCTGGCACTCCGGGAAGAAAAGGACAACCTGCTCGACACGGTCTGGCTCGCCACGTCGTGCACCCAGATCAAAGAGTTGTGGGAGCAGGTCAACGCCCTGCTGGAGCTGAAGCCCACGGCGCTTGAGGAGAAGGCGCTCAGTATCGTGCCCATCGAGCCGGAGTGACCGCGCGGGCGAACGTGTCTGTTGCACCAGGGGCTCAGGATGACTGGGCCCCCTCTTCTTTCAAGAGGATGAGACGATGGAAAACGCCGAGAACCCGGAGGCGAGCGGACATGTCTGCGGCATCTGTCAGCAGCCCTTTGCCGACGGCCAGACCGTGGTGCAAGTCGTCGAAGACAGATATCCCAACTACGACGAGGAGGTCGTCCTGCACACCTACCACAAGGCGTGCTGGGGCGTGAAGAAGACGGCATCCGTGACCTGCGGCCGCTGCGGATCCTGGTTTCACCTCGCACTCCTGAGGCGAGGCCGTGGACTCCCGCAGCAGTCCAGGAAGCTCTTTTGCCCTCTGTGCGGGGTGGTCACCGACTGCGAGATGACCGTCTGAGCAGCCCGCCCGCAGGCACCCGGAGCGAGGAGTTCGCCGAGGCCCTCAGTTCGGCTGGAAGTATGCACGAAACCGGCCCGGACGATCGCTGAGATCTGGAGCGACCTGCGGAGGGGGCGCGGGTCACCTCACGCGGATGCCCGCTTCCTCTAGGATTGCCCTCTCCTCCGCCGTCAGGTCACAAACGGGGGGCCTTCGCAACTTGCGTATCACGCCTCCCCCGCCTGCTGGTCGATACCTCCGACGCTCGCGGTAGTCGGCTACTGCCTCGGGGTAGATCACCCAGCGCCCGCCATCCCTTTCGGCCTCCAGTTGTCCGTCCAGTATGCGCTGCCGGACGGTGCTTGCGGACAGGCCGAGTTCCTCTCCCGCCTCAGTAAGGTTGAAGGTACGTTTCGCAGAATCCCTCATATGTGGCCTCAGATGGAGTACGTGCCGCCGAGATCACTCACACTGCCCCTCCCACCTTGCAGTGGCCTCCGCTCTTGTAGTCCTTGCTGTCGAGACGGGAGGGACCGGACGACGCATTCTACTGTCAGACGGTCGAAAGGCAATCCCCTGGCCGATTCCAAACGCTAGCACCAGGCCGAATCCAAGGCCCGGCTTCTTGCCGGGCACTTCCTTTGTACGGAAAGGACGCGTCCATGGAAGTGTATTGCGGATTGTGTGGAGAGAACTCACATCAGCTCTTCTGCCCCTTCTGCGCCACGCTCTTCGACTGCCAGATCGGCCGTAACTGGCTGTCTCAACACCGCACTGAAACGGCGTCGTTTGCCAGCGTCCTACTTGCGCCGCCGGGCGCGACCAAGGCGCCGCAGTGCCATTCAGGGAACTCCTTGCTCGCCTTCGTTCAGAATCCGGTCAGTCGCCTGGTCAAGTCACCCGGGTCCCGCCTGCAGGGCTTGCCAGCAACCGTTCGCAGACAGGCATCCGGTGGTGCAGATGGGCGAGAGGCAGCATCCCAGCCGCCAGAAGGGGACAGTGACATCGACGTGACGCTGGCTGTGCTAGCCAAACGGATTCGCTCACTGTCGCATCAGTCCCCTTCGGGGCTGCCAAATGCGGCGCGGGCGAATCTGGCGAAGTCTGCCTGTGAGTCTCGACGGTAGGGATACACCTCGTTCGGGAGGACGGCCGACTCGTACCACTGTAGGAACCGGAGGAGTTCGTCGATTTGGGCCGGAGACATCGATCGTGCCAGCGAACGCAGGTCCATTTCCATGCGCTTCCCCCTCTCCCGGCATGCGTCACTCATGACCACGCTGGCCCCTGTGAAACCGAAGGCAATGAGCAACTTCGCCCGGGTGACCAAGTCCTCCTCGTTCCATAGGGCCAAGACCTTTCGCGGCAGGTGGTAGCGTGTGACCGGCATTCCAGTGGATTGGCCGGAGTAGGCGCGGTGGCTGTCCTCCACATCGTCTGGTCCGGAATTCGCGATCCGTTCGAGTGCCGGCTTCAGCTCGCGAAGATCGGCTGCCCACACGCTCCAGGTGATGTCGTTGAGCCCGTCCTCTCGGCCGTCGAGATAGGGCTTCAGAACGTCCGTCAACTCACCTTGGTAGTCTGCGCCTCCGACTTGCGCCAGATAGGTCAGTGAAGACAGGATAATGCTACGAAGGTGGTTGACTCCTGCAGACTGAAAACAGGCCTTGATCCTGCCAAAGTCTTGCAGC
>SDBU01007247.1_pt1 | contig 12820 bp, 10 predicted proteins | sample 2277071 | NCBI WGS metagenome assembly SDBU01 (sample SAMN10397929, study PRJNA504765) | marine sediment metagenome | isolation source: marine sediment core GS08_GC12, 126 cmbsf | place: Arctic Ocean: Gakkel Ridge, Loki's castle | collected 2008 | reverse complement strand
GTAGTCAAGGGTGTAACGGGAGCTGCTGCAGCATTGACTAGAAAAATTACGCAAAGTCAGGCATTGCGCCGAGCAACGGAAGTTATTTTTGAGGTTGTGGCGACAGGACTTGAATTTATTGCTGCGGGAATAAATCTATTTAATATTACTGAAGCGCGTGGCGAGTATAGCTACAGTGATATGCGAGCAGCCAAATTGCCAAAATTGGTGCGCCTTGTTGCCAAAATTGATATTCCAGGAATACCATTGGAAGAATTTATACTGAACAATGTGCAGTTTGATTTTAGAAATCCAATGGAAAGTTCAGCTGATATAACGATGAAATTTCTGCAGGCTTTGATGAATATGCAGCAGAATAAATACTTGAAGTATGCAACTGATCTTGCAGGAATCTAATTTGGCTTTGATTTAAGACTGTTGGATTATAATTGAAAAGGGGGAACTAGTCATGAAGGGACGAAAACCATTCGCATTATTGGTGGTTGTTAGTTTATTTGCAAGCCCGTCTTTTATTGCTGCACAAAATTATTATGAATTGATTGGTGCGCGGGCAAATATGCCCAGGCATGAAATCAGAAGGCAATGCGTTTTAAAAGAGTCAGAAGTAAAAATCACACGTAAGCAATTGGATACTCAAAATAAAAAAGTACAGCAGCTTAAGTCAGCTTCTCCACTGCAACTGAAAGCTCTGAAAGAAGCTAAAGATGAGCAAAAAAGGCTTCAACGATTGATTGATGATCTCCAGAAAAAAATGCCTAGTGTTACAGAAGCTTGTCAAGTTTTGCAAGATCCTACAAGGAAAGCCGAATACGATCGACAACTTGCACAGGATGCGGCAGACGAAAGAGAACGCGAGAAGAAACTGCGGGAAGCGTTAAAGAAGGAAGAAGCGCAGGTAGAAGCAACAGCGAAAGAGGAAGAAAAAAAGGGTGGTATCTTTGCCAAGATTGAAGGGGGAATTAAAAGGGGTATTGAGTCTGCAAAGAGGGACTCTGACGTTTTAATTTCCAAGCTTGCCGGCGAACTGCTGAGCAAGATTAAAATTCCCAATGCTGCTACGAAAGTCTTTAACCAAAATCTCGCTATGCGCAATATGTCGATCATCAAAGTTCCGACTGGGGCAAATATTCGAAAAGGAATTGGTTTCACCGGAACTATGTTTTTCAACAATTTTGGGGTTAAAGGGACCATGTTTGTTGTTGAAACAGAGGTGATGGACACCGTGACGAAGCAAAAAAAACGTACAATTCAGTACAGTCTCGCAATGGAGTTGCCCGAAGCTTATAAGATTTCCAGTATGTTCCCCAAGTTTAAAAAACTTGATGCGTTGTCGTTGCCCAAAGGGAAGTTTGTACTATCAAGTTTTGCTTACGTGGATCCCGATGGTTATTCGATTAAAGATGGATTTAATTTTGTAGCGTCGCTTAAACTTGCTGGACCGTTAAAATTGCTCAATGACTTGAAAAATAGAGCAAGAAAGTTGCGGTCTATTATCGTGACAAGTGAACCAATTCGATTCCAGGGGGTTATTCCCGTTGATATAACCAAGACAGAGTTCAGTGCAACAATTCCTTTGCGTCTTGGTATCGATTTTACCAAGATTTCATCAATGCCCAAATCGATTACAAACATATTTAAGCAAATAACAACAGACGATTTTGTATTTGTTGTCACTGCGCCACCGAAATTAACATTTACGTTTGAGGGAGGTGTTCGACTGGTTCTGGGTACGCAACCCGATCCGATTCGCTTGAGCATGTTTGGTCTTATTGAACCAACGAGTTTTTCGCTTGGTATACGCATGCGTAACTTGCTTGAGCTCAAGTGGATTGCGCTGGGCAATGCAGGAATTCAGCTTGATTTTGATGAAGTATTGTTGCCGGTGGCAGCGGCATTAGGTGTTCCTTTTACTGGTATTGGTGTTAATGGACAAATTGATGTTGGTAAGGCCGGACCGTCTCGAGCGGTTTTTAAAGTAGCTGGCGGTGTTCGTGTTTCGGGTACAAAGATACCGGACATTGTGTTTGATGTTGAGGCAACTAACATAAAATTTGCAAGTATTATTGCGTTGCTTTCTAAAATAGCTGCCAAGGCAAAAGTAGGCAAAGAAATTTCTGTTGGCAGTATTCCTACCATGACAATTAATAGGGTGAAGGGGTATATGGCGCTGGAAGATACCAAAATTGCTCAAAAAGAATATAAAGCGGGCTTTGGGCTTCAATTGGATGCGCAGCTTTTTGATCATCGAGTAGGATTTGCGGTAGACATTAAAACAAAAGAATTGAAAATGTCTGGTTCGGGCTATATGTCAAATATTGACTTGAAGATTGGTAACAAACGAATATTTAGCCTAACCGGTCCGGGGCCCGATGGTGCATACGGGACGCCTGATGATGGACCAGTAGTGTATTGTATGTTTGATGTTCGCAAGCCTCTGGGAGGTACATTTGGCATAAGGGGCATGCTCGATATGCCTATAATTGGCATAAAACAAAAAGTTGATCTTGAAGTGGCTGATAAGAAGTTTAAAGTCGATCTCGAGACGACCAATCTTGGGTTTACTGTTCTTTTTGGCGTTAACATTGATCCAAAAAAATGGAAGGAGATGTTTGTGAAGTTTGGGTTTAAAGGTGACTTTGGCAGCTATTTATCCAAATATGCCAAGCCTGCCATTGATCAACTAAGGCGGGAAGCATCGGCAAAGCTTGCAAAAGTGGATCAGGAGATTGCCGAGTTTTCACAAAGAATTAGGCAATTGAGATCAAAAGGGGTAAAGGCAACAGAGCAAGAAATTCGAAAAACAAGGGATACTATTAGTAGAATCAACGAAAAGATACAGATTCTAAAGAAAAAATGTTCTAACGCATCACTCATTAAAAAAACCTATATTTGTCCAAAAGTTGGCATAGAAATTACTGCACAATCAACAGCAAAAAGAGCACAACAAGTATATCTTGAACTTTTATTAAAGCCGGGCAAACGAGTTGTCGAAGGGATCACCAAAGTTATCGAGGTTACTACGAAGGCCATCGCTGATGCGCAGATACTTAGAAGAAGTGTGGGGGCATTGCTTGGCGGACTATCAGCAGCATTTGGAGTGATAGCAAAAGGGCTGTCCATATTTAAGTTAACGGAAGCGATTGGTCAAATTAGTGCGGCTGAGGTGGCTCAAGGCAAGATGCCAAAATTGATTAGCTTTATTGTTGAGGTTAATATTCCAAAACTGCCATCCGTGAGAATTTCTTTGCAGAATCTCCAGTTTGACTTCAAAAATCCAAAAAAGAGTGCTGGCGATATTGCTAAAAAACTTGTAACCGGTATCAAGGTTGGCTAGTAGCGTTGCAGGTTATGCGATTTGTGTCGCAGTTGGATAATCATACGCACGTTTTTTTGCTTCTTGGGTAAGGACGGTATGTAAAAGGCAGTTTGCCTTTGATTGAAGGAATGCTTCCTGCTCCTCTAAATCAAAAAGAAGCAACTTTTGTTTGCGAATATCGTGTTTAAGGTGTTGATAGAACGAGAGTGACATGTCGGTGCTATGGAGCTCTAAAAAATATCGATAACGGTGAATTAAAGTCCAGAAAAGTTCGTCGATATCATTCAAATCATCAATAATATTGTATTCCATCAACGTTGCTAAGTGGTGTGAGATTGTTTTGACTGATTCCCACGTTTTTTCTTCATCGCGCGGACTCCAGACTAACTTACTCAAACCTACCTCTAGAAATCGAATAACAATTTGTCGTAGCTGTTCTCTACTGACTTCCTGTTGGGTGGCCGAAACGATCTTTTGCGACAAATCATCCAAAAATTGCTCGGGATTACTTTTGCAGGTGGCAAAATCATGTGCAAACTTATTGTATACGATGCTTGTGACTGTTCGTTGCAGCCTTTCCAGCATATCAAGATCGTTGGCCAGAATCAGTTTCGTTGCTGATTCTAGTTGATACCCGGTAAAGTGTTGCTTTAATAGGCCGGGTATTTGCTCAATGAGCGAGGAAAAAACATATGAGTTAACATATTCAGATCCCTTTAGAAGCTTGCTGAACAAGCTGACGACGTTTTGCGCGTATTCTATTGCCTGATTTGGTTCAGTTGCATGGTGCAACTTTTGATCCGACTTGGTTCGTTCAAGAAGTTGTACAAGATAGGAAAAATTGTTTGGAAGAATATCCTGCTGATATTTCAGATCATGTAGATCTCGTTGAATGGATTGAAACAGATTAGTATCAGCACGTGCATTTATTAGGGTGGTTGAAAGTGCAAAGAGGCCGACGATAAGTATAATGCGAGATTTGAATCGAATAGATTTCATTGGATGTCCCCTTATTGCTACTGTTATCCGTAAATATATGTGTATGGTACCACGAAACTGATTTATTTTTCAATAAGAACAGTTGCAATGAGTGAGTAACGGTAGGAACGAGAATTCTTATAAGATTAAGGAGAGGCGAGATGATTAAACGAAAACTACTTGTATTATTAACTTTGAGTTTTTTATGTGTACCACAAGCTGTTTTTGCCCAAAGAGATAAAGAGATTAGGCGCGAGGAGCAGCTAAGTCCGTATCTGCAATCGATAAAAGATAAAATTGATACCACAGAAGGCGATGCGGATGTACAGCTCGTTAAATTGATTGGTGATTTTACAAAAAAGATAAATGTCCCATCTCCAGCGTTGAAGCTTTTCAATCAAAAGCTTGCAATGCGCAACATAAAGATTTTGACCGATCTTCCATTTGATCCAAAAAAGATTCGAAGTGGCCTTGGCTTTACTGGATCAATGACCGTCAATAGGGTTGCGGTAATAGCGACGGTGTACGTAGTACTCGATGTAAACCTAAATCCTGAAATTACCATTTCTATAGGCTTACCTAAGCGCTACAAAATTTCTAGCTTGTTTCCAAAATTTAAAAAATTAAACTTTCTTTCTTTGCCTAACGCACGGTACGTTTTCTCATCATTCTATTACACTGATACTGATGGAACGTATATTAAGCCGGGATTGACGTTTATATCCACGCTAGATTTATCGGGGCCCATTGCTGTTTTGAGAACGCTTAAAGAAAAGGCAAAACAGCTCGATTCTATCATTATTCGTGATGAGCCGCTCGTTTTTTCAGGGCATATTGCTTCCAATTTTAAGGACACAGTATTTACTGCGTTAATTCCAATTCGTTTTGGTATTGATTTTACTAAGATACGCAAGATACCGAAATCAATTACTGATATTTTTAAAGAATTTACTACAGATGATTTAGAGTTATTCCTCAAGTTTCCAGATTTTGCGATCGGAATTGAAGCGGGTGCTCGTCTTGTATTGGGCACCCAAAAATCCCCAATACGTTTGAGTGGTATCGGTTCAATTGAAACAAATAAACTTATCTTGGCTGTGCGTATGCGCAATATGCTTGAACTCAAATGGCTTGCGCTTGGCAATTCTGGTATACAGCTTGATTTTGATCGGGCATTAATGCCAATAGCGAACGCTTTGGGTATTCCATTTACTGGAATTGGATATCGTGGTGAAATCCAAGTTGGTCCAAAGAAAAGACGAGCAACTTTTAAAATGAGTGGTGCAATTGAAATCTCAAGCAGTAAAATACCGCCGTTTGTTTATGAACTTGAAGCTACGAATATCAGATTTGGAGACATTGTTGCATTGCTCGTGCAGATAGCTAAAAAAACAAAAGGTTCAGAAATCAGGTTTCCACTAGACAAGATCCCTACTATAAACCTGAACAAAGTAAGAGGCTATGTTGCCCTCGAAGATAAAACTATTGCAAGGAAAGTGTATCGCGCGGGTCTTGGTTTAACATTTGATCTTGATATTCTTGGCCAAAAAATTCTTTACGATGCGACGATTTATCACAAGGAGCTGAGAATGTCTGGGGTGGGATATCTTTCCAATATTAACCTCAAAGCAGGCAATAAGACACTGTTTTCTCTCACTGGTCCTGGCTTGGATCAAAAATATGGAACTAAAGATGATGGTCCTATTGCATTCGCGGCTTTTGATGTGAAACAACCTCTTAATGCGATGTTTGGTGTGCGTGGGAAAGTTTCGATTCCAATTCTTGACGTAAGCAGCAATGTCGATTTGGTGCTTTCAGGTAAAAAGTTGCAAGCAACCATAGAAGGAAAGTTTCCAGGATTTACTGGCCTCTTTAAAATGTATGTGAATCCATTAAACATAAAAGATACGTTTATCAAAATCGGTTTCAAGCAAGATTTTGAAAGATTGATTTTGGATAATGTAAAATCTGTACTCAATAAATTGAAAAAAGAAGCTGCCACTCAGCTTGCAAAGATTGATGAGGAGATTGGCAAATTCTCCGATATGTTGAAACGAGCTGGGACGGTTGAAGCTGCTGAGTTTGAACGTGAAGTGAAAAAGACGAAAGGCACAATTGCCCGAATAAATAAAAAAATTAAAAAGCTTAAGAAAAAATGTAGAAAAGCGAAGTGGTATGAAAAACTCTTTGTTTGTTTGTCTACCGGGGCGAAGATTGCTGCTCAGGGAACAGCGTTGATTGCTCAAAATACATATCTCTACGGTCTTGTCCATCCTTCGAAAGAGATTACTGTAACAACGCTTCATGCTATGGAAAAATTTACAAAAATGGTATCTGATGCAAAAATTTTTCGAAAAACTATAACAGGCTTAATTGAGGGAATATCCAAGACGATTGAGGTTATTACTAAGGGAATTTTTGTCATTCAGATAAAAGAAGCTGTGGGTAGTTACAGTATGAAAGATATTTTGAGTGCCAAATTGCCTAAATTAGAACGCCTTGTTATTAAAGTGAATTTACCTGGAAAATCACCAACGATAACATTAAAAAATGTACAGATTGATTTCAAAGATCCTGCAAAGTTTGTTGGTAATATTGTTAACAAAATACTGCAAGCGCTGAATTTGAAAAGCTGAACATTTTTATTATAATGTTTTTTTGAAATGCTTGAGTTGGTTTTCATGCTATGAGAGGAACAGTTATGATGCGATTTGTTTTATTGGTAATACTTCTTAACTTTACACCTTTATTACAAGGTTGTTGTGATGGAGGACGTTGTACGCAGTCAACCCAAAAACAGTGCAAGGATGATCCGGGAGTCTCCATTAAGCAAACGATACAGCAGGAATATGCGAAAGTAGCCAAGCAAGGGAGATGTGACTATTTTGGTGGGGGATGTTGTGGCGGCGGTGCGGATCTTTCACGATATATTGGTTATTCAAAAGATGAATTAGATTCTTTAGAGAATGCAAATTTAGGGCTTGGCTGTGGTAATCCGATTATGCTTGGGGAGTTTAAGGACGGAGATATTGTGGTAGATTTGGGCTCTGGTGCCGGTTTGGATTGTTTTCTTGCAGCAAAAAAAATTGGTCCAACCGGAAGGGCAATCGGTGTTGACATGACACCTGATATGATACAAAAGGCCCAAGAAAATGCACAAAAATACGGAATCAAAAATGTTGAATTTCGTCTTGGTGATATTGAACAATTGCCTATTGAAAGTAGTTCAGTTGATATTGTTATAAGTAACTGTGTAATTAATCTTGCTCCAGACAAATCTAAGGTATTTGAGCAAGTATATCGTGTGCTCAAACCGCAAGGTAAAATGTACGTTTCAGATGTAGTACTAACGGGGCAGCTTTCTGAGGAACAGAAAAAGGATGAAAAATTGCTTTGTGCTTGTGTTGCAGGTGCATTATCAAAGGATGTTTATATTGAGAAACTAAAGAAAGCAGGATTTTCAGTAAAAATTATTGATGAAGATCGAGAAATTGGTAAAAAATGGTTCAATAATGATGCGCTTCCTATTGCAAGTTTAAAATATGTAGCAACAAAGTTCTCGGGCTAGCCATGTCGCAAGTCTCAAAAAAACCCTGAATAACTAAGCTTGATTAGTATTTGTATGCGTCTTGTTTCATAGATTTCATTTGTATTTTCTTTGTGATACAGTGGAATGTATCACGATAGTTAGAGCACAGAATGTTAAGGATAGTTTATGGCTCTGTATGCATACGAGGCATTTTCAAAAGAAGGCAAGAAAATAAAAGGGGTGGTTGATGCCTCATCAATAGGTGCTGTTCGAGAACAGCTGGCGCGTGAAAATTTATATCCGATCTCCATTTATTTGGCAAGCGAAGAAGCCCGCATGGGATTGCTTAGTCGGCTGTTTATGAGAGGCGTCTCATTAAAAGAGAAAATTTTATTCACGAATCAGCTTGCCGTTTTACTGAAGGCTGGTGTGCCGCTGTTGCAGTCGCTCGGTCTTCTTGTTGATCAATTTGAGGGTCGCCTGCATTCGGTTTTGGTTACCATGAAAGATGAAGTAAAAGGGGGTGTATCGCTTGCAGATTCGATGCAGCGGTATCCAAAAGTTTTTGATTCGATTTATGTGCAGCTTGTGCGTGCGGGTGAGGCGAGCGGGAAGCTTGATTCTATTTTAGTGAGACTGACCGAATATTTGGAACGGCGTGAGGATATTAAGAGAAAGATTCGGGGTGCGCTGCAGTATCCGATTATTCAGCTTGTTATTGCCTTTGGCGTTGTAATTATTTTGCTTACCGCTGTGGTGCCTCAGTTACAAGGTTTGTTCGAGGCGCAGGGTGAAAATCTTCCAACGACGACCAAGATTATGCTTGCAGTTTCAGAAGCAGTGAAACACTACTTTTTGGTTATTATTCTGGTGGCCATTATTGTAATAGGGGGCTTGCAGTATTGGTTGCGTACCAAATCTGGTGCGTATTTGCTTGATAAAATAAAACTGAAAATGCCTGTGGTGAAATATGTTACCAAAACGAATGCGGTTGTGCAGTTTTGCTATACGCTGGGTTTACTCATTGAAAGTGGTGTTAATTTAGCTGAATCGCTTGATATTGTGGTAAAAATCATCGATAATCGAGTTTTATCTGAAGCGTTGAATGAAGCACGAGATAAAATTATAAAACAAGGAAAAATAGCACAATATCTCAAACAAACAAATGTATTCCCGCCAATCGCAATTTATTTGATTCGTACGGGCGAAGAGACGGGTGAGCTTGGTTCGATGTTGCTTACGATTGCGAAAAATTATGAAGTAGAGCTTGGCGAACTAATTGATTCAGCAACAGGCATGTTAGGTCCTATTATGCTTGTGGTGATGGCATTAGTAGTTGGCTTTATCATTATGGCGATTGCTGGCCCAATTATGCAGGGCGGGCAGGCGTTTGGATTAGAAAATGTTTAATTATTTATTATCCAGGAGAAAAATATGATTCAACAAGCAGTTGTTTCTCAAAAATGTAACAGTAAAATACTTCGACCAGGTTTTACCCTGATCGAATTGATGATTGCTATTGTTATTATCGGTATCCTTGCTGGTGGCTCTATTTATGTGGCCATGACGGTAATGGAAAATGCAAGAAAAACTGCCACAAAAACGACATTGCAGACCATATCAATGCAATTATTGAATTATAAATCAGAAAAAGGTGACTATCCTCAATCCTTGCAAGAGTTAGTAAAGGCAGGCTTTCTAAAAAGACCACAACTACGAGATGGCTTTGACAAACCTATTGTATATCACCTCACGCCTGATGGAGACAAACCATACGAACTCTATTCCTACGGTCCACAAGGTAAGGGTGGTGGCAAGGCAAGCAGAATGACTTCCGGAATGTAAAGGAATTTTTTGCGTGTTACACCGTCGTGCCGGATTTACACTTATTGAATTATTGATTGCTATTCTTATCATTGCAATGATAATGGCGGCGGTTGTTCCTTACATGCAACAAAGAGGTCCGGGTTACGAACGCAAACAGTTTGTAGCCCAATTGAATGCATTGGTACAGTTTGCTTGGCAGCAGGCAATTATTTCACATAAAACGCATCGCGTGTTGTTTGATTTTAATGAGCGAAAAGCAACAGTCGAGCGTGATATCACGCGAACGGTTGCTGGTAAAAAATTGTCATTTGAGGCGATAAAAGGTGTTACTGGCACGTCTATGACTTGGCCAAGTTTTATAGTTATCAAGCAATTTATGATTGAGGGGTTTGATGAGATGCAGAGATTTACTGGCGGTGCTTCAAAAACTGTTTGGTTTTATATTATTCCGGATGGTATGACGCAGCAGGTGACAATCAATGGTATCGACAAGGAAGACAAAGTTGACGGCAAATTGAGACAGTTTGGCCTTGTTCTCAACCCGTTTATGGCGCAATTTAAAGAATATGATGTATTCCAAAAGCAATGAAGGATTTTCTTTAATTGAGGCGGTGATTGCTGTTGCTATTATCGGCATGGTGCTCACTCCTATGTTTGTGTTAGAGACGAACGTGTTTAATAGTGTTGCGCGTAATGCTGAGCGATTTCACCGACTCATATTTGCAAAAGATTTTTTGTATATGGCCCAGCGCGAAGAACCGATCGCGAGTAAGGATTATAAGCTAGAGCGCAAGGAGAATAATCCGTTGAGTATGGTGCGCTATGCGCTTGCGCCGGTGGCAAAAAACTCCTCTCTTTCGCGGGTAAAACGATTATTCAAACAACAAGTAGTAGCATCTGGATTGGAGCGAACGAGTCCGGAGGCGACCATTATTCACTTTGTGTTTAAGCCGGAGCCTATGCCATCATGAAAACTGGTTTTGTATTAATTGAACTCTTGTTGGGCTTTCTTATCGCCGCAATTCTTTCCTCTGGATTGTTGATGACTATTTTTCAAATTAACGATCTGCAACAGACGGTCAGCACGATCACCAGCATCTATGGGCGGATGGCGATTTTACAGAATCAGTTGGAGCGGGATGTTATGGGTGCATTTATTCCGGCACAGGTTGAAATGATTCAGACGACTACCGTGAAAAAGGATCAACGCAAGCCGCTTAGTAGAGTTTTTTATGGAACAAGCAAGGGTGGCGGACAGCTTGATGTGCTTTCGTTTATTACGAGTAATTCGCTGGAGATTTTTTTTGGAGTAAAAGACGTCAAGCTCAAGCCTCGTGTTGCACGGGTTGTATATCGCCTCGTTCCGGATGAACGCAGGAAAGGTTCGTACATATTGATGCGGCAGGAGGGGACAAGTAGTTTGGTATTTGATGCGTATAAGGAAGATGCCCGCGGTGAATTTCGTGCATATCCCATGATTGATGGTATACAAGAACTTTCAATTCAATATGTGGCTATTGAGCAACAAAAACCGGGTGAAGATAAAAAACCTGTCAAGCCTGTTTATAAAAAAAGTTCTAAGTGGGAGAGTGAACAAAAGCAGGAGACGGCTGCAAAATTACCACAACAACAAAAAAAAGCGCCAATAAAAATACCAAATCAGCTACAAATCAAAATATCGCTGTGGGATAGTACGTATAAAAAACCGCGATCATTTCAATTAATTATTCCGGTTATGTCTAAGTTAGGCCAATACAGCAAACTACCCCAGAAAAAAGCTGGAGAAAAATCGGCTAAAGGGGGCGAGACAAAGAAAAAGTCGGCAGAAAAATCAGACGCAGGTAAAACATCATGAATCACCAAATCAAACAAAAAGGATTTATTATCCCACTCGTACTAATGCTTATTTCTGTTGCGATTGTGTTGATTACCGCCATCTATCAGCGGGGCTCAATTTTTGTTCCGTTTATTACGACAATGCATCGCAGGCAGGAGGCGAAAATGTTAGCGATGAGTGGTGTGCAAATTGCGATGAGTCAAATTGCACAGGTTGAGATGCAGGATGAGAAGAAGAAAGGAGAGGTCGAGAAAAAAGAAGGAGGGGCAAAATCTCAGACTGCAGCTGATCCAAGATCGGCAGAAGCAACGTCGTTTCTTTCAGAGATACTGCCCATTTTGAATCAATGGCAAGAGTTCAAACTCAAAAAAGATGTGGATGGTATTGAGGGTGAAATTAAAATTGTCCTTTCTAGTGAAGAAGGAAAAATTAATTTGAATACGATATATGATTTTGCAAAGCATCGTTTTTTTGGTGAAGGTCAGATGAGAGGTGACTGGAAAAAAATCATGCAGCTTTTATTGCAGCGAATACAAAAAAAGATGGGTATTTCAGCTAATTTATTTGAATCATTTGAAAAATTCTTGAAACAACGGCACTATAAAGTAAACGACGCCACCGAGTTGTTGACGCTTGAGCCGTTCCGTCCGTTTGCAAGAAAGGTATTTTATGAACCTCCTTCACCAAAAGCAAAAGACCATCCGCTTTATTTATTGGATATATTTACGTCGTACGGGTATGGCAAATTGCAGCCGTGGCTTCTCTCTAGCTCAATTCGTGGGGCATTAGATATGAAGCGTACGTTAGTTAGTGATGCGAAAAAAAATAAGGCAATGGCTGGCGAGCGAGTGAAGAATTTTAAGTCGACTATCAATGTTGCTCAGGATTGGAATAAGCTGTTTCAACCGATGTATGGTATTGCATATCAGCGTTTACCCAAGGGAATTGATGCGGTATTGGAGACTACATTTGATCCGAAAGTATTTTCAGTGGTATCGTATGGAGTGGTCGGTGATGTTATGCAGCGAGTGTATGCAATTATTGAGCGTACGAGGCAGGTGGCAAAAAATAAAACGTGGTATGATGTTAGAATGAAAAAATTCTATTGGATCTAAAAAAGGGGATGAAGTTTGATCGGTAAAATTGAAACACGAGTTGGTATTTTTGTCTTACTTGCAGTCGGTGTGTTTGCCTACATGGGTTTTCAAATTGGTGCCTTTCGTCTTGATCGTGGCCGATATGCGGAATATAAACTCTTCTTTAAAGACGTTTCAGGTTTGTCCCGTAAAGCAGATGTAAAAGTTGCGGGTGTTAAGGTCGGTTGGGTTGAAAA
>SDBU01007246.1_pt1 | contig 12820 bp, 8 predicted proteins | sample 2277071 | NCBI WGS metagenome assembly SDBU01 (sample SAMN10397929, study PRJNA504765) | marine sediment metagenome | isolation source: marine sediment core GS08_GC12, 126 cmbsf | place: Arctic Ocean: Gakkel Ridge, Loki's castle | collected 2008 | reverse complement strand
TTAATTGTTCGCTCCTTCCATCTCCGTAAACGTCCGCCGTATCGAAAAAATTAACTCCGTTTTCAATAGCTTTTTCCAAAACCTCTACAGCATCACTTTTGTTCACCTGTCCCCAGTCTGCACCAAGTGCCCATGTGCCTAAACTAATCTCACTAACTTTCCAATTGGTTTTCCCAAAAATTCTGTAATTCATAATACCTCCTCCTATAGTACTGGCATAGTGAATATTGCATAAATAGGCACAGCGGCCATTTATTGATTCTTGCTTGTGGGACAATATACCGGCATCTCAAAAAATCCTCTTCGAGTGTAATCTTTAGGACACCCCAGACCTTGTCTTAAGTCATCTTTGCCTTCAGAAACACATTTCTGATAATTTCCCCTTTAAGTAGAATGAAGAGGAAAACCTATTGCTATAACTCTTGATATGCTCGGCATGCCATAAGATTACATACAGCGACTCAATCTGTCAATAACAATAATAGGCGCTGTCCCTATTTTTCTGATAGTAAGCATTTGCGTAGAGTCCTGTTTTGTCATTTTAGATAGCGTAATTTATGGGTAATGGCAAGTTGTTTCTAGGCTACAATGTCGGTTTCATAGTTTTGGAGCGTTGTGGGCGGTTAGATTTTGACGCAGTTAGCAAAAGAGCTCCTATTAGCGCTTTTTTCGTTGCCAAGTGAATAAAATTTACCTCTTTTTATGAAAGTACCCCAATTCACCTCTCTATCGCCGTATTTATGATATTGGAGGGAATAGACTAGCCCGAGGTTCGGTTTGCACTACATACTGGCTATTTTTTCATCTTGTTTTCGATTTTCGGAAGAATTTTCCCCTACCCTATTTTAGTTGCGCGAACTTTTTGTGGGTTGAGAAATGTAATAATTGAAGTCGAGTCACTGCACGGCATGGTGTGATGAGTGGGAATCGAATTGTGTCCGGCCTTTGGTTCGAGTCCTGCCCCCGGATGCGATGGAGTTCAAGAAGATTCATCCAGTATTTTGAAGGCAAAACGAAACGCAGGCAATTGTTCTCCCGGGTGGTCCTCGAGGAAGGTAAGTTGTGGAATTCGGAAATTGTTAACCCCTTTCACGTCCTTACCTTTGTAAATACCAGGATAAAGGTCTATAAAATGCCAACCTGGTGTACCGGCCATAGGCAAGTATATGATTACATCACCCTGGCTGTTGAATCCACAGGCGTAGCCCACATAGGCATTGTCATAGACTACAGTATAGATGTTTGCTGTCTCCGTCCAACCAACACCCTTCAAATGGATTGTCGCTATGGTACCAGCGGGACCCATGGTGGGCTGAAGGTTGAAAGCTGAAGGTGTGATGGTAAATTCGGTCTTGGCAAGCATCTTATCGCCAGCATCAGCTTCAATTCGATGTGCTCCACCCAGGTCATCCAGAGCAGGAAAGGAGAACTGAAAACTTCCCTTGCCGTCTGTCTCTGGAGCCCCAATTAGACTGCTTTCCTCAGTCCAGCCTTGGCCAGAAACTCTGCTTCCCGTCACTCTGTACCAGCGCAACTTAATCTGCGTGTTTGCCGGGAACCTCTCACCATTTAGCTTTATGGGGGTACCTACTGGTCCACTCGATACTTCTGTCCATATTAATGTTTCTTTGCTGTCGATCGGGTAGGCAGCAGGAGTGGGCAATGGTCCCTGATCTTCAGCAGGTGGTGGCAATACCGGTGTTCCAGCGGTCACTTCAAATTCAAAAGTAAAAGTTGGGCGGTCCGGTTGTGGCGACTGTTGCATGTTCATGTAAGGAAAGGTAAATGCTCCGTGTAGGATCCGCAGGATATGCTTGCCAGGAGTTCCAGTAGCAGGAATGATGGCTCGGGCGCTTCCGTTGGTGCTAACGGCAGACATCCAACCGGTGAATTTATTGTCATAGAGAAGAACCCAGCTATTCTCCAGGGGTCGCCAGCCAATTCCTTGTATATCAACTGAGATTGGTGTACCCACCGGTCCGCTGCTGGGAGAAACCGAGACCTCCATCTCAACCTCGAAGGCGGCTTTATTGAGAATTTTGTTTTTGTGCACCACCAAGACATCATGGAGAAATCCAAATCCCTCAGGAATAGTGAATTCTGTGTTGAACTCCCCGGTTGCGTCAGTCCACACCTCAGTCAGTAGTACGAGTTCTTCAGTGTAGTTACGTCCATGAAACTCTCCGTTTTCAACCTTCCATGAACCGCGGAAGCTTTGCCATAATATCTCCAGATGATTCTTTTCTCCAAAGCCACTGCCTTGTGTCCTTACTACTGCGCCAGCTTTGCCTCTTTGGGCAGACAGTGAAAAGCTACCTGTGTACTCGATCGATAAGGTATTTCCTTTATATTGGAGATGGTCCGTGTGTGTCTGGCCAAATGTAGAAGAGGCAGACACACACAGAAGTATTGCCAGTCCAAGGGTAAGGAGACTACTCCTTAAAATATTCTTTTTTTGGTTCATACTCTTCCTTCCTCTCAGACTGTCATGAACAGTCCTACTTTTTCTATTGTGGTAGTATAATTGTTAGCAGGGAGTAGGAAACATTGAAAGGAACGAACTCGCCAGTTCTCCCGTCTTTCGCTTTTGCTATGATCTGGTGTCCGAGACTTCCGGTGGGATAGTCCTCAGGAATTACCCAGGAAGTGGTCCAGAAGAAATCCTTCGCACCTTCGGCTCCGTGACCTGCATAGCGAGTCTCAAACAATTGCCCATCGTCGAAAAGGACCTGTACAGAGTCAAGAGCTACGTCGTCCATAGCCGTACCGAGCTGAGGGTCATATACTCTGATGCGCCAAACAATGTGTTCGCCAAGGCTAAATCTGCTTCGCTGAACACAGAGATTGGCTCCCATATCTCCCTCCAGGAGATTCAAGTTGCCACGCACGGTGTCCGCGACGAGTATCAGAGATAGATCTTTGTCCTCCGTTTGGGCTGAGGCAGGAACTGAACCCATCATTGTTAGTGCTATTAACAGGGCCCCAGCGAGTACCATAGTCGTCAGTCTTTTCTTTCTTTTGCTCAATCTTTTCCTCCTTTTTGGATTATGTTAGGTTGGTTTTTTCCCACAGCCATTATAACTAAGCCTTTTTAAGAGTTGCAGGGATAATGATCCATGGGGATTCTCTGTTGCTGTCTGAGCTTTCTCTCATCCCCTCATCCAATCATCGCTCTTACCCCGTGACGCTTACTAGTTGTTAATTTTATCGTCATTCCAGTTCCTTCGTTGAATCCCGTAGATCAGTCGCAACAGTATGTACCAGGATGACCTTGTCTTATCTTGGCATCTTCTGCTAGTTCTGCTTTCTTTTCAGGGAAATGTTGGTCAAATAATTGCGCAATTACTAATGTACCACACTTGTTGGGTTTGTCAATTCATTGTACTGAGGTGTCAATGCAAAGTAATTATGTCACCCTTTCTGCAAAATAGAAATGTCATACCCCCGCCAGTAACACTTTTTGATAATTATTGAGATACTCTATGGGAGAAAGATAGTCTAATGGTTGATGAGCACGATTGAAATCATATTCAATGAGCCATTCAGTTAATCTTTGGTTAAACAGAAAGGGATCAGCTGTAAAGCTACCCAGTCGCTGGAAAAATAATGAGGAATTTTAAGCTTGCCGCATGCCTCCTGAAACAACAACAATACCAGAGACTGCTATTTCAAAGGATTCAAATTGGCGTGAGCAATCCACTGCCAGCCACTATCGGGCTTCAGAGTTTCTGGTATGTCTTGTTAGATGGTATTAATCCCTGGGAGGCGATGCAGGTACCCGCTGGAAAACACCACACCCATCTTCATTTAATAGATCAACGGTTACCTTTGTTACCGTGCCTTCGGGAGCGGCCTCAAAGGAGGCAAATCCACCCGGGTCAGCTACGTTACCATAAAACGGCCAGAATACTGAAAACGTATCTCTATTCCAGGGGGTGAGGTACATTTCAACTCTTTTGGGCCCTATGGTCAAAACGAGACCTCCACTTTTCTCGGTAATACTGATTTCCCCGTAAACGTCGTTTCGGTAATCACCGATGTAGTTCTCCAAGGGCATAGGTGAGAGAGGGTCCCCGGGTGGGGACGGAAGAGCAGCCTCGGCCTTCTTCATCCTCTCTTTCATCTGAGCCAGCATTTGAGTACTCCAATCCACCTCGGGGCTTCCCAAATACATATCGAAGAATCGAAACGCCAGAGCCTCTGGCAACATAGAATCTATCAGATTAGAAAGAACGACCACACCCACCTTTGCCTCAGGTACCATAGCTACCATTGTTTTACATCCGGTGGTGCCGCCATTGTGCCACACGATGGGGTAAGGATCGTTTTCCCTGTAAACCCAGGCTTCCGCATAATATTGTTCTCTTCCAGAAAAGAGCCCAGCAACAGTCTTTGGTGTATGCATGAAGTTCATGTTCTCTTCCGAGAGCAAACGCTTACCTTCGAATACGCCGTTATTGACCTGAAACTTCAGCCACTTTGCCATGTCGATTATGTTCGAATTGATACCTCCTGCCGGGGCGAACACGTAATTCCAGGAGAGATACGGCCAGTCCTCGGGAAGGGTGATGATCTTCTCCCCAAGCCTGTGGTGCAGGGAAGTTACGTCTTTCGCCTCTTGAAATGATTTCATGTCCGTAGTGGAACTAGACATACCAAGCGGTTCAAGAATGCCATCTTTGATGTTCTCCTCCCAGCTCTTCCCGGTATGTGTTTCTACAAGTTCGGCTGCTACCAGGAAAAGATTGTTCTGATAGGCGAATTCGGAACGAAAACTGCTGGTAGGTTTTACATAGCGAAGGGCATGCCTAATATAATCCCGGTCAAAACCGAGCACTACAAGTAAATCCAGTGCATGGGGTGGCATCCCGCTTCTTTGCGCCATCAGGTCCTCGATCATGAACTCCCTGGTAACCCAGGGATCGTACATTTCAAAATCGGGCACATGTTCAATAACAAGATCTTTCCATCCTACTCTGCCCTCGTCTACCAACATTGCTACTAACGCCGCTGTAAAGGCCTTGGATGTTGAACCGATCTGAAATATAGTATCTGTAGTAACCGGATCGTCTCCATCATGTGTCTTAACACCGAAGGCCTTGGTGTAGATGACATCCTCTCCCCGGACAATGGTTACGGCCATACCTGGCGTTTCCCAGTCGCGCATGCTTGTTTCCGCATACTCTTCGAAGTCCACCAGTATAGCTTGAAGTTCTTTATCACTTGGAAGCTTAGCTTCGCCTTGAGCACCAAGAGAGAAAGAAAAACAAGCAAGACAGGCAACTATCAGAACATGTATCCAACGCATAATATTTCTCCTTTTTCCCCTACTTTTGTACCTTCATCTCGATTTACTGAATCCTCTTCTACCTCAAGAAGGATTTCCCTCTCCCCAAGTTTTTCCAGGCTACATAGAGCTGGTTTGGATGAAAGGAACACTTCTTGCACGCTTTCGGTAGGACTTCATCATTCCTGTGGAATGAATGCATCATACCGGGTGAGTGGCTTGTGTCAAGGACAAAGATCTATCCAACAATGTCTATAAATATCCAAACTATTGACCTTGCCGATACTTCAAAGGGAATCCTTCCCCCTGACACTCCCTGGTCCCTGGGGATAGAAATCAGCCAACGTGGTGCGTAGGTATCGAAACTGTTCAAAAGAGGCCTTTCCCTCACTAAGGATGTCCGTTATGAGGGAAGGGCATGTTGATGGCAAAGAACCTAAATCTCTTATTTCTTGTCCGCCTCTGAACCCAGAATGGCCCTGGCCGGAATCACTGGTCCAATAACAAGAAGCACCAGGCCAATTAGCATTATTGCCATGTTCATTGAAGATGCCAGTGACCTGCCTTATTAATAGTACTACTTGTTAAGTTAGAGTCAATGAAATGGTGGCCTTGGAGAGAGGTGCTTGTTTGTTACAAACACTGGGCTCTACATGGACTCTTACGGTAATTCTCTTTGGTCTTTTTCTTGGAATCAGTTATGGGGACAGGCGCTTGCCTTCAAACCTATTGTTCCTCAAGAAGAGAAGAGATACGTTCGTTCACTGATAAGGGTATGACATTTTCATTTTGCAGAAAGGGTGACATAATTACTTTGCATTGACAATTCAATTCGATTTCTTGACATTAAGCTAAAATATAATATAATAAATTCAAGCACTAAAGAAAGGTTCTTTGAAGTTTAAAACTCTTAGTATTAAAAAAGAGCAGTTAGAAACGTTAAGAAAACTATCAAAAGCGATGGGTCTCTCTCAAAGTTTCTTAATTAGAATGGCTATAGATGAGTTGATTGAGGACAAAGAGAAACTAAAGAAGAAATTATTTCCTCATAAAGGAAGGTAAAATTGTGGAATGAGTTCTTCAACACGCTTTGGGAAGGGGGAGATCAGAGGAGTTGCATGCCCAGAGTCAGCTAACAACGCTGCCAGCGGAGGCGCGCTTCTTCCTATGCTCACCTTGGGCATCCCCGGAGGTGGCGCCACTGCAGTTATGCTCGGTGCATTCATGATGTTGGGCATTAGACCAGGACCACTGCTGTTTCAGAATCACGCGGACCTTGTGTGGGGCTTGATTGCCAGCATGTACTTAGGTAATCTTGTGCTTCTCGCCCTTAACTGGCCTCTTGTGAACCTATTTGCCCGTATCATGTATATCCCGGCACGTTACCTTATGCCGATAGTTTTGGTCATCTCTACTCTCGGCGTATGGTCACTGAGTCATAGTCCGATGGACTTGATAACTATGGGAGGCTGCGGAATTCTTGGATACTACATGCGCAGACACGATTATCCGCTTGCGCCAGTGCTCCTCGGTCTGATCTTGGGCAAACGGATGGAGCAGGCTTTCCGCCAAGCCCTCATCATCTCTCGTGGGAGCCCCATGACCTTCCTGCAAAAGCCCATTTCTCTTACTCTCCTTATTGGCGCGGTTATGTTTTTGGCACTGCCCTTTCTCCTGGAGAAATGGAGACAGTTTCGCCTTATAAGGGAAAGCGCCCTAAAGGAGGAAGCCTAATAAACACAGAATATATCACAAATGATTAAGAGATGAGGAAAGGGGAATCAAGGAGAAAGGTTTTCCCCCTGATTCCCCTTTTTGATTTTCTTGTGAGAAAGTATAAGTACTGGCTATCACGGTTATAGCCATAATATTAGGGCCATGGCTGAAGGAGAGCTGCGCCGGGCCCTGATCATCTGCGGAGAAAACAAAATGGAAGGAAAAGACATACTATGAGTATAATTGCTCCTATTGCTATATTTGCCGTTGCTTTTGTTATTCTATTAAAAAGTGCTGTTTTTTTTGTGGATGGAGCTGTTGGCATTGCCGATACCTTTGGAATTCCCAAAATACTAGTAGGTATCGTTATAGTGAGTCTAGCTACCAGCCTGCCGGAATTCTCAGTATCTGTACAAGCAGCTTATCTGGGGCATTCGGAGATAGCTTTGGGAAATGCCATAGGTTCTGTTATGGCTAACGGGGGATTAGCTTTAGCTGTAGCAGCTATAATAGGTGTCTCCATAGCGGTAGACAGGCACATATTGAAGAGTTTTGGCATTTTTCTCATAATTAGTGCCTTTATATCCTATGCTTTCGCCTTCGATGCCTTTATTGGAAGAGTTGAAGGGATTTTGCTTCTATTCTTATTAGCAGGCTACTATTACTATCTTATAAGAAGGGAGACATCAAAACGCAGACAAGAGGTGAGAAAGGAAGGTTCTTCTGATCCCAAGTTAAAAAGAATCCTGTTTCTTTTCATTATAGGTATAGTGGGAGTGATTATTTCCAGCAGACTGATAATATGGTCAGGATTATGGGTAGCGAAAATTTTGGGAGTCCCGGAGATAATAATAGGATTAACCGTGATTGCTATCGGAACATCTTTGCCTGAAATTAGTACGGCCATAGCCTCGGCGCTAAAAGGACAGGGAGAAATAGCCATAGGAAATGTCCTGGGAGCAAATGTTCTAAATATCCTTTTGATAATAGGCACTGCAGCAACTGTTAGGCCCATAAGGGTAGATCCTCGAACAATTGCTTTTACCTATCCCTGGATGCTTTTTGTAGTGGTTGCTATGGTTCTTTTGATGTGGTATCGACACCAGCTAACCAGGAAGAAGGGAGTATTGCTTATGGGACTTTATGGCATATATTTTTACCAGGTGGTAAGATCAATGCACGGATAGGGTTTAGAACCACAACTTCCATTCCTTCTTGCTTCACTCCTTGAGAAACAAACTCAGCCATCTTCTCAGTGTTCCCACCGCGAGAATAATAAATTACTCCTTTGCATTGACAAAAAGATGAGAGGGTTGACATTTAAGAATAGTATTGTATAATATATACAATGGTTATGGTTTGAATCATCAAAATTTTACTAAAATTCCCATGATTCAAAAACAAGAAAAAATTCCCTTCTTAAAGTCGAAGTTCTTTTATAAGAAGGTAAGATTCTTAAAAATCAAACCTTGCTGAGCTGCGAAGTTAAGAGAAAAGGAGCAAGGAGATATGCAGGTTAAACCGCCAAAACAGTCCAAGCTAAATAACCGTCCTAATTTGGGTGAAGTTGTCTATGAGATGATCAAACAGAGGTTGCTTAGCCAGAAGCTGAAACCAGGAACCAGGCTTAGGGAAGAGGGTTTAGCAGATCAGCTGGGGGTGAGTAGAACTCCGGTGAGAGAAGCCATAAACAAGTTGCAAAGAGAAGGATTGGTGGAGGTCATCCCCCGCTATGGGACCTTTGTGGCCAATATCTTTTTGAAAGATGTAGAAGAAATTTACCAAATCAGAGAAGCTCTGGAGTGTTTTGCTATGAGATTAGCCCTACCTCGATTGAGCAAGAACAAACTTCTAGAGCTGGCCCGTCTTCATAAAGAGTGCGAGGTTCCCTTAGAACAAGGAGATTTTGATCCTTTCATGAAGGTGGATACAATCTTTCATGGTCTTTTAATAAAACTCTCCAAAAACAAAAGATTAATTCATCTCATGAATAATCTAACCAATCAGATTAGATTGTTTAGACTGGAATCTTTCTCCGTACCCGGCCGGGCAAAAATATCTCTTAAAGAACATGAGAGAATAATCGAGGCCATGCTCAAAGGGAATGCTGAGGAAGCAGAGGATCTGATTAGACGTCACACCCAAAATGTTAAAGATAATGTCCTCTATTTTCTGAAAATAAAAAAAAGTAATTTTAAGGAAGGAATAAGAAAATATAGCCAGAGGGAAGCATAAAGAGAGTAAAAGAAATAGAGGGAATGAAAGTAAATCAGGTATGCATTGGAAACAGTAGTTCCCCGCAAACAGATGCTGTATCTGTAAGGACATCTAATAGGAATTTCCTGGGCCGATCTGGAACAAAAAGTGCGAAGGTATATCTAACAAGTCCAGAAACTGCTGCTGCAGCTGTCATTACAAGAAAAATGACGGATCGTAGAGGCCTTAAAATGGAATATCCTCATATAGAGATGCCTGAGAAATTTTATGTAGATGACAGCATGATATCCCCACCCTCACCTAAACCAGAACAAATTCAGATATACCGAGGTCCAAACATTGGGCAGCCACCCTCTAATCCTCCTCGCTGGCGGAATGTTTCCCTATAGCAGAAATAAATAAAACAAAAGTGATCAAAAGGAGGTGAAAATATGGCTCAAAGAGGAATTGGTGAATATGAGGCAAAGAAAATGCTGGCCAGATATTGGTCTGAATATCTTAAAGGTATCAAAAAATATGAAGGAAAATTAGCTTTGGTCAATTCAAAAACAGATATAGATGCCCTTGTCAAAGAAAATCCATGGTTGAAAAAAGAAAAACTAGTAGTCAAGCCAGATCAACTATTTGGAAAAAGGGGGAAACAGAATCTTATACTCCTTAAGGCTACCCTTGAGGAGGCAAAGGACTGGATAAAGGAGCGAATGAATAAAGAAATTACCATAGGTAAGATAACAGATAAACTTTCCCGCTTTCTAATCCAATCATTTATTCCCCAGGGCAAGGAATATTATGTGGCCATAACTTCTAATAGGGACGGAGATGCAATCCATTTCTCGGCTCAGGGAGGAGTGGACATCGAGGAAGTTTGGGATACTGTGGTGACAATACAAGTTCCCATCCTCTCCAGTATTGATGATATTGAAATAAAGGAAAAACTACCCTGGGATCTCTCTGCTGAAGAAAAGGGTAAGGTTACCAGGTTTATCAAAGGGTTGTTCAAATTTTACCGTGATCTTGGTTATGCCTATCTTGAAATAAATCCTCTAATGGTGACCAAGGCAGGTTTTGCACCTGTAGGTATGGTTGCACGCCTCGATGATACAGCCCAATTTGTGTGTGGGAAGAAATGGGAAGCCATAGAATTCCCAGCACCTTTTGGGAGAAGACTTACCAATGAAGAAAAATTGATTAAGGATATGGATGAAAAAAGCGGTGCCTCTTTAAAACTGACCATATTGAATCCAAAAGGCAGAGTCTGGACAATGGTAGCTGGTGGAGGGAGCAGCGTTGTCTATACAGATACCATCGTTGATCTAGGTTTTGGCAGTGAATTAGCCAATTATGGAGAATATAGCGGGAATCCATCTACAGATGAGACCTATCAATATACCAAAACGATCATTGACCTCATGATGAGGGAAAAAGATCCAAGAGGAAAAATTCTACTTATTGGAGGAGGTATTGCAAATTTCACTGATGTGGCCAAAACTTTCACCGGCATAATAAATGTTTTAAAAGAATACAAGCAAAAACTCATTGATAATAAAGTTAAGATTTATGTTCGCAGGGGCGGACCAAATTACCAAGAAGGATTAAAAAATATGAGAGAACTTACCCAGACCATTGGCCTCCCCATAGAAGTATTTGGGCCAGAGATACATATGACATCAATAGTCCCCATGGGACTTATAAAGGAGGGTAAGAATAATGAAGGACTACACACTATTTGATGAAAACACGCAGGCTATTATTTTTGGGTATCAGCAAAGAGCTATTCAAACAATGCTTGACTTTGACTATGTATGCAAAAGAGAAACTCCCAGTATTGCTGCCATTGTCAATCCAACAAGAGGTGGATATCATAAGTGCTTTTGGGGATCTGAAGAAATTATCCTACCAATATACACAACCATTGAGGAAACATCTGAAAACCATCCTCAAGCTGATGTGATGATCAATTTTGCATCGTTTAGATCAGCCTATGCCGTGACAAAAGAAGCCCTTGAAAATGATAATATACGCACGATCGCCATCATCGCTGAAGGAATTCCTGAAAGATATACCAAACAGCTTATTGCCATAGCCAAAGAGAAAGGAAAGTGGATAATAGGTCCGGCAACTGTTGGTGGAATCAAAGGAGGGACCTTCAAAATCGGCAATACAGGTGGTGCACTTGACAACATTATAGCATCTCGTTTACACCGTCCAGGAAGTGTTGCCTTTGTATCAAGATCTGGAGGATTACTAAATGAATTGAATAATATCATATCAAGGAATACTGATGGTGTCTATGAGGGAATTGCTATAGGTGGGGACCTTTATCCGGGGAGCACCTTTATAGATCATATAATGAGGTATGAAAAGGATCCAGATGTGGCCATGATTGTTCTTCTGGGTGAGCTTGGAGGTAAAGATGAGTATAAGCTGGTAGATGCACTAAAAAAAGGAAAAATCACGAAGCCTCTGGTTGCATGGTGCATAGGGACATGCTCTCAAATGTTTCCCGCTAATATACAGTTTGGTCATGCTGGAGCAAGAGCAAGGGAAGATCTAGAGACTGCTGATGCAAAAAATAAGGCTTTGAAAGAGGTAGGTGCTATTATACCTGATTCCTTCAATGATTTCGATAAAAAGATAAAAGAAACCTTTGATAAAATAGTAAAAGAGGGTAAAGTTGAGCCAAAGCCTGATAGGGAACCGCCAGTGATACCTATGGATTTTAGCAAGGCATTGGCTGAGGGCAAAATAAGGATGCCCACCCATTTCATTAGCACAATTAGTGATGAAAGAGGGGACCAGCCTCTATATGCCGGTATACCATTAAGCGAGATTATTAAGAATGGCTATGGAATTGGTGGAGTCATTGGCCTTCTCTGGTTCAAGAAAAAATTTCCCCGGTGGGCTAACAAATTTATTGAATTGGTTTTGCAGATAGTGGCTGATCATGGCCCAGCAGTATCAGGTGCTCACAATGCCATTATAGCTTCGAGGGCGGGGAAAGATCTCATATCTTCCCTGGTAAGCGGTCTTTTAACAATCGGCCCACGCTTTGCTGGAGCTATTGATGGAGCAGCTCATTGGTTCAAAAAGTTTCATGACCAGGGAAAAGAACCAGAGGAAATGGTTACTGAGATGAAGGCAATGAACATCCTAATCCCTGGAATTGGCCATCTTATTAAATCAGTGAGAAATTCGGAAAAAAGAGTGGAGATGCTTAAACAGTATGCCCGGGAGAATTTTCCTAAAACTGATTATCTAGACTATGCTCTGAAGGTTGAAAAAATAACTACGGGAAAGAGAGACAATCTTATTCTCAATGTTGATGGATGCCTTGGAGTTTTGTTCCTCGACTTATTTAACAGCTTGGGTTTTTCAAAGGATGAAATCAGCCAAATCATTGAAACCGGAGCACTCAATGGGCTATTTGTACTGGGAAGGAGCATAGGCTTTATGGCTCATATCCTAGACCAAAAACGCCTTAAAACAGGGCTGTATAGGCATCCATGGGACGACATCCTCTATGTAATGCCTAAAAAAGAGGAATTGGAAGAAGAAGCTAAAAAATGGAAGGGTTAAAAATGATGGAAGAAATTGAAAAGG
>SDBU01007245.1_pt1 | contig 12821 bp, 11 predicted proteins | sample 2277071 | NCBI WGS metagenome assembly SDBU01 (sample SAMN10397929, study PRJNA504765) | marine sediment metagenome | isolation source: marine sediment core GS08_GC12, 126 cmbsf | place: Arctic Ocean: Gakkel Ridge, Loki's castle | collected 2008 | reverse complement strand
GAATGGCTAAGCAAATACTATTTAGAGCCGACGCTAGACAGGCTCTAGTAAGGGGGGTGGATCAGCTGGCTGACGCTGTCACCATTACTCTGGGTCCCAAAGGGCAGAATGTGGCTCTGGCCAAAAGTTTTGGTTCTCCCACCGTAACTGACGATGGGGTAACAGTAGCCAAGGACATCGAACTTAAGGACCCCAATGAGAATGTAGGTGCCCAGCTGGTGAAGGAGGTAGCGGAGAAAACCAAAGATGTAGCCGGGGATGGAACGACTACAGCTACCCTTCTTACTCAATACATTATTCATCAAGGATTAAAACACGTCATGGCGGGGGTCAATCCCACTCATCTGAGAAAAGGAATAGGAAAAGCGGTAGATGGAGTAGTGGATGAGATCAAGAGAATGAGTAAAATGGTTAAGGACAAAAAGTCCATTAAGCAAGTAGCTACAGTAGCTGCCTCCAACGATCCCGCCGTAGGTGATCTCATTGCCGATGCTATGAATAAAGTAGGAGAGGATGGAGTCATTACTATTGAAGAAGGGAAAACAGCTACTACCAACTTAGAGATTGTGGAGGGTATGCAGTTCGACAGAGGCTATCTATCTCCATATTTTATCACCAATCCCGATAAGATGGAAGTGGTGCTGGAGGATGTCTACATTCTCCTGCATGACAAAAAGATCAGCAACATGAAAGACCTGCTTCCTCTTCTGGAGAAAGTGGCTAATACGGGTAAAGCCTTCCTTCTTATTTGTGAGGATGTGGAAGGCGAAGCCTTAGCTACTCTGGTGGTCAATAAGATACGGGGAACTCTGAAGTGCGCTGCCGTCAAAGCTCCCGGCTTTGGGGACCGAAGGAAATCTATGCTGGAGGATATCGGTGTCCTTACCGGAGGTCAGGTAGTAGCCGAGGATCTGGGATTGAAACTGGAAAATATTGACATTCCTAAGCTGGGAAGAGCCAAGCGAGTAAGGATCGACAACGAGAATACCACTGTTATTGAGGGTCAGGGAGATCGGAAAAAGATCGAAGATAGAATAGCTCAGATCAAACTTCAGAGAGATGATACGGATTCTGACTATGATCGAGAAAAGCTTGAGGAAAGATTGGCTAAACTGGCGGGTGGAGTAGCGGTGATTAATGTGGGGGCCGCCACAGAAGCAGAGATGAAAACCAACAAAGCGAGAATTGAAGATGCTGTAGCTGCCACCAGAGCCGCTGTAGAAGAGGGAATAGTTCCCGGAGGAGGGGTAACTCTTATCAGGGCTATGGCCGCTATAGATAAGATAAAGGTGGATAATCCTGATGAGCAAATCGGAATAAAAATTATCCGGGCGTCCCTTAGAGAACCCCTTCGTAAGATTGCTGAAAACGCTGGTTTAGAAGGAGGGGTAGTGGCGGAAGCAGTTATGAAGAAAGAAGGTTCCTTCGGGTTCAATGCAGAAACGGGGGTATATGAGGACCTGCTAGAGGCCGGGGTTATCGATCCTGCCAAAGTTGTTCGAACTACCATCCAGAATGCAGCTAGTATTGCTACCCTCATCCTGACTACCGACGCTTTGATTACTGAGATACCGGAAGAGAAGGAAAAAGGAGGAGGAATGCCTCCTGGAGGTATGGGAGGTATGGGGGGAGGTATGCCACCTCAGTACTAAATCGATAAGGTAAGAATAAGAATTTGAGGGCAGAAGGATTTTCCTTCTGCCCTCTTTCATTTTTAGTGACCTGCCCTCCTAGAATCGGTCCAGTTATTATGTTAGACTAAGGATCGAAGCAGACTTATTACCGCTGGCGAAGAGAATACGGTGGCATTCCGGGGAAACTCTTAAGCCCTCACAGTGTCTTAAACTACCGGGCACCTTGCCCCGACGTCATCATTCCGTTGACTCTAACTTAACAAGTGGTACTATCTAATGGGGGCAGGTCAATACACTGGTATAATAGGTCTTATCAAAAAAACCCTTTTGTCTGCTCTGGGTGTGGAGGAAAGATGTCAAACCATAATCTTCGGGTATCAAGCACAAAATTAGAGGCGGCTAATAAAAAACTAGAGCAAAAAGTGGCAGAGTTGAAAGAATCAGAAGAAAAATACAGAACTCTTTTTGAGACTGCCAATGATGCCATATTTATAGTAGACAGAGAAGGCTATATTAGCTTTGCCAATCCTAAGTTCTTTGAGGTTATGGGCTACTCACCCCAGGAGCTAGAAAAACTTCACTTTATTCGTCTTGTTCATCCAGATGATGTATCTTTAGTGATGGATCGCTTTAAAAAAAGATTAGCTGGAGAAGAGGTGGAGACTAACTATCAGTTTCGAGCTCTAACCAAGGATAAAAAAATAGTTTACGTAGATGCTAATTTTAGCCTTCTTAAAAAAGAAGGAGAGATTGCAGGGATCCAGGCTATTGTCCGGGACATCACCCAAAGAAAGTCTCTTGAGAAGAGTCTTGAGGAAAAGATCAATGAGCTGAAGGTTCTCTGTGATACCACCCGCCAGGTAGCTACTTCTCTTAATCTGGATGAGGTACTGAGTACTATTGCTCAAAGTTCAGCAAATCTATTGAGGGTTGATGAAGCCATTATCCGTTTACTTGATGCTGGTGGGAAGATATTAGAGGTGGTAAAAGTGCACAATCTGAAGATGGATTCTCCGGTACTAAGGGTGCAGGGAGTGGGAGAGGGAGTACTGGGCCGGGTACTCCTTAAGGGAAAACCCATAGCCGTTGAAGATGTACAAAAAGATCACCACTATCGTGATAAAGAATGGGCTAAGAAAGAGGGATTTATCTCTTTTCTGGGGGTGCCTCTCCAGGGCAAGAAGAAGATAATAGGAACTCTTTCCTTCCTCAGCCGGAGAAAACGCATCTTCCGGGAGGAAGAGGTTTTCCTAACTCTCACCTTTGCTAATCAGGCAGCAGTAGCTATTGAGAATGCTAAGCTCTACGAAGAGAATGTGAAGCTTTCCATTACTGATCCGTTAACTGGCATTTACAACAGCCGCTACTTCTACGATAGTTTGAGAAGGGAGATAAACAGAGCTACCCGTTATGGTGGCACTACCTCCGTAATTATGTTTGATCTCGATGGTTTTAAAAATTATAACGACTTGCATGGACACCAGGCCGGGGATTACGTCTTAAGAGAAGTTGCCCAACGTATGCTGCGTTATTGTCGTCAGACCGATGTTTTAGCGCGTTACGGGGGTGATGAGTTCATCATCCTTGTTCCCCAGACTGATCAAGGAGGGGGCATCAAGCTGGGAGAAAGGATTAGGCTAGGATTAGAAGAGGGATTGTTTACTGGCAAGAGACGAGAACTTGGATATAAGGTAACGGTTAGTGGATCGGTAATTACCTCTCCTCAGGACGGGGATGAGGTAGAAGACCTGATGCGGAAGCTGGATACTCTTTTGTATGTAGCTAAATGGATGGGTGAAAATAGAGTATACTCATCATCTACCATAAGCCTTAAGTTTATTCAGGATCAGCTTCTGGAGAGAGTCGATCAGAAAGACCACTACACCCGTCAGCACTCAGAAAGGGTGGCCAACTATGCAACTGTACTGGCCAGGAAGATGAATCTTGATAAGAAGCAAATCGAGCTAATCAGGATAGCCAGTCTAGTTCATGATGTAGGCAAGGTTAGTATTCCGGAAATTGTCTTAAACAAACCAGGAAAGTTAAACGAGGAAGAGTGGAATCTTATCCGTTCTCATCCCAGAAACACTGCTGAGATCGCTAGGCTATCCCCCCTTCCTAGGGAGATAATATCTCTAATTCTTCACCACCATGAGCGGTGGGATAGCACCGGCTATCCCCAAGGGTTAAGGGGGGAGAAGATACCCCTGGGAGCTAGAATCGTGGGTCTGGCTGATGCCTATGATGCTATGAGCGTTGAAAGACCCTATCGAGGGAAACTGAAGCCAAAGGAGGCAATAGAGGAAATTAAAAAATCGGCTGGTTCTCAATTTGACCCTACCCTAGTACAAGTCTTTATCAAGGCTATATTACCCAAAGTCAATATTTCCCTAAACGCAGGTAGTTTTTGAGTTTTGGAAATCTTGCACTCTTATTAGGGCATGTTAAGGTGGGGAAATGGGATGTTCCTGAGCCTGTAGGAGTAAATTAAATATTTATTCTTTCTCAATTCTTTCCACTTCGATAGTGCAGTTTATTACCATTGCTGCCAGAGCTCCTACTGCAGCCAGGATAGGGGCAAGTAGAGCTCCTATGGCCGCAACTGTGAGAGGAATTTCTATTAAGGTTCTCCCTTCTTGTTTTATAAGGATTCTTCTGATGTTTCCTTCATGAATTATTTCTTTAATCCGGCTGACCATTTCGCTTCCCGAGATCTTAAATTCCTCTTTCCTGATTTTTTTCTCATTGCTAACTTCCACCCCGCATTGTAGACAGAACTTGGCATTGGCAGGCAGCCTTGTCCGACACTTTGCACAAACAACTGCTTTTTCCATCATATCTCCTTCCTCAGCAATTCCAAAATATTCAAGTGGAAGTGTTCTCCTTGAATATTTTGAGTTTTGGAAATCTTGCACTCTTATAAAGAAATTACATTATAGGCTCTTCTAATTCTTTGTCAATCAAGAGATCCTTCTTCTTGGGGAACCAGCTAGCGGGATAAAAAGAGGTTGTCCGAACCTATCCTTACCAAATTCCCGGATGATACTTTGACCCTGGGTTGAGGTAACCCATTCGATGTAGGCCATGGCTAGGGTATAGTTGACATGGGGGAATTTGGCGGGATTCACAGCAATGATACCGTAGGGATTAAAGAGATCAGGGTCTCCCTCACAGAGTACCTGTAGGTCAATCTTTCCTGAGTAGGCAAGGTAGCTGCCCCTATCTGCCAGGGTGTAAGCAAGTTTCTGGTTGGCTATTTGAATAACAGCTCCCATTCCCTGGCCCGCCTCCGAGTACCAAATGTCCTGGGGCATGATACCAGCTTTTTTCCACAGTGCTAGCTCCTTTTTGTGGGTTCCTGAGTCGTCCCCCCTCGAGATAAAGAGGGCCTCTGTTTGGGAAATCCTCCTCAGGGCCTCTTTGGCATTTTTCATTCCCCGGATTCGGGCCGGATCGGCTGCCGGACCGATTATAATGAAATGGTTGTACATAACATCTCTTCGATTTACGCCATACCCGTCGGCGAGAAATTTATCCTCGGCCCCGCGGGCGTGAACAAAGACCACATCCACATCTCCCCTGGAAGCAATCTTCAGGGCCTTGCCCGTTCCAACCGCAATGATATCCACGCGGCAGTTGAATCTTTCCTCAAAAGGGGGATTCAAAGCCCCGAAAAGACCGGAATTGTCGGTACTAGTGGTACTGGAGATTTTCAATCTCTCCACAGCCGGGCTTAGGGGAGCACTGGAAAGGATTAAGGTGAGGGCAAGAGGTAGAATTATTTTCTTCATGGGTCTTAACAAAATATCATTGCGGCGAAAATTTGTCAACATCTTTGGGGTAGGATTGGTAAATATGAGTAATAATAATTCCTTTTTGGTTATTTTAGGGCTTGACTTTTTGAGGCTTTCTGCTAACGTGTTTTTGATATTGAGAGAAGGAGGAGCCTATGGGCTATCTGAGTGAGGCTCTGGGGACTGCTGGACGTCTTATCTTTACCCTGGATCCTGAAATCTTGGAGATTGTTGGGCGCTCCCTCAGGATTTCTCTCACCGCAACATCCCTGGCCAGCCTGGTGGGAATTCCTCTTGGTTTTCTCATCGGCTCTAAAGATTTTCAGGGAAAGGCAATAGTGATTATCATTGTTCACACTCTTATGGCACTTCCCACCGTGGTGGTGGGTCTTCTGGGCTATGCTCTTCTTTCAAGACAGGCTCCCTTAGGTTTCCTTGAGCTTCTCTTCACTCCTCGAGCCATGGTTATGGGTGAGTTTATTCTCTCACTACCTATTATTACCGCTCTCACCATCTCAGCGGTTCAGGGAGTTGATCGGCGAGCTATTCTGACCGCTCAGACTCTGGGAGCGGGAAAAATCTGGGTGGCCTGGACAGCGCTGATGGAAGTGCGATATTCTCTCCTGGCAGCGGTCATTGCCGGATTTGGACGGGCAGCGTCTGAGGTGGGATCAGCCATGATGCTGGGAGGCAATATCCGATTCTACACCCGAACTATGACCACTGCCATTGCTCTGGAGACCAGCAAGGGAGAATTTGGCTTTGCTCTGGCCCTGGGACTATTTTTGCTTTTGGTGGTGTTATCGGTAAATATTCTTCTCCACCTTTTCCAGATGAGGGTCAGAGTAAGATGATGAGATCCCGGACCTATCCGCAGTTTGAGCTCCAGGACATTATCCAGAGGTTTGGGAAAAGGAAGGCTCTGCAAATTCCCCATTTAGTCCTGGAGGGTGGTGAGATTTATGGATTTGTGGGACCAAATGGCTCGGGGAAAACCACCCTTCTCTACATTATGAATCTACTTCTTCGACCCACCTACGGTGAAGTCTTTTTTGAAGGAAAACCTATTTATGGAGATACCGGCTGGAGAACTTCGGCCCAAAGAAAGATGACCATGGTTCTACAGAATCCATATCTGTTCAACGCCACAGTGGAAAAGAATATAGAATACCCCCTTAAACTCAGGGGGCTGCCTAAGAAAGAGCGCCTCGGTATCGTCGGGGATATTCTGGATGAGGTAGATCTTGCCGGCTTTGAGAAGCGAAGAGCGAGATACCTCTCAGGTGGAGAAACTCAACTGGTGGCATTAGCCAGGGCTCTGGCTCTCAGTCCCAGGGTTCTTTTTCTGGATGAGCCTACTGCCAATGTCGATGCCAAACGCATCCACCAGCTGGAAAATATTATAGCAAAGGTTAATCGGCAGCGAGCGACTACTATTATTCTCACCACTCACAATCTTAACCAGGCTTATCGAATAGCCGACAGAGTTTTTTCCCTCTTTGAGGGACGTCTGGTCTCTCCCGCCATGCATAATCTCTTTAGGGGAGCTATCCGCACCTCTCCAGAGGCAACCTACTTTGACACGGGGAAGATAAGAATCCAGATTCCTTCTGAATGCAAAGATTCTGAATCAGGGCATGCTAGCGTGAATCCGGATGAGATCATTCTTTCCAGAAAGTCTTTTGTTTCCAGTGCACGCAATACTTTCGCTGGTGTCATTATCCAGATATCATCCGGAGAGGGGAAGGTTCATCTAGAGATAAACTCAGGTGAACTATTCAGGGTCGACATTACCGATCAGTCTTTCCGAGAGATGGGTCTGAATCTTGGATCCAGAGTTTACCTTACTTTTAAAGCTACCTCAGTCCATATTCTTTAGCTAAAAGATGAGAGAAGAGGTGATAGCATGGAGAAAGAAATGCTGACAGCCAGGGAGGTGGCAGTTTATCTTAATGTCAATGAGAAGATGATCTACCGTCTGGTTCGAGAAGGTCGCCTGCCAGGAACTCAAATTACAGGAAAATGGACCTTTTCCCGGGGTCTCATTCGAAACTGGATCGAATCAAACTCCCTTCATAAGCTGAAATCCTTCCCTCTATCCCCTCATCCTTCGCTGCTTCACTCTGAGGCCCTGTTTATTGCTGGAAGCAACGATCTTATTATGGAGAGGATGCAGACGCATCTTATCAAAGCCCTCGCTCCCCGGATCCTAACCTACATTGCCAATACAGGAAGCCTGGGAGGGCTGAGAGCTCTTCATATGGGCCGGGCTCATCTGGCAGGCGTGCATCTTTATCATCCCCAGAGCAAAGAATATAATATTCCCTATTTAAAAGATTTTTTCCCCGAAGAAGAAACTCTCCTCTTCCACCTTGCCTCAAGATGCCAAGGGTTCATCTGTCATCCGCGTCGGAGTAGTTTTTTTGAGGGCGTGGGGGATTTGGTTTCCCGAGATTGCCGATTGGTCAATAGAGAGCCAGGATCGGGAACCCGGCTCCTCTTGGATCATCTTTTGACAGAAGAAGGTATTAGCCCAAGGAAGGTCCGTGGATATTCTCAGGAAGTCTTCACCCATATGGAGGTGGGGTTGGCAATTTTGCATAACGAGGCAGAGGTTGGGCTTGGCATAGAAGCAGTGGCAGAGTGTCTTAATCTTAAGTTCATTCCCATAACCACCGAGCGCTATGATCTGGTAGTACCTAAAAGAAATCTCTCAATTAAAAGCGTTAAAGTATTCTTCGATCTGCTCAACTCAGCTAAATTCTTTAAGTTGGCGGGCAAGCTTGCCGGATATGATCTGAAAGACTCGGGCAAGATACTTCACTAGCTCACTTTCCCAGGATATCCTCCCTCATTTTTTCAAATTCCTCCCTGGATATCTCTCCCCGGGCATATCTTTTTTTGAGGATATCAAGAGCTTACTCTACCTCAGGTTCTGTCCGCTGGGAAAGTCTCCTCAAGAGGAGAAACAGCACCAGGGGAATCGAGGGACCCTTTCTTTCCATGAGGTTCCGGTCAATTGAAAGTATGACTTGAGTTTGAGAGGAAGTCAACTAAAGATCTTGATTGACGGGCTGGGATGAAGCTGAAAAAGGTGCACTCTCAGAAACTTGCCTATTTGGTCGAATAAGGATAAACTTGCAAAGGAGACGGGAAGGTTATTTGCCGGGCAAAGTTTCCTGTCTCCAAACTTCGAAAGAAAAGTAGCTATAAGAAGAAGCAGCATCAAATTTCTCGTCCTAGAGGAAGTGGCAGAGACCAGCAGGGGATATCCCGAAGGAAAGTGTAGAGGGTTGATGGATCTTTTGGGGATATCCGGAAAATGAGCAAAGAGCTTCCAGAGCGAGCTTTGGGAAAGGATATCAAGAGGAGCCGAAGCAAACAAAATGAGATTCGGAGCACATGTTTCCATTGCCGGAGGAGCTGCATCCGCTCTTGAGAGAGCCAAAGGTCTTCATATCAGTGTTTTCCAGATTTTTTCTCGGAGTCCTCAAGGTAAAGGAGGGGTGCTCTCGGAAAAAGAGATAAAAAACTTCCGGCAAAGGTATGGAGAGCTCGCCTTTCAGGATTTCTACCTCCACAGCCCTTACTATGTCAATTTAGCCTCCCCTAATCCCAAAATCTGGTATTCTTCCATTTCTTGCCTTACAGAAGAGCTCAAAGTAACCGAGCTTCTAGGGGCTAATTATCTAGTGGTGCATACAGGGAATCATAGGGGGCAAGGGGTGGAGGAAGGAATAAAAAGAGTAGCCAAAGCTTTAAAGGAAATTCTTAGTCGAACTTCTTCTAGCACCACTCTTCTCTTAGAGAATACGGCAGGTCAGGGCACAGCCATAGGGTCGAAATGGGAGGAGATAGCCTCTATAATCGAAAGCTGCTGTGGAGTAGAGGAGAGATTGGGGACCTGTATGGACACCTGTCATGCTTTTGCTTCCGGCTATGATATGAGAACAAAAGAGAAGGTAGATGAAACTTTAGCCGAATTTGACCGAATTATAGATCTTACTAGATTAAAGCTTATGCACGGGAATGATTCCAAAGGAGCTTTGGGATCACGTATTGATAGGCATGAGCACATCGGAAGGGGCAGGATAGGGTTGGCTGGTTTTCAGGCATTGGTGAATCATCCGGCTCTCGAGCATCTGGATATGATTATTGAAACGCCAAAGATGGGAAATGAAAGTGACCGGGATAATTTAGATATTCTCACCGGGCTGGTTGGCCAGCAAAGATCCATTTTCCCATAGGCTAACCACCTCTACGTTCTTTTTCCATGTAATGATCTAGAATAAAGCTGTGTACACTGCTTCTATAGCACTCCCACCATAGGAATACTCGCACTGCACTTGGGGCATCTTTTATCCGGGGTGAGGTGATAGTTCACGACATCAAACCCGGCTTGTTCGATGAGAAGCTGGTGGCAGGAAGGATCAAATGCTAATTGATTATGCGGTTTAGGGGAAAAGGAAAGAACCAATATCTTTTTTCTTCGGGCAGCTCCTCAGGGAAAAGGTGGATATTCTCCTCAGAGTTCGTCAATATCTCAAGATAGGTTAGGTATTTCTTCTTTGTTTCCTCGAAATCTTTAGAATACTTGGGGTTTACCGGATCAGCAGCGGGAAAATCCATCTCCAAAAAATTGACATAGCGGCCGTTCTCGGTGACGCGAAAATCCAGATGAGGTCCGGTGGAAAGTCCTGTTGTTCCCACATAGCCGATGATCTGTCCCTGTTTTACTTCTTTTCCCTTTCTGATATCTGTAGCAATACGGGAAAGGTGACCATAGCTGGAGGTATAGCTTTGAGGGTGTTCGATCTTAACGAATCTTCCATTGTCACCCTTCCAGCCGGCAAAGGTTATCTTTCCGTCTGCAATGGTTGATACAGGGGTGCCTTCGGGGGCGGCGTAGTCGATACCCAAATGTGGTCTATAGGTCTTTAAGATAGGATGAAATCTGCGCCAGGAAAAGTAGGAACTGATCCTCCGATAGTTTAAAGGAGAGCGCAGAAAGGATCGGCGCAGGGATTCTCCGTCCAGACTGTAGTAGTCAAAATGGTCAGCCTCATCCCGGGAAAATACAGCGGTATGGTTCTTTCCCTGATTGACATATCGAGCAGCCAGGATTCTTCCTTCGACAAGAACTTCATTGTCGGGAGAAAGATATCGTTCCCAGATAAGCTGTATGGTATCACCTTTTCGGGGATCGGTGAAGAAATCTATTTGCCAGGCAAATATGTCGGCATATCGATTGATAAGTTCCGGGTCAACTCCTACCCCTCTCATGGACTCATAAACTGAAGATTGAAGAGTAGCTTTAGCTCCCACAAACACTCTTCGTTGGGGAATTTTTTTCTTACGGGCAGAAAATTCTCCGGGCTCTAGCTCTTCCACCAGGTAGTAATCCAAAGAGTTTGGGAAATACTCAAAAATGAGACGGCCATCGGGGTGCCTTTTCAACTTGACAAGGTCGCCATATTTAGACTTTCTAGGGTCAAATAAGGGTTTCAGCGCCTGCACCAAAAAGTTAGTCTTCTGGGAAGAAATGCCAGCGGAAAGAAGGGTCTCGTAGATAGTCTCCCCACGGCGGAGACGGGTAGAGGTAATAAGGGATGAGTCATCCATAGGGTCCTGGGCAATCTCTCCGGATTCTTTGAGATTAAAGAGGAAGGAAAATGGCCACCGTGAGGAAAGCAGGGGAGAGAATAAGAATAAGAGTAGAGATAATCCTGTGGCCAAAAAGATAGCTATGAAAACCGTGGTCTTTTTCTTTTTCCCCATTTCAGTTCACCATAGAGGTATTACTTTTCTTCTTGCTTTCCCTCGCCTCGTCCGTAGTAGGTTTTCACCAGAGCCGTAAGCTCTTTCCTTGATTGGCGGAGTCTTTTGTGAACCCCGGGCTCAAGATTTATCTTCTCGGCCGCACTATTTAGTTGCTCGCGGGCAAAATCCCAGGGATTCATCCTACCTTCTTTCACTGTTTCCTCCTGCTATAATCTCTATTTACAGTGAAGATTGTTATTTGACTTCCTTTTTAGTAATGGACCTGCAAGATATGATTTAATATATCATAGCTTTATTTTTTAGGCAACCATTCCTTCCGGTCTCTCGTCCAATGCTGAAGAGGAAGCTATGAGTCTTCAGGAGATTTATCCGAGATATTCTTGACTTTTGGAAATATATCTATAATCTGATTACATCTTAGATCTTAGTATAGCGGGCAGGGTTATGGGGAAAGCATAAAGATAAAATAGGAGAGAAAAATGAGCCAGTATGGGGCAAGACATGTATCAAATCGAAAGCGGGTTGGTTATTTACAGAAATCGGCGAAGGTTATTAAACGAAGAAGGAGTAAAGGAAGAAAAAAAATTGCCTAATGAGTATTTCTGGATTTGGTGAGATAAATCTCCAAAGGAGTTGAAAAATGCCTCTAGGTCCTGAGGTTCCCTTTTATCTTTTGGTCTTATCCTGGGTTGCCAGAATGGTAGTGATGTCTTTGATATGTACTTTTTTGGGTTGGCTGGGAATAAGGATTCTTGATGCTCTTACTCCCAAAATCCATCAAAGAGAGAAGATCGGGGAAGATCCTGTTTCTATCGGCTTATTTATTGCTGGATTCATCATCTTTGTTGGTCTGATCATTCACGGTTCTTCTACCGCTCCCTTGATTATTGGCACCCCCCTTATGAGGAGCCTAGTAGACTTTCAAAGGCTAGCACTAATGACTGTAGGTTTCCTGGTCAGCCTGTTTCTGGGAATAGTTTTGTTCAACATTCTTAACTGGGTTACCCCGAAGATTCCTTTTTTGAAAATCAAGGATAGCTCTTTGGCTGTCGGTATTTATGTATTTGGTTATCTCATTTTTCTGGGGATCATTCTTCATGCCGCTTTAACTATGTCCCTTTGAGAGAAAATGAAGAATAAACTAGGTCTTCTCGGTCTCTTTTGTCTCATTTTTTATGCTGTATCGTCTGCTGCAGTTTGTCAACCCTTCTACAAAAGCAGGGCTGGAATTTATGACGCCTGGGACATTTGTAGGACAAAACCTCAGGGGATAGATGGGTATTTCCAACTGAGTGAAGATAAGTTTTATCCCCTCATTGTCTTCGAGAGTTTAGGAAGTAATGCCGATATTGCCTATAAATTGGGAGAAGAGTTTAGAGCTAGATACCCTGATTCTTACCAGAGGGCAGAGGCAATTTATAACTTCGTGAGAGATCAAGTCCGCTACACCCACGATCGAGATCAATTTGGATACGCTGAGTTTGCTCAGAATGCCGATGAACTGGTGCAGGAAATTAATAAGGGAGAGGCGCGGGGAGACTGCGAGGATTATGCTATTTTGCTGACTACCATGTTTAAGGCCGCTGGCTACAGGACAGCTATTGTCCTTATC
>SDBU01007244.1_pt1 | contig 12821 bp, 11 predicted proteins | sample 2277071 | NCBI WGS metagenome assembly SDBU01 (sample SAMN10397929, study PRJNA504765) | marine sediment metagenome | isolation source: marine sediment core GS08_GC12, 126 cmbsf | place: Arctic Ocean: Gakkel Ridge, Loki's castle | collected 2008 | reverse complement strand
TGCATGCCCACTATGTTCAGACGGTAAGGCGAGTAGGCCAGCGTCTTGGGATAAACGTTGCTATTCTTATAGACCTGCCGGGGCCAAAGTATCGCACCGGAAAATTAAGAGGTGACCAAGCTCTTTTGAAAAGGGGTGCCCAGGTAATACTCACCACAAGGGAGGTAGAAGGCGATGCCACACTGGTGCCAGTAAACCTGCCTCATCTACCTCAAGATGTAAAAGTGGGCGACACCGTCTTGCTAGACGACGGGGCAATGCAGTTGCGGGTACTTGCGAAGGAAGGTAGCGACGTAAAATGCAGAGTGACAGTTGGCGGTACACTCACCCCGGGGCGTGGACTGGTAGTGCCCGGTATGCGTACCTCTGGCCCCTTTATTACCGATTCCCTGCGGAAACACATTCTCTTTGCTGTCAGGGAGAAACCTGATTACCTGGCTATCTCTTTTGTCCGTGATGCTAAGGATGTGTCTAGTGTGAGAGACATGTTGCACGCGAACGATGTGGACATACCCATTATTGCCAAGATAGAGCGGGTACAGGCAGTCAGCAATTTCGATGCCATACTCTCGGCCAGCGATGGTATCATGGTGGCACGGGGAGACCTTGGTGTGGATATTCCTCTGGAAAGGGTGCCACTGGTACAGAAGGAAATTATTCGGAAGTGTAACCATGCCGGTAAGCCGGTAATTACCGCTACCCAGATGCTGGAATCCATGGTCAATGCTGCCCGCCCAACGCGAGCTGAGGTCACCGATGTTGCTAATGCCATATTTGATGGTACTGATGCCACCATGCTCTCGGCAGAGACCTCAATTGGCAAGTACCCGGTACAGGCAGTGAAAACGATGGGCAAGATTGCACTGGAAACCGAGAGTAAACTGCCCTATGAGCAATTGCTAGCCGAAAGAGGCTCATGGCTTGAGCAGGAGACAGATGAGCTGATAAGCTACAGCGCCTGCCTTACTGCCCATAGCTTGGGAGCAATGGCGATCGTAGCTTTCACCCAGTCAGGCAGCACAGCAATGCGGGTGTCAAAGTACCGGCCACGAGTGCCTATCTTGGCGATAACTCCCAGCAACGTTGTGTTGGGTAGGCTATTGCTGCACTGGAACGTATTTCCTTTCCAGATAGCTGAACCGTCATCGGTAGATGAGCTTTTCGTTACGGGAGCAAGGCTGGCTAAAGACCTGGAGTTAGCAAAGCCAGGTGACTTAATAGTAATTACCGGAGGTGTTCCAATTGGGGTAGCTGGTTCAACGAATCTGCTTAAGGTGGAAGAAATTCTTTAGTTATGCTGAGCATAAATCTAGATCAACAGGTTCGGAGATTGCTCAACTTTACATGGCGTCCCTGGAGGGATTCGAACCCACGACCCGCTGCTTAGAAGGCAGCCGCTCTATCCACTGAGCTACAGGGACAGGTGATTCACTATTCCAATTTAGCACGAAGGGAAAGTGGAGGTCAAGGTGGTAATATATTCTAGCAGATTCTGTATCGTGCTTTGCTAACCATACTACCTGGAAGCTCTCCACAGACCAGAGATAGCCAGGATGCTAAGTCCAACACCCGCAATTACCGCCCCAGCCCAACCAAGGAGACTCAGGCAAGTAACAATGATACCAGCAATAAATACTCCAATAAAGATCGATAAAAAGGCATGTTTGAATTTTAAACCGAAAAGAACCGCCGCCAGCGAACCTGTCCAGGCACCAGTGACCGGGAGAGGGATAGCAACAAATAACGCCAAACCGATTCGCTCGTATCTTTCGATAGCTCTTCCCTGTCGCCTGGTACGTCCATAAAACCAGCGTAACATCCGGTCAAAGAAGCCTATTTTGCCTAGCAGTCTGGAAACGGTGTCAAAAAATAATAGAATAAAGGGTACCGGCACTAGATTACCGATGATAGCCAAAAGAAGGGCATAGTACCATGAGAAGTGAAACACGTTTATCGCCACGGGTAGTGCTCCACGGAGTTCTAATATGGGCAGAGAGGCAATAACAAGCACCACTAGCTCTTTAGAAAAACCTAAGCTGAGAAGCTCTTCGGGAGACACCCTTCCCCCTCATAGTTATTTTTAATCAGGTCCAACTGTGCGAGTGTAGCAAATAGGGACGCTAGCGTCAAGTTAGGGATTGTTCACCGACCTCACCCCACTTGTCCCATCCCGGATAAATAATCCCTCAAAGCTGGTTTATTGAGAAGTTAGCTTGACAATCGCTTGCCAGCATTGTTAGTATGAGGTTAACCCTTGTCCATATTGGTGAACGAATTAACAATGTCGAGACTATTGGATAAAATTGATAGCCCTAGAGACCTGAAAGTATTGTCACCGGAAGGGCTTGAGCAATTAGCTAGTGAGATTCGACAGGAACTGGTAGCCACCGTAACGGCTAATGGGGGTCATCTCGCTTCTAATCTAGGTGTGGTCGAACTTACCATAGCTCTACACCGGGTATTTGATAGCCCACGGGATAAGATTATATGGGATGTGGGACATCAAAGCTATGTTCATAAACTGCTCACCGGCAGGAGAGAGCATTTTGCCACACTGCGTCAGTATGAGGGGCTATCCGGTTTTACCTGCCGTAGTGAAAGCGAACACGACCCGTTTGGTGCCGGTCACGCTAGCACCTCAATCTCAGCCGCTCTAGGTATGGCTGTTGCCCGGGACCTCTCTGGCGATAATTACCATGTGGTGGCGGTTATCGGTGATGGGGCAATAACTGGAGGCATGGCTCTTGAGGCACTCAATCAGGCAGGGCATCTGGGTTCGAGACTTATCGTTATCCTGAACGATAATGGGATGTCAATTGCGCCTACGGTTGGAGCGCTAGCCAGACTGCTGAACAAAGTGCGATTTGACCCTCGATACCATTGGGCAAAGGAGGAAAGTAAGCAGGTGCTCACTACTTTCCCTATTGGTAAGAGTCTGTGGCAGGCAAGACAACGGGTGGTGAGTGGGCTTAAAGGCTTGATCATGCCGACGGTGGTATGGGAAGAACTTGGTTTAGCCTATATGGGGCCCATTGACGCGCACAACATCTCAGAACTGGAAATAACCCTTAGTCAGGCACGAGATTATCGCTTCAAACCTACCCTTGTTCATGTTGTTACCATCAAGGGCAAGGGTCACCGTCCGGCGGAGGGTGATGCCGTCTACTTTCATGGTATTCCAGCGAAAGGCACCACTGCCAAGACAAAACCGAGTTACAGCGAAGTATTTGCTCAGACTATGCTCCGCCTGGCTCGGGAAAACCCCAAGCTGGTGGCGATTACTCCGGCTATGCCCGAGGGAAGTTCCCTGAATATTGTTGCCGCTGAGTTTCCGCAGCGCGTGTTTGATGTCGGAATCTGTGAGCAGCATGCGGTCACCTTTGCCGCCGGGCTAACTACCCAGGGGTTCATACCGGTGGTGGCGATATACTCTACCTTCTTGCAGCGCGCCTTTGACCAGATTATACATGATGTCTGTATTCAGGAACTACCAGTTATTTTCGCTATCGACCGAGGCGGCATTGTTGGCGATGATGGTAAGACTCACCAGGGTTCATTTGACATCTCTTACCTGACATTAATTCCCAACCTCATTGTGGCAGCACCGAAGGATGAAAATGAACTTCAGCATCTGCTATACACGGCGGTGAAGGCACAACGGCCTATGGCTATTAGATACCCTCGTGGTTCCGGGTTAGGGGTGGATTTAGATACGGAGCTACACGAACTTACCATCGGTAAGGGTGAAATATTAAGACACGGTGAGGATGTAGCCATATTGGCCATAGGAGTTACCGTAGCCCCGGCTCTTGAAGCCGCCGAGGAATTAGCTTCAAACGGGATTGAGGCTACAGTAGTCAATGCCCGGTTTGCTAAGCCGCTGGACTCCGAACTTATAATAGACTTAGTAGGTCATACCAAACGCCTGGTTACTGTTGAAGAGAATGCTCTCTGCGGGGGCTTCGGCAGCAGTGTCACCAAGTTTCTCCAAGAATCGGGAATACATGATATTCAGGTAAAGAGCATTGGTATTCCAGATGAGTTTGTGGAGCAGGGTAGTCAGGCTATTCTTCGTGCCAAATATAATCTTGATGCTAAAGGGATAGCTCAGCAGGTGTTAACCTTGGTTCATACCCCCAGCGCCTCGTTAACCACCGGGGCTTCCTTTCCTGATTAGTTTTGAGGGGTGGGCCTGAATATGGAAACCCAATTGGACTATCAGGTGTTCAAGCTTACGCCTGATATTTTTAATAGCCGTTGATATTCGAGGAAATAGATGGATGAAATAACAGTTCAAGGAACAAATATAAGGTGAGAGAGATAAAGGATGAGAGGTTGGTAAGCAACTCGGATAAGGGGTAGGTTGGTAAATAGCAGGAGACTAAAATGCGTGTGCCGTTGATTGCTGGTAACTGGAAAATGAATACTACGGTAAGTGAAGCGATAGAGCTGGTTAATGAAATGCGCCGGGGACTTGATGAGATAGACGGGGCTGACAAGGTAATTTGCCCGCCCTTTGTTTCCTTGGCACCAGTAGGGGAGCTAATTAAAGGGAGCTCCATAAAACTGGGGGCGCAGAATATGCACTTTGAACATAAAGGGGCATATACCGGGGAGATTTCCCCGTTAATGATTGCCGACCTGTGTGAGTTTGTTATTATCGGGCACTCTGAGCGGAGACAGTATTTTAATGAAACCGGGGAGATTGTTAACAAAAAGGTGAGAGTGGCACTAGCCGTCGGGCTGAAGCCCATTTTGTGCATCGGGGAAAGGCTAGAAGAAAATGAGGCGGGAAGGACGGAAGAGGTGGTAACCGAACAGTTGAGGTCATCCTTAGCTGGGATTGATTTTTCTGACGACCTGGTTATGGCCTATGAGCCGATATGGGCTATTGGCACCGGCAAGGCAGCTACCGGGGAACAGGCAAATAGGACTATTGGGTTCATTCGCTACCGTGTTTCACAATTATTTGGCGAATCGACTGCTCAGGAAATACGTATTCTTTATGGGGGCAGTGTCACTGCCGCCAATACCGCCGAGTTTATGCAGCAGCCGGAGATAGATGGGGCCCTTGTTGGTGGGGCAAGTCTTAAAGCTGCCGAGTTTTTGAGCATTGTTAAGCAGACCTCAGAAATTAAAAGTAGATGAGCCGTTTGATAGCTATAGTTGGTCCTACCGGTACTGGTAAGAGCCAAGCAGCTTTCCACCTGGCCCAGGTTCTCAAGGGCGAAATAGTAAGTGCTGATAGCCGGCAGGTATATCGGTATATGGATATTGGGACAGCTAAACCTGGCCTGGAGGAACTGGCCCTTGTCCCTCATCACCTGATTAACATAGTAAACCCGGATGATGATTTTAGCCTGGCTCAGTATCAAGAACTGGCCTACGGGGTGATTAACGACATTCAGCAGCGCAATAAATTACCACTATTAGTCGGTGGTAGCGGGCTTTATGTGTGGTCGGTATTGGAAGGGTGGGGGATACCAAAGGTTCCCCCTGACCCGGAATTCAGACATAGTTTGGAGGAGAAGGTAGCTAAGGTTGGCGAATATGAGCTATATCACGAGCTTGAGCAGATTGACCCGGTGGCAGCACAGAGAATTGACCCGCGTAATGTGCGGCGCACGATAAGGGCTCTGGAGGTGCATCGGGGCAGCCTAAGCCCCCAACTTCAGCAGAAAAAAACACCACCTTTTAATACACTCATAATCGGGTTAACCGCCGAACGGGCCAAGCTATATCGTCAGGTTGACTCGAGGGTTGATGAGATGATACGGCAAGGCTTAGTTGAAGAGACGAAAAAACTATTGGCTATGGGCTTTCACCATAACCTCCCGGCCATGTCCAGTGTCGGCTATAAGCAGATAGGAAACTTTCTCAAGGGAGAGCTGACCCTGGCGGCAGCCATCCAGCAAATCAAGTTTGAAACCCACCGCCTTATCCGACACCAGTATAACTGGTTCCGGTTGACGGATGAGAGAATACAGTGGTTTGATATACAGGGAAAAGTAGATTCAGAAATCGCAACTTCAGTGGCAAAATTTGTGGGACTGAGTGGAAATAGAGTCAAAGAGGCCGCCTCTTAAATAAAAACTCGTCTCCTTCGAAGGAGAGGGGGATTAAGGGGGTGAGGTTGAAAAGGGCATGAATTTCACCAAAGTACAAGGTAGTGGAAATGATTTTATACTGGTTGAAGCCAGTGGATTAGACCAGAACTGGTCTCAGATGGCAACAGCTATGTGTGACCGTCATTATGGTATTGGCGGTGATGGTTTGCTGCTACTGCTGCCCTCAGATGTTGCCGACTTCCAGATGCGTGTTTTCAACTCCGATGGCTCCGAGGCGGAGGCTTGCGGTAATGGACTGAGATGCTTTGCCAAATATGTTATAGATAAAAGGCTGGTTAGTCCCGCGGCTGACCAGACATCGGTGGAGACGCCAGCAGGCGTAAGCAGAGTCAGGTTTCACAGAGTAGGGGATAAGGTATCGAAAATTGAGGTTAGCCTGGGGATACCAAAATTTGGTGTTGGGGATATCCCGGTGACAATAGACCCGGACAGGGGTTTAGTTGACATAACACCTATACTGGACCTCCCGGTAACCGTAGATGATAGAGAACTACTTTTGAGCTTTGTTTCTATGGGAAATCCACACGCCGTGTATTTTTACCAGCACTCAGTATCCGATTTCCCATTGTCTTTGGTAGGACCCAAGGTAGAACAGCATAAGATGTTCCCCAATCGGGTTAACTTTGAGGTAGCCAATGTAGTCAACCGGCAGCGGATAGAGGCTCGCGTCTGGGAGAGGGGAGTGGGGGAGACGCTGTCTTGTGGCAGTGGTGCCGCCGCTATTGCAGTCATTGCCCAACTACAGGGCTTTATTAATAGCAAAGTTGACATAAATCTACCGGGTGGTGTGCTAAGTGTGGAGTGGGACGGAACAGGAGAGGTATTCCTTAGCGGTCCCGCTGAGATAGTCTTTACTGGAGAATGGCCAAGCGAGGTGTAAAATAACATGAGACTGTCAAGACGTGTTGCCAATTTGCCTCCGTATCTCTTTGTGGAGATTAGCAAGAAGATTGCCGAGAAGAAGGCTAAAGGTGAAGATGTTGTCAGCTTTGCTATCGGCGACCCTGACATTCCTACCCCGTCTCATGTAATCGACAGGCTATGTCAGGCAGCACAAGACCCGGCTAATCATCGCTACCCGGAGTCCGAGGGGTTACCGGAATTGCGCCGGGCAATAGCCGGGTGGTATGAGCGGCGCTTTGCTGTTTCACTTGATGCCGACAAAGAAGTATTACCCCTTATTGGTTCCAAGGAAGGTATTGCCCACATTGCCTTATGTCTCATTGACCCCGGAGATACGGCTCTGGTGCCTGATCCAGGATACCCGGTCTATTCGGTGGGCACTATGCTCTCTGGTGGCAGACCCTACTATGTGCCGCTTGTTGAGAAGAATGACTTCCTGCCTGATCTGAATGTGATACCAGCTTACATTGCTAAAAGGGCTAAACTTTTGTGGCTAAACTATCCTAATAACCCCACGGCGGCTGTCGCTGACCTCAATTTTTTCAACCGTGTAGTTAAATTTGCTCAGGATTATGAACTGGCGGTATGCCATGATGGCCCATATTCGGAGGTTGCCTATGATGACTATCAGCCGGTTAGCTTTTTGCAAGCCGATGGTGCCAGAGAGGTAGGTATAGAGTTCCACTCACTATCTAAGAGCTACAATATGACCGGGTGGCGGATAGGTATGGCAGTCGGTAATGCCGAAATGATAGATGCTTTGAGAAGGATTAAATCAAACCTGGATTCAGGGATTGCTCAGGCCATTCAATACGCTGCCATCGAGGCATTAACTGGTAACCAGGATTGCATTCAAGAGCACAATAGAATTTACCAGAGACGCCGCGACCTGATTCTTGACGTGTTGAAAAGTATTGGTCTTGATGCCCGGCCACCAAAGGCAAGCCTGTATATCTGGGCCAAGGTTCCGGAAGGCTATACCTCGCTAGAGCTCACAACCGAGTTATTAGAAACAGTGGGGGTAGTAGTTACCCCGGGGACAGGTTATGGCAAAAATGGTGAGGGCTATATCCGCTTGTCTTTAACTGTCCCCGATGCGGCACTAGTAAAAGGTCTGTCACGGTTGGCAGAATGGCGTAGTGGTAGAAGAGGGAAAATTAAAAGGGTAAGTTGACATAAGGAGTGCACTATTAGGCGGGGCACAGTTGTTACACAGGCATCCCCAGAGCGGGCAATTCTGGTAGCGGTGGCGACAAAAGGTGCCAGAGACGGTTGGCAGGTAGGGGTTACTATAGATGAGCTAGCCCAGTTAGCCCGCACCGCCGGGGCTGAGGTGGTTGGGAAACTTATTCAACGGCTACCCAAACCGTCGAGAACACATTATCTCGGTAAAGGCAAGCTAGATGAACTGCGTTCGCTAAAGGACAGTATTGGCTTTGACGTAGTAATCGTTGATGACGAGCTTTCCCCGCACCAGCAAAGAAACCTGGAAGAGGCTCTTCAGGTAAAGATAATTGACCGTGCCGCATTGATTTTGGATATTTTTGCCAAGCGAGCCAGAACCCGTGAAGGCCAGTTGCAGGTAGAACTCGCTCAGCATCAATACCTCTTGCCTCGTCTTGCCGGGCAATGGAGTCATTTGGAAAGGCTCGGAGGTGGTATTGGCACCAGGGGACCCGGTGAATCGCAACTTGAAACTGACAGGCGGCTTATCCGTCAGAAAATACACCACCTGGAAGGACAGATTGAGCAGGTAAGAAAACACCGCCGGCTTTACCGCGAAAAGCGTCGGAAAAGCGGTATACCAGTGGTTACCCTGGTTGGTTATACCAATTCTGGTAAAAGCACCCTGCTGAATGCGCTCAGTCAGGCCGATGTCTTTGTGGAGGACAAGCTGTTTGCCACTTTAGACCCGACTACAAGGCGTTTGACCCTCCCTGACAACAGAGTGGTCTTAATTTCCGATACTGTTGGCTTTATCAGAAAGTTACCGCCTACTCTTATCACAGCGTTTAGAGCGACCCTTGAGGAACTAGCCGAAGCCAACATCTTTGTTCATGTGGTCGATTTGACCTCGACTCATGCACCAGAGCAATGCCAAATCGTAGAGAGCATTCTTACTGACCTCAACCTCGCTGATAAGCCGAGGATTACCGCGCTTAATAAGATCGACCGGCTGCTGGCTGATAGTGAAAACTGGAATGAAGAATCGGCGATACGCTATCTGTCACCGCAGACCCCGATAGCGTATAAGAACACGGTTCTCATTTCCGCAGAAAAGAAGTGGGGTCTGCGCCGGCTCCTGACGCTTATTGGCAAAACACTTATTGAAAATCAGGATGCGAACAGTTGACATAATGTCTTGCCCAGCTTACTCAGTCACCAGGGTCAGATAAAGATGAATCTAGCCGTGTTTTATGGTATTTTAACCGGAGTTGCCTTTGCTGCGTCAACGGTTTTAGCGAGACGAGCATTGTTTCAGTCAAAAACACCCCTTGGTGGCGTCTTTATCTCAGTACCGTGTGGGGCGTTGTTTTTCTTGGGTCTGCTTCTTGGCACAGGACAATTTGAGAGGCTCTGGCACGTCCCGTGGTACGTCTTCGCCATACTTGGAATATCCGGGGTGACCACCTCCCTTGCCGGAAGATGGTTAAACTATACCAGCGTTCAGCAAATAGGAGCCAATAGAAGTGGCGCCCTCCTTAGAACTAGTCCGATTTATGCTGTTTTCTTTGGCCTTATCTTTCTGAACGAGTCAATCACCATCCTGATAATCTTTGGTATCCTGTTAGTCCTACTAGGAGCAACCTTAGTCAGCGGGGGAAAGAGGGAGGAGACGACTCACATACGGGTCAAAGGCGTGGCTGCTGCCTTGGCCAGTGCGCTTGCTTATGCAGTAGGTGCCGCTCTGGTAAAGGCGATAATCAACGAAGTCGGTTCGCCAGTCGTGGCAGCCTTCATCACGTTTAGCAGCGCTTCGATAGTACTCTTCGGTCTTTTCTCCCGCAAAGAGTTGAGGAGTAGACCCCTTCAAATCAAACGCCATTCCCTTGTAATATTTGTGGCCGCCGGTATACTGGCGGCGCTCGCCCAGTTGTTTAGATTTACCGGCCTCAGTTATGGCCCGCTCAGCCTGGTCGAACCGGTGTTGGTCAGCTCCATGGCCCTTTTTGTATTGGTCTTTTCTTTCCTGATTAACCGCAACATCGATGTATTCACCGTCAGGGTCATACTGGGCATAATATCCACAATGGCCGGGATAGCTCTCATGTTTCTATAAGATTTTTAGGCAACCCCTCCCCCTAACCCCCTTCCCTTAATAAAGAAGAGGGAAATTTGCTAAAAGAGGGGCTTTGCCCCTTTCCAAAACCTCTTCTTCTGGGGTAGATGTAAGGGCTGTAAAAGCAGGCTCTGAAATCCAATTCTAGGCCCCTACAATATGTTGTGAATGGTTTTATACCTTTGGAGGCACGAACGGCATAATTATGCTCCTTATTTTGGACTATGCTTTGCCAGTTTTTATTTAGCAACCCACCCCCTTTATCCCCCTCTCCCTTTTCTGATGTGTCATTGCGAGCCGAAGGCGAAGCAATCTTATCTTCATCTTATAGTTTGCTTCGTCGCTCCACTCCTCGCAAAGACATATCTTATATCACTCTTCCGTAATGGCCTCTATGCTTCAAGAGAGGGGGGAAGATATTAGAAAGAGGGGCTTCGCCCCTCTTAAACACCCCTTACCCCGGTTTGGTTTTGCTGAGAGGGTATTCAGGAAAGGATAGGTTATGACTTAACATAACGCTCTTTGAGATTATTTCTCAACCTTTAATATTTGAAAGTAAAGGTGCTATAATACTTTCATGAATACGTTTCTAAGAAAATATTGGCCTCTAATCGCAATAGGCCTTATAGTTCTATCCTTTGCAATATTAGTACAAGTATTCAAAGCAACTAATGTTGTTGCTGGATGGATCTTCAATTTTCTTGATGACTGGTCAACTAGTCTCAGTGCTGCGGGCACATTTCTAGTTGCTTCTGTAGCTATATATTCTATTTTGAAGGCTCGCCGAGAACGGAGTTCGGACAATATACGTATTTGGGCACGAGATGCACTTCGTATGCTTGTTTTTACCGACACAACACAATCCCCGCCAGAGAACCTGGAACAAGAGGTTAATAGACTGAAGACAGGAATAAAGTCTATTTTCTCAGAAACCAACAGCATAATAAATGACGCAAATAAGTGTGGTGAGGTATGCTTACAAAAGGTTCTTAAAACAATTCATAATCTTACACAATATATTACTACATTGGAACATACCCAAGATGCCGAATATGCTGATAAAATCCTAGCACTACACCGTGAGCTCGTAGAAGGTTTAGCAGACGTTATCGATACTGTTTCAAAATGAAAAGGTAATATGCCTCCTTTCTATGCTAGTTGATTATGTAAACAATCTACCTTCAGTATAATTTTGGTTCGCACAATATATCTTATGTCACCTTTAAACAGTCCTCAGTTACCAGGAGTAACAAAACCCCGTCCCCTATTACTTACATAACGGACTTGACAAAATGTATATCCCCTCTTTTGGCACGACTACTACTTGCCATAAATCACCGCCGCCGGGAAAAGATATCTACCAGCATAACGACAAAGATTACCCCTAGCCCTACCAGCGTTATTTGCTGCATAAAGGCTATTTGCCTTAATCCCTCTATCAGGTCGCCAAACAACAAATCTTCCATCTTAAACCCCCTTAACTATTCCATAGGGGGTATTCTACCATGAAGAAGCTCCCCACTATCGGCTATAAATATGGTGAGCTTGGCGGCTGGCAATGTTCCATTTGCGGGAAGCCATTTAAAAAGGGTGACAAGTGCCTGGCTATCCTCTGCTGCCAGGACACCAAAAATCCACCGGCCGATTTTGAACGAGGCGGCCACGGTATCGGCCCCGTTCCCCGGCTACAAGCCGACAATATCACTCAGCCCGGCCCCGGCGGTCACTGGTACCGGGGCCAGAAACCGACTATCAAAAAGAAGCTGGCGGACTATCATCAAACCTGGGCACAGATTGAACGCCTGGTCGCCGCCGATGAAAAAAAATGGCGGCAATTCTACGCCCGGTACTTCTACCCGCAACAGACCGGCCGCAAGCCCCGTTCTAGCCCCCTACAAGCCCTGGCCTACGGCTTCGCTCAGCATAATTGGGAAATTGTCAGAGGGGCCGCTATCCGTATGGCTCATGCCTTAGCTGACGCTATATTCCGCCAGCGTATGAACGATATTACCGACCTGTTTGACGAGTTTGACTTAGACGACCCGGAAAATAACTAAAGGGGGAAAGGATGAATAAGCCAAAGTTAGTAATCCAGGGGAAAATGGAAATTTAAACCGCCACATCTTACGACCTCAAAGCTGGCCTGATGCTGACCATCCAAATCAAATCTAAGGCCAACCCGGCTATGATTGCCACTGTCTGCCAGTTGCAATCAGCCAATACCTCTTTGAAGGTCACTATCGAGGGCGACCAGTACGGAATGTTTAACGATGAGCCACCAGCGCCACAATAAGGGGGGTTAAAGATGTTTCACGCTTTCCTATATATCCCGCCGACCATACCGACTAAAAAAAGAAACCCTAAACCCTGGCAAAGCCATATCCCGTCTTACTACCTTACCACCGGCGGTTGCCCGGCTAAAGTGGCCGACGATTGCCTTCAATGCCCCCTGGTGGTCTGCATTGAGGATTTACGCCCGGGGGATAAACAGGAGATGATAATATGAGAAC
>SDBU01007243.1_pt1 | contig 12823 bp, 5 predicted proteins | sample 2277071 | NCBI WGS metagenome assembly SDBU01 (sample SAMN10397929, study PRJNA504765) | marine sediment metagenome | isolation source: marine sediment core GS08_GC12, 126 cmbsf | place: Arctic Ocean: Gakkel Ridge, Loki's castle | collected 2008 | reverse complement strand
ATCGCCAACAGCGAGAACGTGGGCTTCACCGTGGGCAACAACCAGGGCATCGCCGTCAGCCGAGGGCGATACATCCTGTTGCTGAACCCAGACACCGAGGTCGTCGGCGACGCCCTGGCGACGATGGTCGCGTACATGGACAAGCACCCGCAAGTCGGGGCGCTGGGGCCGCAACTCCTGAACCCCGACGGGAGCATCCAGTCCTCGCGGCGCCGCTTCCCCACCCTGGCTACGGCTTTCTTGGAAAGCACCATCCTGCAACAGTGGTTCCCCCACAATCGCGTCACCAGACACTACTACATCACAGACCGTCCAGATGATGAGGTACAAGAGGTGGACTGGGTCACTGGGGCTTGCTTGCTGGCGCGCCGCGAGGTCATCGAAGAAGTGGGGCCACTGGACGAGGGCTTCTTCATGTACTCCGAGGAGTTGGATTGGTGCCGCCGTATCAAGGCGCAGGGATGGCAGATAGTCTACCTGCCCACGGCCAGAGTGATCCACTATGGGGCACAATCGAGCGAGCAAGTCAAATCCTTCCAGCACATCCAATTCCAGCGCAGCAAAATCCGTTATTTCCGCAAGCATCATGGTCCGTGGCAAGCAGTGGTATTACGGCTATTCATCCTGGCCACCTACCTGTACCAACTGATCATAGAAACCCTCAAGTGGCTGGTAGGGCACAAAAAGCCGCTGCGAGCGGAGAGAGTGAAGGCGTATCTGAAGGTGTTGAGGTCAGGGTTGAGATAAGGGAACTGAGGGAACTCAGAGAACTGAACGGACAGGTACACGACCACCGCTGAAGTCGTCCGTTGCCGCCGCAGAGTTGTTGGCTCGAAACTGCAGGAGTGCTTGAGGTGATACGCAAATGTTTAAGCGGTTGGTGATACTACTGTTGGAATTCGGGGCCGGCCTGGCCGGGAACCTGCTAGCTGGATGGATCCAGCAGGATGCGTGGTCCAACTTGTTCACAACGACGCGGTTCCTGGGAGCGCTCGTCGGTGCTGGGTTGATGCTACTGATCCTGGCGTGGCTGGATAGCGAACGGGCGCTGCCGTGGAATTGGCACTGGCACCGATTTTGGTATTTACGGGAGGTGCTGGAGAATCCGGAGCTGCGGCGGTGGGAGACAGACTTTGCACGCCTCGAACTGGCCCAGGGACGACGGAAAGTGTCCGGAGTGGAGGTCACTGCCGAGGGGAAACGAGAGGATCTGGTAGAAGTGCTACGTGACCTGATCGCTGGCCAGCGGGGAGAGGTTCGCAGGACTCTGGTACTGGGAGAGCCCGGCTCAGGGAAAACGACCGGGCTGGAACGCCTGACATTGGAGTTGGCACGAGAGGGAGCGCGACGGCTGGGGTTTGGCAAGCCGATGCCGGTGCTGGTGCGACTGGGCAATTTCCAAGAAGGGAAGCTGCTAGCATACGTGGGCCAGGCAATGCGGCATGAAATAGGAGGAAGAAGCGGCAAGGTCTTGGGTAAGGGCATCGAGGAGCTGCTTGGGCAAGGGCGAGTGGTGCTGTTGTTCGACGCGCTGGACGAGGCCTTGGGTGAACGGCAGGAGGTAGTGCTGGCGGAGTTGGGGAACTTCCTGGAGAGCCGAGCTTATGCAGATGTACCTGTGGTAATCACAAGTCGGACTCGAGAGGACCCAGGGGGCCGGCTGTCAGGGTTACAGGTCTTTGAGATCCAAGACTTGAGTGATGAGGCAGTGAAGGTGTTCATCCGAGCGTACAAGCGGTCGGGGCACAGCGAGGAGGAAATCAGGGAACGGCTGGAAGGGCATGGGTTGCTGGAATCGAGAGGACTCGGGAGGAATCCATTCTGGCTGCGGCTGATCGTAAAGAGAGGAGCGTTTGAGGGGAACAAGAGTCAGATTCTGAACAAGGCGGTGGATAACCTGCTGGCACGGGAGTGGGAGAAACCAGAGGTCGAGCGATCGTGGCGAAGGGTGTTGCCCCGGGACGAGCAACTGGAAGAGACAAAGCGGGGACTGGCCTGGTTGGGATATCGGATGTCGGTAGAAAATCAAGTGGTGCTTAACTGGGGTCGGGCACTAGGGGAATTGGCAAAATGGCTAAAAGCACAGCTTGGTGTCGAGGAACTGAGACCGCAGGATGTGTTAGGGCTGGGGCGAGATGCGCAGGTGTTGGTGTATCGGCCAGGCCCTGTACGGTTCCGACACCGGTTGCTACAAGAGTTTATGACGGCTTGGGCTCTGACAGCAGAAGAGGGGTTGTTGACGCAGGAATTCTTGGAGCGATGCGTGCGAGACACCGATTGGTGGGAGACACTCCTGATGTTGGGCGGTGTGGTACCGGATCACACTGCCCTGGCACGGGATGTGCTGGGCGATGGCATGGATGATCAGCGGCTGTTCCTGGCTGTGGGGCTGTTGCGAAGTGTGGACGAGCCAGACAGAGAGCTGGAGCGCCAGGTGACGTTGGCCCTGGTGGAGAGCCTGCGCCAGGGCGCGACCGCAGAGCACAAGCAGGCAGCAGTGGAACTGGCAAAGATCGCTGGCGATGAGGTGATAGAGGACTTGGACGGGCTGCTACGGGAAGAAGACCGAACAGTGAAGGAAGGAGCAGTAGAAATCCTGGGAGAGATAAAGAGCAGGAGGGCAGCAGAGGTTCTAGTTGGCTCGCTCAGGGATGAGACGCTAGTTGACCAGGTTACAAAGGCCTTGGTCTCCATTGGAGCGTCGGCGGTAAAGCTGCTCATCGGGGCGTTGCGGGATGAAGATAGCAATGTGCGCCGGGCAGCGACTGAGGCCTTAGGGGAGATCGGGAAGCCAGCAGTCGAACCGCTGATCGAGGCATTGCGGGATGAGAATAGTGGTGTGTACCAGGAAGTGGTCGAGGCCCTGGGGAGGATCGGGAAACCCGCAGTGGGGCCACTCATCGGAGCACTATCGGATAAGGAGTGGTTGGTGCGTCAGGGAGCGGTCAAGGCTCTTGCGAAGATCGGAGATGCCCGGGCGGTAGACCCGCTTATTGAGGCACTGCGAGTTGAGGATAGCAAAAGGCGCGAGGAATTGCCCCAGGTCCTGGCGAAGCAAATGGTGGAGGCGTTTATCGGGGTTCTGAGGGTTAAGGATAGTAGAGTGCGTGAGAGATTAGTTCAAATCCTGGAGAGGATCAGTGAGCCAGCGGCGGAATTGCTCATCCGGGTGCTGGGGGGTGAGGATAGCAATGTTCATCGAGGAATGGCCGAGGCCCTGGGGAAGATCGGGAAGCCAGCAATGGAGCATCTCATTAAGGCGCTGGGGGATGAGGATGTGATAATGCGCCGGGGAGCGGCCAAGGCTTTGGGAGAGATCGGACATGTGCGAGCAGTGGAGTCGCTTATCGGGGCACTTTGGGATGAAGATAATCATGTGCATCGGGAAGCGGCCGGGGCCCTGGTGAAGATCGGCGAGCCGGCGGTGGGGCCACTTATCGGGGCGCTGCGGGATGTGGATGATGACATGCGCTGGATACCAGCCGAGGCCCTGGTGAAGATCGGCGAGCCGGCGGTGGGTCCCCTCATCGGGGCACTGGGGGATCAGATGAGGCTGGTGCGCCAAGAAGCCGCCGAGGCCTTGGTGAAGATCGGCGAGCCAGCGGTGGGGTCCCTCATCCAAGCCCTGCGTGACCCGGATGCAGAGGTGCACCAGCGGGCGGCGGAGGCTTTGGGGAGTATTGGTGCACCGGCCGTTGAGCCCCTCATCCAGGCCCTGAGCGACCCGGACGTAGAGGTGCGCCGGCGGACGGTAGGGGCCTTGGGGGATATCCGGGACCGCCGGGCTGTGGAGCCCCTCATTCAGACCTTGCGCGACCCAAACAGAGGGGTGCGCCGGACGGCGGTGGGCGCCCTGAGTAAAATCGGTGCACTAGCCGTCGAACCTCTTGTCCAGGCCTTGGGCGATCCGGATGTATTGGTGCGCTGGGGAGCGGCGGCAGCCTTGGGAGAAATCAGCCACCCCAGGGCCGTCGAGCCCCTCATCCAGGCTGTGGTCGCCCCTGAGGTATTGGTGCGCTGGGGGGCGGTGGTGGCCCTGGGGAAAATCGGCGACGCCCGGGCCGTTGAGCCTCTTATCCAGGCCCTGGGTGACCTGGACGGAGGGGTGCGCCGGGAGGTTACGTGGGCTCTGGGGAAAATCGGTGACCCCCGGGCCGTCATGCCCCTCATTCAAGCCATACGCGACCCGGACGAAGGGGTACGCTTTTGGGCGGCGATGGCTCTGGGGGAAATCGGCGACCCCCGGGCATTGCCGGAGTTGGAGCGGGTGACACGAGAGGATACAAGTAAGACGCTGTGGGGGAACGTGGCGGATGCGGCGAGAGAGGCGGCAGAGCAGATCAGAGAGCGGAGAGAGCAGTAGGCCTATGAAAGCGTGTCTCATCAGCGGCGAATTCCCACCCATGCAAGGCGGTATGGGCGATTTCACCAACGAGTTGGGTAAAGCGTTAGCGGCCCTGGGTCACGAAATCCACGTGATCACCAGTGCCTCACACAACACGCAACACGAAACCCGAAACCCAGTAATCGTCCATCGCAGCGTTCGCGGCTGGGGCTGGGACTGCTGGCGCGACATCATCCAGTTGAACAACGCGCTACGCTTCGACATCGTCAACATCCAGTACCAAACAGCCGCCTACGGCATGCACCCAGCCATCAACCTCTTGCCGTTGCGATTGAGGACAGGTACAGACTCGCGCCCTCGCACAGTGGTTACCTTTCACGATCTGAAGGTACCCTACCTCTTTCCCAAGGCTGGTTCCCTGCGCTGGTGGGCGAACCTTGCCCTGGCCCGCTGGAGCGACGCAGTCATCGCCACCAACGCCGAGGATTTCGCCAGGCTGTCCACTTACTCGTTCATCCGCTCCCTATCGCTCATCCCCATCGGCTCCAACATCAGCCCTGAAACTCCGGCAGACTATGATCGAGAGTCCTGGCGAGCTCGCTGGGGTCTGAAACCCGACGACCTCTTGCTCTCCTACTTCGGCTTCCTCAACGAAAGCAAAGGCGGCGAAACCCTGGTGCATGCCCTAAACAAGCTAGTGCAAAGAGGATACGATGCGCAATCAGCCCCCAATCTCCAACTACTGATGATAGGCGGCAAGGTAGGCTCCAGCGACCCCACCAACGTAGCCTATCTGAAGAGAGTCGAAGGCTTGATCGAGGAGCTGGGCCTGACGGATAGGGTGCTTTGGACAGGCTATACTCCCCAGCCTGAGGTCTCCGCCAACCTCCTGGCCTCCGACATCTGCGTGCTCCCCTACCGCGATGGAGCCTCCTTCCGCCGAGGAAGCTTCATGGCTGCCCTCGCCCATGGCCTGCCCATCGTCAGCACCCGACCACGAGTTGACGTGCCTGAGCTGCGGCACGGAGAGAACATCCTCCTCGTTCCCCCCGATGCCCCCGTTGCGCTGGCCGAAGCGATAGCCAGGCTGGCCGAGGATGCCAGGCCTAGGCGCCGCTTAGGTGAGGGAGCTGCCAGATTGGCCCAGAGCTTCACCTGGGAGAAAATCGCCGAGAAGACAGAAGCACTTTATGAAGAAATTTCGAACCTTCCTGAAAGACATATTTCTCGCCTGGAGCACAGATAATCCCTCTCAATTGGCGGCGGCTCTGGCCTACTACGGGATGTTTGCGTTCGCGCCCGTGATATTCATCGCGCTCACCGTAGCCAGTTTATTTATTGACGAACCGGCGACGGCAAGCCAACTGTTCGTGCAGCTTGAAGACACATTGGGGCCAGAGACAGCCCAATTCGTCCAAGATATCGTGGTCAACGCCTCACAACGCGCATCAGGCGGCACGGCATTGACTTCCCTGATCAGTTTCGGAGTGCTGTTTTATGCGGCTTCGGGGTTGTTTGTCCAGTTGCAGTACGCGCTCAATACCATTTGGGAAGTTCCACCCGCATCGCACGGCGGGATTATCGCCTCCATCAAGGGTCGTCTGTTAGCATTTGTGATGGCCATCGGTGTTGGCCTCTTGCTTGTATTGGCGACAGTTGTTAGCGTTGTCGTCTCTGTATTGACTTCATTCTTTGATTGGGGCAGCTATGTGCCAATCATTAACATTCTCTCCATGCTGGGACTGGCAACAATCTCGTTTGCCTTGATTTACAAGGTTCTGCCAGACGTAGAGATTGCCTGGCGTGATGTCTGGATCGGCGCGGCGGTAACGGCCTTGCTGGTCAGCATCGGCGGGTGGTTGGTGGGGTTCTATCTAACGCATAGTAATACCGGGTCGGCCTTTGAAGCCGCCGGAGCGTTAGCGGTTCTACTAATCGCATTTTACTACATCGCCCAAATCTTCTTGTTTGGCGCAGTATTTACAAAGGTCTACGCTTCCCGGTTCGGTTCAAAGATTGTGCCTGATACAGAGTAATCATCACGAGCTAACGCACACCATCAAGGGCGGGAGAGCGCTGGATGAGAAAAGACAGGCTAGTGAACCTGCTCAAGATCGGCTTCAGACTGGCAACCAATACCACGAGGTAAAAGCAGATGGATCTATCCATTGTCATCCCCCTCTACAACGAGGAGAAAAACATAGAGCCGCTTTACGCGCAACTGAAGGCCGCTCTGGAGGGAGCAGGTCGAGAGTACGAGATCATCATCGTAGACGATGGGAGCACCGACGGGAGCTTCGATGTCCTCAAGAGGCTGCACGAGGGCGACGAGCGCCTCAAGGTGATCCGCTTTCGCCGCAACTTCGGGCAGACGGCAGCCTTCGCCGCCGGCTTCGACCGCTCCCAGGGCAAAGTGGTGATCACCCTGGACGCCGACCTCCAGAACGACCCCGCCGACATCCCGCTGCTCCTGGAGAAGATCGAGGAGGGGTACGATGTGGTCAGCGGCTGGCGACTGCACCGCCAGGACCCCTTCCTGACCCGCCGACTACCTTCGATGATCGCCAACTGGCTCATCTCTCAGGTCACCGGGGTGCATCTCCACGATTACGGCTGCTCCCTGAAAGCCTATCGCCGCGAGGTGGTGAAGAACGTGCAGCTCTATGGTGAATTGCACCGCTTCATCCCCGCCATCGCCAACTGGATGGGGGTCTCCGTGGCTGAAGTACCCGTACGCCACTACGCTCGGCGCTTCGGCAAGTCCAAGTACGGGCTCTCCCGCACCGCCAGGGTGCTGCTGGATCTCCTGACAGTGCGCTTCCTGCTGAGCTATTCCACCAGGCCGATTCACATCTTCGGTGGACTGGGACTGATAAGCTTCGTGGTGGGCATCGGCCTGGGCGGGTATCTATCATTCGTCAAGTTTGCCCTCGGCCAGAAAATTGGCGACCGCCCCCTGCTCCTCCTGGCGATATTGCTGATGGTGATGGGCGTGCAATTGATAAGCATGGGGCTCTTGGGAGAGTTGGTGGTGCGCACTTACTACGAGACGTTAGACAAGCCCATCTACGCGGTGAGGGAAGTACTGGATGAGTAAGGAATGATCAAAATCCAAAGCTCAAAATCCAAAGTTCAAAATCGGAGATTTGAAGTTGGAAGTTGGAAGCCTGCCCTGAGCCTAGCCGAAGGGTTAGAAGTTTGTATCGTTCTGGCTCTCTTCCTCCTGGCTTTGCTGCCGCGAGTGCTGAACCTGAACACTTTCATCACCTGGGACGAGCCCATGTGGACTTACCGGTCCATCAAGTTCCTGACCGCGCTGCGGAGAATGGACTTCGGCGAAACCTTCCTGGTGGGGCATCCTGGGGTGATAACCATGTGGTCTGGAGCAGCAGGTATTTCGATCCAGCGCCTGCTGGACCCTGGGACTGCGGGCGATTTCGCCTGGCTGAGCAGCCTGCCGACGCTGGATCTCAGGGACACAGAGGCTCTGCGCAAGTTGGCCCACTTCCTTCCAGCAGCCAAGTTGCCGGCGGCGGTGCTCCACGCAGCCTGCATCGTGGGCATCTACCTCCTCGCCAGGAAGCTTTTCGATGCCAGGGTAGCCCTCCTCGCCGCCCTCCTCCTGGCCCTCAATCCCTTTCACCTGGCCCTCTCCCGCGTCCTGCACATTGACGCCCTGGCCGCCAACTTCATGATCCTCTCGGTGCTGAGCCTGCTTGTTCACCTACGTATCCAGAACTGCTCTGAGGGGATTGCCAAATCCCCGCTTTTGGCCTGGATCTGGCAGCTTGCCCTGAGCTTGCCGAAGGGATCCAGGCAGAGCAAAAGAAGCGGACAGTATCGCTCCCGCTTTTACCTTCTCCTGTCCGGAGCTTTCGCCGCTTTGGCAGCCCTCAGCAAGTCCTACGCCCTTTTCCTGGCCCCTTTCGCGGGTCTATTGCTGGCCGCAGCCTATCTGGCCAAAGAGCGAGATTTTCACAAGGTTATTCTCCCGCTGCTTGGCTCCTTTGCCACCTGGTGCCTCACTGCCGCCCTCATCTTCTTCCTCCTCTGGCCGGCCATGTGGGTTGACCCCTTGGGCACTATCCGAAGCGTGCTCGATACAGCCTTCGGTTTCGCCGCCACTTCCGGTGCCACCTCCGACTTCTTTCTGGGAAAGTCTGTCGCCGATCCAGGACTCTGGTTCTACCCGGTAGCCCTGGCGTTCCGCACGACTCCCCTGGCCATGCTCGGTCTGCTAGTAGCTCTTCCCCTCCTTTTGGCTGGTCGGAAGGCACAGAAAGGAGACTTGGCCGCTCTACTTGCGTATGCCTGCCTTTTCACTATACTTATGACCCTGGGAGCCAAGAAGTTCGACCGCTACATGCTGCCCGTGATCCTGGCCCTGGACATCGTGGCCGCCTGGGGCTTGGTCGGGCTTGGGAAGAAGCTCAAAGCTCAAAGCTCAAAGCTCAAAGCTCAAACTTCAAATTCGGACTTTGGATTTTGGATTTTGGATTTTGGATTTTGGATTGTCCTGTTCTTGCTCCAGGTTGGACACATTATCTCCTATCACCCATATTATCTGTCTTACTACAACCCCTTACTTGGCGGCTTATCCAAGGCTGTTCAAGCCTTGCCCGTGGGCTGGGGCGAGGGCATGGATCTGGCAGCCAGGTACTTGAATCAGAAAGAGGATGCACCAGACCTCCGCGTCGCCACCGGGGGCATCCCAGGCTTCGCGTCTTTGTTCAAAGGCCAGACAGAGGGGCTGATGGAGCACAACCTGGCCACTGCCGACTACGCCGTCCTCTACGTCAGCGATGTGCAACAGAATTCACCCGGCGCGGCCGCTCTCTACGGTCAGCAACAACCTGAGCACGTGGTCAACATCCACGGCGTAGACTACGCCTGGATCTATCCCAACGCTCACTACCAGGAGCTGATCGCCTATTTGCAGAGCCAGGCCGAGCCGGACGACGTCGTCCTGCTCAATGCCGCCTCGCCCTTCGTGAAACATTATCAAGGGCCATTGTCCTATTATGTCGTCTCTGACAGCCAGAGCTGGACTGAGACGGCCAACAGGCTAGCAGAGTCCGCTGGGCTACAGCGACTGTGGTACGTCGCCTACCCGGGGAGCGATATGGGGAATTGGCTCAGTTACCAACTGAATACCCACGCCCTCCTCATTAGCCGAGAGGCCCTTCCCCACGCCACCGTCTCCAGTTATCTGCTTACCTCTCCCCTGGCCCTGGATTCGAGTCCCATCAAGGTGCAGTCAGATGTCAACTTCGGCAACCGCTTGCTGCTAACCGGCTACGGCTTCACCGACGACACAATCGAGTACCGAAAACAGTTGGGGATAACCCTCCGCTGGCAGACCATCGCGGAGATGCAGGAGGGTTACGCTCTCTCCCTGCGCCTGGTTGACGAACAGGGGCACCGCTGGGGTCAGGCAGATGAATGGCTGGAGAACGAAGCCTCTCTGGCTACCTATGCCTGGAAAGTGGGCCAGATTAGCGAAAGGCATCATGCCCTATCTCTCGACGCCGGCACCCCTCCGGGCCGCTATCAAGTGAAGATGATTCTCTACAGTGTGGGCACGCTACAAGCACTGGACATTCTGGACGAAGGGGGCGCGCCAGCGGGTATGGAGCACACTTTAGGAATGGTTTCCGTCGCCAGCCCCGCCGTGCCGCCAACCATCGAGGAGCTCGCCATCCCCCACGACCTGCATCACGACTTCGACGGCCAGGTGGAACTCCTGGGCTACGACCTCTCGACCAGTGAGGTGCAAGCAGGTGAGGCCGTGAGACTCGTGCTCTTCTGGCGAGCGCTGCGGTCAATGGAAAGTGATTACCGCCTTCACCTGCAAGCGCAAGACAGCGAGGGACACATTTGGGCTCAGGGAGAGTTTCCCTTGGCCAACGAAGGCTACCCCACCAACCGCTGGAACGAAGACGAGATCATCAAGGGCCAATACGATTTGGCGATTGATGCCGCTGCTCCAACAGGGGAGCAAACCTTAAACTTCAAACTTCAAACCCTTCGGCTAGGCTCAGGGCAGGCCTCCAACCTCCAACCTCCAACCTCCAACTTCCAACCCCTGGCGACATTGTCGGTAGTGGCCCCTGAGCGGCTTTTCACCGTACCAACCGAGATTCAACACCCTCTTCGCGCGAACCTGGCTGACAAGGTGACCTTCCTCGGCTACGGCCTCGATAAGGCCACCGTCAAGCCCGGCGGCACTCTGCACCTGACTCTCTACTGGCAAGCCCTGGCGAAAATGGAGACCAGCTACACCGTCTTCGTCCACCTCCTCGATGCCCAGAATCGCACCTGGGGGCAGAGGGACAACCTTCCCGCGAAGGGCACCCATCCCACGACGAGCTGGCTTCCCGGCGAGGTGGTGATAGACAAGTACGAGCTCGCTGTAGACGCGGAGGCACCGGCGGGCGAGTACCAGATCGAGGTAGGGATGTACGATTTGGGAACCATGCTGCGGCTTCCCGCCTTTGATGAGCAGGGCAATCCCTTGCCCAACGACCGCATACTGTTGAGCAAGGTGCGAGTGGAATGAACACAAATCTGAAATCTCAAATCTCAAATCTCAAATCCAAAACCTCCAACCTCCAACCTCCGAAGCGAGGTTTTCCGCCCATCGCCCTCATCCTGATCACATTTATCGCATTGGGCGTCATCTACAGCGTAATCACGCCTATCTTCGAAGCCTCCGACGAACTTTGGCACTATCCCTTCGTCAAGCACTTGGCCGACGGCAACGGCCTGCCCGTGCAAGATGCCAGCACCGATCAGCCCTGGCGACAGGAGGGTAGCCAGCCCCCTCTGTACTATGCCCTGAGCGCGCTGGTCACTTTCTGGATTGACACCGACTTGGAAGTGGACACGGCTGATGCCTACGAGGGCGATCCGCCTTTGCTATGGTACAATCCCCACGTGGACAATGGCGTCCTGACCGCCGACGGCAACACGAATCTGGTCGTCCACTCCCAGCAAGAGGCCTTCCCCTGGCACGGGACGGCCCTGGCGGTGCATCTCATACGTTTCCTATCAGTGTTGATGGGAGCGGCTACTGTATTTCTAACCTACCTGATCGCTCTGGAGATATTCCCCGCCCGCAAGAACCTGGCCCTCGGCGCGGCGGCCGTCAACGCTTTCACTCCCATGTTCTTGTTCATCAGCGGCGCGGTCAACAACGACAACCTGGTGGTGCCGCTGTGTAGCCTGGCGCTGCTGATGATGGTCAAAATGACAAAGTTCAAAGCCCAAAGCTCAAATCGCAATTGGGTATTGTTGGGGCTGATCATAGGACTGGCCATCCTCACCAAAGAAAGCGCCATCGGCCTCTTGGCACTGGCGGGCCTGACCATCGCCTACATCGCCTACTGCCAACGCTCATGGCGAACGCTCTTTCGAAGCGGCTTCATTGTGATAAGCCTAGCTGTCATCCTATCGGGTTGGTGGTTCTTCAGGAACTGGAAGCTCTACGGCGACCCCCTGGGCCTGAACGTCTTCCTGGACATTCTGGGGCGGCGTCACCCCACTGCCACCCTCCTCCAGTTGTGGGGAGAAAGAGTGGGCTTCGCCATGTCCTATTGGGGGTTGTTCGGCGGGGTGAATGTGCCCATGGACGCCTGGGTCTACCATCTGCTGAATCTCCTGGCCGTAGTAGCTGCCATCGGCGTTATCATCTTCCTGATTCGCAAGCTGATTCGAGACCGGCTGCGGCCAGAGACCTGGGTGGAAGTCGCCATCCTGTTGGCCTGGCCGACCATCGTGTTCACATCCTTGATTCGCTGGGCGCTACAGACCTGGTCCTCCCAGGGGCGGCTGGTCTTTTCAGCCATCTCAGCCCTTTCGATTCTGCTCTTTCTGGGCCTGAGCCAGCTCGTGCCCCGGCGCTACACCAAAATGTTGGTCTGCCTGGTAGCTGGCTCAATGTTCGTCATCGCCACCATCACCCCCTTCCGTCACATCGCGCCAGCCTACGCCAAACCACCACTCCTCTCGACGGAAGAGATTGAGCACATCCCAAATCGTCTCGATATCTCCTTCAGCGAAGTAATGAAACTACTGGGCTACGACCTACCAATATCCAGTACCCTAATGCCCAGCGATTCCCTCACCATCACCCTCTACTGGCAATCCCTGGCCCAGATGAACCAGGACTACAGCGTCTTCGTCCACCTGCTCGACGAAAACGAGCTCATCGTCGCTCAGCGGGATATGTACCCAGGCCAGGGCCTCTACCCCACCAGCCTCTGGTCAGCCGGAGACGCCATCGCCAATCGCTACGTCCTCATCCTGCCAGAGACGGCCTTCGCCCCCAACCAGGCTCAACTGGAGGTGGGACTCTACAACTTCGCCACCGGCGAGCGGCTGCTGGCCCACGGTCCCGACGGAGAGCTTCTGGGCGACAACGCCCGCTTTCACGAAATCGAGATCCTGCCCCGGGCCGAAGCGGGAGTACCTAACCCT
>SDBU01007242.1_pt1 | contig 12823 bp, 14 predicted proteins | sample 2277071 | NCBI WGS metagenome assembly SDBU01 (sample SAMN10397929, study PRJNA504765) | marine sediment metagenome | isolation source: marine sediment core GS08_GC12, 126 cmbsf | place: Arctic Ocean: Gakkel Ridge, Loki's castle | collected 2008 | reverse complement strand
ATGATAGAGACAGCAGATAAAAATGGAGTTCAACTGATGGTGGGGCATACACAGCACTTCTTTCCCGCCAACATCGCCGCTAAAAACCTCATCGACAGCGGAGAGATAGGGGAAATTGTTTTTGCCACTCAGACATGGTACAAGCCCTTCGGACTGCCAACCCGTCAGCCCTGGATGTTGGACCGAGCAAAAGGCGGAGGTATGTTGCTGATGAACGGTACTCACATGCTGGACTGTCTACTTTGGTTCATCGGCAGCGAAGTTGTCGCCATCAAGGGGAGTGTGACAAACAAAATTGTGCGTCAGAAAGCAGACGATTCAATTATTGGCTTGCTGGAGTTCGCCAATGGAGTTTATGCGACTGCCGTCCATTCATGCTCCAAGCATCCCGGACATCCACCTGAACAGTGGCTAACCGGAGAAATTATAGGAACGGAAGGCAGCATCAAAACTATCCCCTATCAAGGTAAAGCGTGGTTGAACACCCAAGATGAGTACGTTGACATTGAGCTTGCAAAAAATCCCTCAAGAGAGAAAGATATTACCGCATTCGTGAACGCACAAACCGGGGCGCCCGCCGATACTCCGATTGCGCAATCTATCATAGAGGAAATGTCTGGTGTCGCAAACGAGGTTGCCGCATTTGTGAAAGCTATCGAAACAGGCACCGAACCGCCCATCAGCAACGCTCATGCGCTGGCGGTTATAAGATCGCTTCTGTCCATTGAGGAATCTTCCCGCACAGGCAGGGAAGTGCGGCTCCGAATTCCCTATCCCAAATTGTGAACTACTGAGCATAGGCTATTTGTCCACATGAAGCGGCAGTAAAAAAAGTTGGGTATAATAATAGATGTTTTCGCTTGAAGAAAACTTGCTGGCCATCCCAACGCCGAGATGAGTGAATCCTAAATTGTTTTCGTCTAGCATGTTTGCCCGATGACCGGGACTATGAAACCAGGATACAGCCACTTCACGACCCGGGGGTTTTACAAAGTGTCCTCGGTAGCAAGCAATGTTTTCGGCAATGGCATGGTATTGAATCTGAAATTCTCGTGAGCGACCCATTAAATTTTTGCCCTCTGGAGTCACATGAGCAAAGAAATTTTTTTCCAACATCAATCTGCTGTAGTGTCGTGCTAATTCGGTTAGCCTGTCGTGATATTCAAGTGGTGGCTTTTCATAGTCTGCCCGCAATTTGTTTGTTTGTTCAAATATTTCCTGTTCTGCTTCTGTAGAAGTAGGGGCGGTGCCTTGTGCCCGCCCTGTTGAAATTGCAGGTGATTTAGGACTCTGGATTTTTATTGATTGAATACGATTTTTCGGTACAATAATCTTCTTGCGCTGTGGAGATGTTGTTGGACGACGAATTTGTATTGGTCTTCCGATGCGGATTTTTTGCATTTTTTCTTTTACATTGTTGTGCTATTGGTGGAGGAGTAACAGGGTGTCCCCACCACAGGTATCTGTTGTGAGAAAGGTGTCATTTCCCTGATAGGCATATCCTGTTCGTTGATTGATGAGAGAGCAGGTCTTATTTTCGCCCCATAACAGGGAAAACTTATTAAAAACTACAGCCAATAGCATGTCTAACCTAGCGTTTATGGGTAACTCACATTCCCAGCGTCGTCGGAAGCGATTTTCTTCAAGAGTAATCGTTATCGATTTGCCCTCAGTCGCTTCGATCTCTCCTTCTGCCTCAATCTTTGCCAGACACTCGCTACAGATATCGCTTTCCACTTCCACGTTGAGTAAGTCAATGCTCTTCCCACAATAGAAACAACGTTTTTGAGCTGCTCCTCTGCATTGCGGACAAATCTCATCTTCTCGCTCTGTTGGGCGTCCGCAGGCTGGGCAAGTAAAGCCTATTGGAGATTCTCGTCGCCTATCGAAAGATAAGCTATACCCCTGTGGTTGTCCGTATTTGAATTTTGGACAGCTTTTTATTCCTCCAAAGTGTAAGGTAAGATACAACTGATTTCCGTCGGGCAAGGTACAGTGTTGTCGCGCCATTTCCGGGTTACTTTTTTTAAGGTTGGCTATTTGAGAAGGGTCCGGTCTGTAAAAGTTTCGGCACCTTTGACAGCTAGCTTGGATAGATAGTTTCTCCCGTGCGGACATCTAATACCTCCATAATTTGTATTCTAGGCGTGATGAGATATTCTCCGGTAATTGCGGTTCTACGAGCAAGCAAAACGGCACCGGTTGGTATCTGGTTGGTATACCAATAAACACTATGGTAACCTTTTTCTTCGCCCCACTGAGTAATGGTATCACCGTCATCATCCAAATCGTTTTCTTCTCTCCAATTTTGGTAATCTTGAATGTGTTCTCCGTTATCCCAGTAGACGATGTTTCCCCAAGCAACTTTAGCGCGAATAAGAACGGTTGAAGCATATTCCCTGGCGATATTATCAGCACCGACGCTGAAGTAAATTCCAGCGCCGCTTCCGCGTCCATCGCCGACGAGCCAACCGTTCTCCAAAATGGCATTTAAGTCGCATTTTGCACCATGCCAGTTGTCGTCCAGAAAAGGGCCGACCAATTTTGAGCGGTCAAAAACAATGGTAATTGGCCTAGTTGCCTCGTCAACCTGTTGGCGGGAAATGCGAATTGTCTCCTGAGAGGAGGTAGGGACAACTATTTTGACTCTGCGTGAGATTTTTAGGGGTTGCAAGCCAGGTATTTGAGGGCATAGTCTGCTTTGAATCGCTTCTCGCGTCAAAGAAATTTTGGGAATCTCTTTTTTAAACCTTGAGAGAGTTGCATACTGGCTCATATCAATTTTTATCAGGGGCTTCTGAGGCGGGGAAATTCGTATACGCTTTACCTTTGGTTGAATAAGATTAACAGGGGGCAACCTGCTCTGACGAACTTCATCAAGTGAGACAACGACGGTTTCAGGCATTTTTATACATCCCCCTTAAAGATTAGCAAGTGTTTGATAGATTCGCTTCAAATCAGGCACATCTGGGGCGTAGAAATACTCGCCGTGAGTGATTTTCGCAATATGCTTGAGGGTATCTTCATCAAGGCTGACTGGCCCAACGGCTAGTTCTTGTCCCTTTTCGGTACCGATACCGATAGCAAATACGGGAATCTCTTCTTCGCTCAGTTTTTGGGCAACTTCGGCTGGGTCTTCTCCCACGAAGCTTTCTCCGTCTGTCAGCAGCACAATTGCTTTTTTTCTACCTGGTTCCTCTTGCGTCAGTTCATCTGCCGCGCGAAGAAGTGCCGTTCCGATAGCAGTGCTTGTATGGGTGATTTCATGGAGTGATAAAATAACCTCTTTAACCTTTCTCAAGTCGTTGGTAAGCGAAAGTTGTACGACAGCATCTCCGCCAAAAGTGATGATTCCAACCCGGTCTTGATGCCCCTTTATAATTTTTGTAGTAGTGAAGAACGAGGCAGCTTCTTTTGCAGCATCAAAGCGAGTGGGGCTGTAGTCTGTTGCCTCCATACTCCCAGAGGAATCAATAACCAACATTATATCAATAGGAATTTTCGACGCTCCCTCAACGGTTATCTTCCGTTGTGTTCGTTGCGGACTAGTCTGCCGGGATTGAATTTGTTCGCGAGTAATCTTTATTTTTGCCATTTTTATTCTCTCCAATGATTATCAGATTTTCATCACTCTATAAAAAAATGCTTACTACATTCAAGAAACGCCCTAGCATCTTGGTCCCAACGAATTACAATAATAGAATTGTTCGCCTGTTGTAGAATCAGCCCGGTTCTCATCCGTGGATTTTCTATCGGTCTTTTATACCAGTGGGGTGTTACCCAGTCTTTGTGAATATTTAGATGTTCTATTAACGGGTTGTAAGTGATTATCTGGGGTTCGACAAGGCACCAACCAAAGCAATCAGAATGTCTATTGAGGAGGCTCTTTAATTCTTTTACTCTCTCTTCTAAAAGGATATCTTCAATAATGATACGGTTAAATTCAATTCTACCTCCCAAAATACCATACAATTTTTGACGACGGGGATTAGGATGATGTCTGCACTTTTCAACAACTTTCCGGCTAAGATACAATTCGGTATAGTCTATATAAGAGCGAAAATAATCTTTGAGCCTATTCTTTAGCGACACAACATTTCTCTCTCCCATTTCCTTGATGTTATTTAGCGGTGGTCGGGGCTGGATTTTTTGAGGTGCAGGTGGGGAGATTCTTTTTAGCTCAACATCGCCGTCGTGTTTTTTTTTAAGTCGATTCCTGGGCTCTTTGATTCGCACGGGCTGCAAAGTATTTTTATGTTCATTTTCTACAGGTTTATCAGCGGAGATATTTCGTCCTATTTTTATGGCTCTTTTTTGAGCAATATCCTCTTTTGTTATACGCAATATTCTTTTGCTATCTGATGAAGCAGATTTCTCTACTGTTTCTATCTGATTAGTATCCACGAAAAAGCTTTCATCATCGGCTTTTCTGTAGAGTATGTAAGGAATAGTCGATTCCGTTAGCTCTTTTTCATCCACATTTTGCGCGATTTCCAATTGGCTGACCTTTAGTTCTTGCATGTTCTCCGATGGAATAATAATGCGTAATGAGGGAGAGTGAAATAGAATATGGATTTGTTTTGGAGTCACCTCTTGTTGTTGCTCCTGGGAATTCTCTTGTTCGTTAGCTCCACTTTTATCTAAAGTCTCGGGATGTTTATATTCTCCGTCAATTTCTTCTTCGTTTTCATCAGCGCGACGACACCAACCCAGAATAAAAATGTTTTCATCAAGGTTAAATATTTCTTGATTTACCCTGGTAATATCGTCAACACCAAAAACCTTAACAACCTCAAAAACAGTTGTGTTTCCTAGCTTCTCGCGTATTCCCGCTAGAAGGCCATGTTTAAAATCTCCTCTAAGAAATTCAGACAACGCATCTTCAGAAATAAACAATAGTGGTTGTGAGGTCATTCTATCGCTACAGAATGTGATTTTATTTGCGTTCCCAAATATATCTCCAAAGATAAGAGAATCCATCGTCTTTCTCCAAATGTTTCACTGGTAAATCCAAAAACCGGATTTCTTGCTAATTTTTCTATCTTTACTACAGAAAAAGACGCCTTCGTCCCCGTTAATGTGGTCGATTACCATAGTGACATTCCAAGGATTGTTGAATAGATTTTGCACGAATTTTATGTCTGTGTTGGATAGAAATGCTGAATGTCCAGGATGTGTATGATAAGTGCCGATGAGTTCTGTTTTCCCGTCTAATTCTTCTAAAAAAGGGTGAACTTTTTTCAACCAGAATTGGGCGGGAAAGGTAAAATCAATTGCTGAAGCGTTATGTCCATCAACTTGGAGGACGTGAGTGATTTCAACAAAACGCATAGAATCGAATTTATAGTAATCACCGATGAGAGCGCCGCCAACTTCGTATCGTTCACCCTCTAATGCATGCTCATAGATTTTACCATAAACGCCCTCAGTCACAAAAACTATCAATTCATCAGTACGGATGTCAGTTCCTACTTTGCGACATTTTCCACGGATAAGGGGCGGCTCTTTTTCTATGAGTTCTACTTCTAACTCAATATTTCCTACTTTCATTGATTTTACTCCTGCCTTGCCGCGATAAAACTACAAAAAATATGCTGGACGTTGAAAACATTGCGGGAGACTTTAACGAATGTTTCCAGCGCCAGCGGAAGTCTACCGTTTTACCGTAATTTTAATTTTACGCGGTGTTTTATCTGGTGATGGGGGCTTGATTCGAGGGATTTTCCTTTCATCAAGTCCGAGTCTCTTACTTAGTGTTTCCCCTCCAGTTTGTATCACCTTGATGAAATCAGAATCATCAGGTATGTAAAGCATGTCATCCAACGGCGCTTGATGCGACGCAATCCATTCCTCCCAGGAGGGATTCCTCTGTGTGTACGCTTTGCTATTAAGGTTGAATGTGCCAGAACTGAAACGAATCATGTTTCCAACCTTTGCAATCAAGGTGGTAATAGGGATGCCGGGCAACCATTGGTCAGCATCTATTCCCAGACAAACTTCCCCATCCGCGTAAATATTTGGGTGGAATATTGGTGTCTCGAACTGAAAAGACGGAACAGCTAATGGGTAATCCGTCGGTAAGGTGAGTATAACTCTGTGACCTGATGAGACACCACCGTCTGATCCAGTATACCCCTTACAAGTATAAAGAAGCGTATACTTGGAAGGGGGATTACCAGTTGCACCCACAATTTTCAGGTGGCGATTCCGCAAGGTGAAATTGCGAATCCTTGAATAATCTGTTCTGCGCCTTTGAATTTTGATATCTGAACTCATATACATCCCCTTGTGTTTTACATCCGATATTTTGCACCCATCGCTTCGATTGTTGATTTTTTACGTGAAACGTGATGCGTGAAACGTGAAATGTACAGGGGCATGGCGAGAGAATACAATGATTTTGGCACCCTAGCCTTCTTGCCCCTTAGCCATTTAACCCTCCAAAATCAGATACCTGCATCGAAATCATATCCCAGAAGACAGACATCGTCAGGTTGCGTCTCACGACTTGCGAGAGTATCTTCATCGTTATATTCAAAATTCTGAGTCTTATTTGTGAGTTGGAAGTTGCTAAAAGCCCCATCGGGTGGTGAACCATCAGCTTGTGGGTTAAGTTGCTCACAGATTATAGGCAACAATTCGGACATTGGAACATCATCTGGAATTTCTACTTCTGTTCTTTTGCGACTAATTGTATCATGGATTGTAATTGTAATGTCAGGCATTTGTTTTTTCCTCCTTTAAATTCCCCATACTTTCTGAACATCCTTTGCAAATTCGAAGTAAAGGGTTCGTATTTCATCGGTTTCCTCATTATAGGCTATCCCTTTGAGGATGTGAAGCGGTGGGATGCCAATCTCAGCGAGCGGGAGATGTAAGAAACTTTCCTTTCCGGTGAGGAGATTGATGAATTCCAATTTACGGATGACATTTGCTCCGCTACGTCCAGCAGCGAGACAGGTTGGACATTCTGCTTCATCTTTGTAAACCATTCCTCGTTGCTTGAAAAGCGGGGTTGTCGTTCCGCAAATAGTGCAGCGCGCTTCGGGAATTAAGTCAAATCCCAAATCTACCTCAGCGTTTTCACCTAGATGTTGTCGAACAATATTGAGTAATTCTTCACTTGTTAAATCATCGCTGCTTTCATTTAGTTCGACTAAATTATCCTCAGAAATGATATCGTTTTCATATAGGAAATGGGTTGGACAGTTTTCAGCTCGTGAAAGCTCAAAGCTATTGAATTCATTGATGTCTCCGTGATAGGTGACGCGGCAGTAGTTTGGAATTTCAGAGCCATGTAAGTATTTCATCGCCAATTGTACTTGCAATCCCGCCATTATAGAAGAGATAGTGGGCGCAGTTGGAATGCTCTCTCCATCTTGGTCTCGGTCGCGCAGTTTCAGACAGGAGAAGCGTCTCCAAGCCTGCGTCCGTTTTCTATTGTTAAGGCGACAGTCAAGACATACCTCAAAAGGCGGTAAATATACACGCACGTCTCCGCTGAGAGCGTCTAGTCCTGCATCTATGATGGGCGTTTGGGTTTGCAAGCAGAATCTATTAATATCTCGCCGTGTTTGAGTATTATCAAGGCAGCCGAATACGAAGTCTGCTCGGCGGAAACTACCCAATCCAACACACGATTGAACTTCCTTGCAAATAGGAATAGCCTTCAAATTTGGGTCAATTTCCATCGCGCTTTCGGCAGCTACTTCTGCTTTCATTCTCCCCACATCGTGCAGGCGAAATAAAACCGAACGGGTTAGATTTGAACTTTCTATAGTGTCCATATCTACGATTAGAACTTTTCCCACACCCAACAGCGCGAGGTTTTTGATAACTTCATTTCCCAGCGCGCCTGCACCGACTACAATCAGCTTTAGTTTTTCCAAAATACCACGTTGCCAACCTAGAGCGCCGATTCGAGCATATCTCTCGCCATTGGCTGATTCATCTGGTATCACGTCTTGCTGTTTGTTCATCGCCGTTACCTTCCTCACTTTCTAAATCCTGTATACCTTCTGACGACCCAGTTCCATCGCTGGACGATCCTTGACGGAGGAGTTGTGTAGGGTCTTCCGACTCTCCGTTTTCAACTTCGCTCTCCTCCTCTCCTCTGGCAGGTCTACTAAGTACAACAACTTCCTGTTGAACATCTTGCTCTTCAGCTTCTTGGTCAACATCTATCTCTTCTTGCATTTCCTCATGTCTGTCTACTATCCTAACGCGCCCGCGCAAGTCATATTGCTGTACTTGTGAACCTCTCCCGCTCGAAATCCCAGCCGATGTCCTCATTACAGTTGACTGCCTTGTTACTCTTGAAGGTTGCTCACTCCGGCTGGGAATAGTGATTTTTATTTTTGTTTGCTCTCGTTGCTGGATTTGCGGTTGAGTTGGAATGGACGTATCCATTCGTCTCATCCACTCTTCCCAGTACTCTTTGTCTTGATTGACAGTGTTTTCAAGGTCGTACTCATTGAAAGTCAGATAATTTGCCAATTGAATCAATATTATCGGGAGCGATTCGGGGGAAGGTGGGTTCTCATCAAGTGAAGGCAAGAATACCTCTCCGTTTTGAGCTATATTTGGATGGAATATTTTCGTCTCCATAACAAGCTTCAGTTCTTCACCGATTATAAAACGCACTACATGGGCATCTGCTGTATCGCCATTCTCATCGACGATTCCCTCCACTAAATAACAGAGAGCTATGTCACCGGATTCACCGAATCGGTTGCATTTCAACCAAGATATTGGTTGACAAAATGTTGATAAGTCATCGTAGATTTCGTTAATTCCAAAATTTTCTAATGACTTAGTGGATTGTTCCATGATTTCCTCCTGTTCAAATCTGATGGAGAGTTCTTTAAAAAAATCCTTCATCTGTACTATCGTAGTATTCAGTTCCCTGGCATGTTGGGCACCTGCCGAACGCATCCCAGCTTGCTTTAAGATGGTAACGCCCTTCAGTTTTACAACGCACCACTTCGTCTTCAGCAGTAATAGTTTTACCAGACGTTGCATCGGTTGAGCCAACATAAGGTAAAGTTTTATCATCAACATCATCGGGCGTTGGGCTAGTGGGAACATCCATGTCGGTATTGACAGCGGTTTCTGAAAGCACCTGCGGACGCCTCGCCTCAATTAAATCTCTATCAATAGTTAGCGTTGGAATCCGCCTTCTGTTTTTTTCCCTTGCTCGCTCAATGTCTTCTTGGGTAATTTTGATTCTTGCCACTATTTTTGCCCCTCCTTCAAGAGGTCCCCAATTCGTTGGATAAACTATTCAAATTGAAGCACATTCTTTCCGCCTGTTGGCTAATCGTCAATTTTTATCCCCAGTTTTTCCGCCGCTTGAAAAAATGCCTCTTCAAGCACTTGTCTATCATAAGGTAAGAATTCCTCAAGTAGCTTTTAGCGGTATGATTCTATCTCCTCAGTTTCCTCAAGCGGCTTCTTGGGCAAGCTTAAGAACCAAACGCTTATCCCCTAAATGAATCTCATTCCCCTTCACAAAGAGTGGAGCAGGTTCTTTGAAAATCAACTGTCCATCTTTGAGGGAGACTGTCAATTCAATGACTTCTTTAGGTTGTTCTTCATCAATTGCAGCTAAAGCTGTGAAGAATTCTGAAGGCGATAGGTCATGAAAATGCTCTTCCATCATATTCTTTAGCAATTCCTCAAACTCTTCCTTTGTCAAATCGGCAAAAGTTTTGTCACTCACGTTCTTTTGCTCTCCTTTTTTCCTTATATTATTCGCCCTGTTCCTCCTTCAGCAAATCCCATACTCTCTGGACAAATTCTTCAAACTTAGGGCGGATGTGAATTTCGATACGGCGGCTTGCTTGTTTATACTCGAACTCGGGAATCGGGTGATGTTCACCTTGACTACTTATTGAAATATCGTGTTTTTCCGCGTCGATTCCAACTTGTAGGGTTAGGAAATTATATACAGACCGAGCACGGTTCGCGCCCAGTTCGATGTTGTAAGCGTCTGAACCAGCTTCATCCGTATGCCCTTCAATGACGACCGATAAATTGCTATGTTTTGGATCTTCAAGAAATCGCTTCAGTTTCTCTCTAATGTCTCGTAGGGTGTCTATACCATCAGATCTCAACTCATATTCATTGAAGTTAAATAGCACTGCTTCTCCGATGGAGATGGTTCCTTCTTTTACGGTGTATTTTAAATTGCCTGCACCCAGAGCCGTTTGTAATTCTTTAATGCTCTGACGAATAGGAGCGGCGTAACTTCTTAGGTCTTCGATTTCCTTGTTCTTTTGCCTCAGTATTTCGGTCGTTTCCGACAAAGATGCTGATGAGAAGAAGCCTTGCATCAATAAGATGATGAAGGTCAAAATGACAAACATAAATAATCCAATGATAATGTCAGTAAAGGACGGCCAAATTTTCAAGCTTTCTTCATGTCCTCTTCTCCTTCTCATTAGACTTCTCCTTCCAATCAACCAATAAAAAAGTTCTTGATGTGTCTGAGTATACTGCGAATAGTAACGGGCTGTCTGCGTTTCAGCATAACAACGGGTTGACTACGTTGCTGGGATATCTCCTCCACAAGCGCTTCTACTCCCGAATTGATACTTGTAAGTTGTATTTCTAATGCCTTGAATGGTTGCTCTTCAGCAATTGGGTGAACTTCGACGCTCAAATCAAGAGCCGAAATTTCTTGTTTGATTTCTTGCAATTGATTATTCATCTGGGTTTGCAGGTCGCGCAGAACACCAAAAAATTCTATATACTGCTCTTCCATCTTATCACCAACATTGGATTGATGTTGAAGTTGCGAACTCATTTTATGAAGCGTGGCATCTTCAGAGGTAAGTAAGCCAGATACATCAGTGTGCATGTTCGAGATGTCCTTATTCACCTCTGTTATTTGCCCGCTGATGTCAGAGACGATGGCATGACTTTTTTGGCTCCCGCCTTCTACCTCTCTACGAAATCCGTCGACCTGCGTGGACAATCCAATCAATGTTGTGAGCATGTTTTCGAATACCTGTCGGTTGTAACGGTCTTTGGGGTCATTCATCTGGATAATTGTTATCAGCGCATCGATAAACTCGTTTAACTGCTCTATAGGACGATTGAAGTTAGAGAAATTCTTGATGTAACGGCTGAACACCTGCACGCTTTGCATAAATTGTTCCGAACTGTTATCCATTTTTTGACTAAGACCATCTAACCTTTGGAAGTTTTCACTCAGTTTATTAGATGTCTCATTGAAAGCCTCAATCACCGAGCCCATGTTACCGAGCACTTTCTGAGATTCCTCAGAAGTGAATTTTGCGTTCTCCTCAATTGTATCCTTTAACTGCCCCATAATCTCTTCCAATAACTCCCGATTTTTTTGAATATGCTGCTTGGTGAGATTCGCCATTACTACTGATAGTTTTTGATAATTGTTTTGCATCGCCTCGGTTGTTTCATCTACCGTTTTTTTCATCATCTCAGAAACATTGGAAAGTGCATCCTTATTTTGTTGGCTCGCGTCTTGGAGAGCTTTCTCAAGGTGTTCACGGTTTGCTTGATTTGTATCATCAAATTTTTGCTGAATCTCTGTTAGGGAGTCCTGTATAACCCTCCCGATGGTGTATTTTTCCGATGGAGGTGTGAATAGCGGCAACAATTCAGCATCCGCAAACTGAACCAAGTTGGCTCGGAACTCCTCGCGAGCCTGAGAATATCTTGCAAAACAATAACCGAGTCCCAGAGAAAAAGTAAGTCCAACGATACTGGTAATGAATGCCAGCGACATCCCACCAAGAACCGGCTTTAAGTTGTCCAGGAAAGCATTAAATTGTTTTTGCACCGCTTCACTGATACTCATTTCTTCAGCCTGCGGATTTGCCAATTGATGGGTACTTTGTTGAACCTCCTGGACGATACTGAAAGTATTGGACACAGCTATCACAAGCCCGATAAATGTTCCTAACAGTCCAATCACTATCAGCGCGCTGATTATGGTGCGAATCAGATTATCCGATTTTTCCAGGATACTATCGGATAATTCCTGAAGCATATCCAACGGCGTCGTCAAATCTTTCGCAAACCGCTTTTGACAAATCTGAATCCACCGACCGACAATGGTATCACTCGGGACATTCCAAGAAGCTTTTGGGGTGCTAATCCCTTGACATTCTGCTTCTGCTAAGTAAAAAGCATTCCGCTGCTGTTTCAGTGCGTTGTAACTGCCCACTAACAGCTTGATTCCATATACTGCAACTCCGACGATAACTGTAATGCTTGCAATGAGGACAATCCATACCGTCATTTATTCTTTTCCTTTTCGTAGTAACGCTTTCCCGCAATCAGTTACCCTTCGAAATAACAACTTGGGCTTTCTGGAAGACTTCCAACTCATTTTGAAGTCCGCGTATCAGAACTTCCCCGATACGTCCGCGAGGGATTTGGGGGAAACTCCGCTCCGATTGGATGACGTGTAATTTGGGGTTGTAGCGGTCTCCGGTTTTGGGGGCTATCAATTGTAGTCCCACCTTTTCTATAAATTCTTGAATTCGTGTTTCTAAGTCATTGACGTTCTCGACAAGTCCATTTTGCTCGCATATATCCAATGATGAAAGCAGTATTTTTGCATGTTCCTGCCAATTGATCTGTAAATTGGGGAGCCCATTATCTATCTCATTCAACTGTTGTTCCCAGGATGAACGATTCTCGAAAAAATGACTGAGATTTCTCTTGGGGCGTTCTGCGTCATCCGAAACTAAAGGCAGTAATGCCCCAAGCATCTCTTCAAGCTGTTTTTGCCATTTTTGAATACTTTCCTTCACTTTAAATGGTGGGAGAGAAT
>SDBU01007241.1_pt1 | contig 12824 bp, 17 predicted proteins | sample 2277071 | NCBI WGS metagenome assembly SDBU01 (sample SAMN10397929, study PRJNA504765) | marine sediment metagenome | isolation source: marine sediment core GS08_GC12, 126 cmbsf | place: Arctic Ocean: Gakkel Ridge, Loki's castle | collected 2008 | reverse complement strand
AAAATATGCTCAATATAAGGGTAGCTTTGATTCAAAACGCTTTGAATACATATCTCTAAATACTTAATACCGTTTAAAACTGGAGTAATAATGCTAACCAGCGGATTGTCTGGAGTACCTTTCTTTTCATCAATGCTTACAAATTGAGATGCTTTGTTTTCCATCTCTATGTTCTCCTTATACATTATACACAAAGTTCAGCCAGGGCTATTGGCTCAGTCGTTCCTCCCCGTCGGGCTTATCCTCATTTTTTGTTATTCTGAATGGAGCGAAGCGGAATGAAGAATCTCGGAGATTCTTTGGCTGTAAATGTAATACTGTCTATTCATCTATGTTGTCTCTTAGGATTGCTTCGGCCTTGCCTGGCAATGACATAGGGAAGCATGCTGTCTCACTTGCGCCGGGACAAGCCTGGCAATGACCCCCTTTTTGTCATTGCGAGCGAAGCGAAGCAATCCCTTTGCATAGACCTTCTCTGATATCGGCAGAACTTTTTGGAAACATGGTCGACTCTTATGGCAATGTTGTCGTTCATCTGGTCCTGTATCACAAACACTATTTAGTATCATTACTACAACTTCAACAACTATTTCAAACTGGCTAAGATGCCTTCATATGCCTTCACTGCTGCCTCAAACGTGTATTCCTTCTCAACAAGAGCACGGGCATTCTCGGCGATTTGCTCAAGGTTTGGATGGCTTAAAGCCCTGATAACATTTCTAGCAATACACTCGGGCGAGTTGTCTTCCATGATGAAGCCGGTTTCGCCATCCTTTACCACATCTGGTATCGCCCCAACTGGAGTGGCTAGCACCGGAGTACCGCAAGCCATAGCCTCCCGCGTGATGAAAGATAAACCTTCCGTATAGGAGGGCAAGACAAGTAATTTTAAATCATTGAGATACTTGGGCAGCTTATCATGGGGAATCCAGCCTACAAAATTGACTTTACTATTTAGATTCTCTCTGGTCAAATATTCTTCAATCCTACCTCGTAGCTTCCCATCACCACCTATCAGAAAGGTAATACCATCTCTTCTGCCCAATATTCTTGGAAGCGCTTCTATGAAGTTTAGAATGCCTTTCTCTTCGCTTAACCGTCCTATGTAGCCAACTAGATTTTCTCTTTCAGGTAGTCGCCTTTGTACTTCAAACTTATCGAAATTCAAAAAGAACTCATGAGCTATGGAAATTTTATTTCGGTATCTCTCCAAGTTACGCTCAGCAACAATCATTTCCGAAGGGGCGGTAATCCTGCTTGAGAGGGTAAGATTAAGTTCAGCTAAGAAACCCGTTGCTTTGGAAAGCGGGTCTCTTTGGACTTGGCTGACCTTTGCCGGAAAACCGGCTAGAGCTAACACGACTTTTGTTCTGAGAATACGTGCTGTTAACATGGGTAGTAATAGTCCCTCTCCCCCGAAGAAAAAAATGCATATATCTACTTTTGCTATTATTTTCAGTAACTTATATGAAATCCTTAACTGTGTGGAAATATAGCTTATAATCCGCATTAATAGGTTTGCTCCAGTTTTATGCCTTATTCCATAGGTATGAATATTCTTGTGCTCTCTAAAAAACATATATCCTGCATTTCCCGTGATGAGGTAGATATCAGTAGAAAGGGAACCCAAGATGCTTATAAGATTAGATAAAGGAATATTTCCCGCCTCACCTATTGGGAATGTAACTACGCAAACCCTCATAGTTTTACAGCCTCTTATTTGCTATGCCACAATATTTGGTAGCGCTTGTATTTCGCCGTCTCACCTTCCAGTTCCTTACCAGAGTACATAACACCTAGCTTCACGGTGAGCTTTTTCCGACCCTTTTCTTGAGAGTGGAGCATAGTGGCATCGATCTCGGTGACTACAATCTCTTTCTCCTCGCCCTCACCTTCAAAGGCCTCGCCATCAACAAAAATATGCTCAATATAAGAGTAGCTCTGATTCAAAACACTTTGAATACACATCTCTAAATACTTAATACCATTAAAAACTGGGGTAATAATATTAACCAGTGGATTGTCCGGAGTGCCTTTCTTTTCATTGATGCTTATAAATTGGGATGCCCTGTTTTCCATTCTATTTATCCTTATGTTCAGAGTTGATAGATGCTCATTATCCATCACTTCTTACCACTCCGTTTAATAAAGTGATAAATAGGGCTTAGAATTGGTACTAGCCAGACGAGTATTACAGACCTATATATCAAATATCTTATACTACGAGGTGAAAAAATACTTCCTCCATGCCGTCTACAAATAATAAAATCATTTCGGGTATGCATATATGCATTTGAACAACTGCCACTACCCTTGTGTATTCGAAAGTTGGAAAGTACCTTCTTGATCCGATGTATTTGAAACACCTTCCCCACCCTTATCCAATAATCAAGCTCATTGATATCAAAGAGCCCTATTTTCTCAATAACCTCTCGCTTATAAAATGCTGAGGGACCAGGTATACAATTTGTATCGTTAATCATTTCTTCTAAATTGAAATCCCTGGTTGGAAACTTTCCAATTATCTTACCGTTTTCATTAATATAATTACAGTCACCAAATACAAAATAGGCATCTGGATTTGTTCTGAAGAATTCGACTACCGTCATGATGGCATCCGGTTCGGACATATCGTCTGAGCCTAACCACCCTAAGATTTCCCCTTTTGCCATTCCTAAGCCCTTGTTCCATGCATCACATGGTCCTTTGTCCGGTTCCGAGATAAACCTTATCCGGTCAGGATATTTGGTTTTGTATTTGGCTAACATCTCTACAGTGCCATCGGTTGAACCGCCATCAACAAAAATATGCTCAATATAAGGGTAGCTCTGATTCAAAACACTTTCAATACATGCCTCAAGGTACTTAATGCCGTTAAGAACCGGGGTAATAATACTAACCAGCGGATTATCTGGAGTGCCCTTCTTTTCATTGGCGCTTAGAGATTGAGATACTTTGTTTTCCATACTTACCTGATTTTGTAAATTTCTTTTCTATGACCAACAAATTGAATTATGACAGTTTTACCTTCTACTGTGTAAACTAACTCTCCAATCTCCCACCCGTAGCTTATATGTCCCCTTGAATTCGTCACTTAAGGGTTCAGGAACAAGCTGCTCAAAATTCTTGGAAAACCAGGTAATCTTCTTTAACATCCTTCGAGCTACCACCTTATCAAGCTTTTCGAGGTCTTTTATCCCTCCTTCAGTCCATTCAATCTTAACCAACCCTTTTTATCACCTCTTCGTGCCAGAGTCTCTTAGATGAATTTTTCAAGCGTTCTCTTAGTTCCTCTTTGAATTCATCCTTTATTTCCAGCCCAGAATCAGGATCTCCAAGTATCTCTAAGACTTTCTGCTCTATCAAATACTCTAAGTCATCAATGGTCAAATCTTTAACCTTCACCATCTTTATGCCTCCTCCCAATAAAACTTCAAATACATAGCATTATTATCTCTTACATCCTCAAGTCCATTCCAGTTTAAGATTATGATAGAAACCTTAGGATGCTTCATTCTACTCTCGTTATGTTGATGGGCACCGCACCTGCGCGCAAGCAGGACAATTCTGTCTTCAGCACTTGAGAAGCCCTGGTCAACTAACTCTCTGTTCCTATGGCTTTTGAATCGGGACTCACGGATTAAGGGATATGGGAAAGGATTGATTTTATGATTGTGGCATACTTGTTATCTATTTTATAATACATGAGTCTAATAACCGGGTACCTATCTATAAAAAACCTCGCAGTTCTAATTATGTTAAAAAAAATGATGTTATAAAGAGTGTAATTTTCAGAAAAACCTTTTTTTCTTTCCACTAGCAAACGCATATGACAATCCCTACAGATAACAGAAAGAAATTTATCAATTGAATATTGGGTCATATTTTTATATTCGGACGCATTGTGGCACTCTGGACACTCTATCTTAATAGAAAAAACATTTTTACCATTATGCTTTTCAGACTCTTTTTTTGAATATATTACCTTTCCAGTTGTGACATATCTTTCATCTTTGGCGTAGGTAGATACAAAATTACATATTTCTTTAAATCTTCTGTCGCCAAGTTTGGTTAGATTGATAATCGGAAATCCATCTTTCATGTATTTGAACTTATCTTTAATTAAGCCATTAGCTATAGCATACCTGTATATAGATGCATCTGGTAATGTCACTATCATGGACAAGTTCAATCCATATTCGAGGTGATTTAACCACCACTCTATTGACTCTTTAATGGTCTCCTCCGTTTCTTCCGGATCACCAAAGAGTATGTTGCCTTGAATAGCAATTTTGGCATCTCGTGTTAATTTGAGAGCCTTCTCGATTTGAGCCTTTGTAATTTTCTTTTGCATGCTCTTTAAAATTTTGTCACTCAAGCTTTCTATGCCATAACTAATCAAATATACACCTGAATCTTTGAGTGCTTTAAGTACTTTTTCATCTACGTCGCTTACTCTCAGTTGTGGTATCCATTTAATATTATATTTTTTGATTCGCTCCGCAAACTCATACATTCTTTCTTTGTTGATGGAAAACAATTCATCCATTACTAGTAATAGGGTAATGTTGTATCTTTCTACCAAATAATCAATTTCTCTAAAAACATTATCAAGCGATCTTTGTCGATATTTTTTCCCCAGTGGATGATAACAAAAGGTGCAATTGAATGGACATGATCTTGATGTAATAATATTTGCCGGTCTCACTTCATCTAACACAGTATAGTAGAACTTATGAGTAGTAGGTGAGAACATGTTCACAAGGTAGCCATACTCAAACCCTTCATAGTCAGGAATTGGAAGCGCATCTAAATCAGATATGGGACCTCTATGTTCGGTAGTGATTAAATTGTTTTTTTCATCAAAAAATGCTAAACCTTTAACTTTATTAACATCTCTTTCATTGCACAATGCATCGGCAAGCTCCGCCATTGTTTCTTCGCCTTCACCAATGATTCCATAATCGATTTGCATATTTTCTAAGGCCAGCCTTGGATCTGACGTAATAATTGCTCCGCCTACTACAGTGATAATTTCTGGTTTTATCTTCTTAGCAGCTTCTAATAATGCGTTAATTTGGTAAAAATGGAGACTCATCCCACCAGTACAGATAACATCAATCTGTTTGCTATTAATGTATTCAGACAATTGTTGCTCAATCGGAGCATCATAATAATACGGATTTAGACAAAACACATTAAAACCTCTATGTTTCATATAAGAAGAAACATAAGCTAATCCGAGATTGAATTCATAAACTAGTCCACGACTGACATATTTTGGAGTAACAAATAGAAAATTCATTATTCAACCTCTGATAATGCCAATGGATATTGATTCAGAGAATAAGGCTGCGTCCCATAACTGGTGGAAATTCTGTTGGTCATATTCTACCTCACTATTGGCATAACAGTTAATCCTCTTAGGCGACCAAGCTTGCGTTCAAAAGTTCGTTCTGAATCAGATATATGTAATCGCCAAACTTTTTCTCTAGCACCTGAGCGTCATTCCCCTCAGAGCCATTATCAACTACAATTACCTCATAATCGGGATAGGTAATCTTTTTCAGAGACTCAAGGCACTCTGTAGTATCCTCAAGCCCGTTCCAGTTGAGGATTATGACGGACGAGAAAACAAAAATATAGCCCCTCTTGGCTGTTCCTATTTCAAGCACAACTTTTTGTAAAACAGCTTTGGTTATGGATTAAATCTTAAAAAGTCCCCTGAAAAACCTAAATTCTTCTCTGGTAAATCCCTTCAAAAGCACCATAACCCCAAAGTAGACTACCACAGCAACCCCAATTGAAATCAAGATATTAACTGCTCCATAAGGATTCATTTCCCAAACAACAAATCCCACTAGAATAGAGGCAATTATACACTTAGAAATGAATTTTAAATCAATGTCATATGATAACCTCTTAAAACTAAGCTTGCTAACTACAAATAAATGAATTGTAAACGTGACTAGTGTGGCGATGGCAGCACCTAAAATTCCAATCCTGGGAACCAAAACTATATTCAATACCACATTTATCAACGCTGATGCCCCAAATATTATGCCCACCTTCTTTGTTTCTTTAAAGAGTGCTAGAACACTTGCATTGATAAAACTACAACAATATAAAAGGGTGGCTAGTGCTACAATTGAAACAACCATATAAGCGTTAGCAAACTCTAATGTTGCCAATGTCATTAGTAGAGATTTAGACAGAATTGAAAGTCCAAAGAAAGACGGAACTAAAAACATCAATAAAAACTTAAGGGAATACTTAAGATAAGTCTTAACTTCTTGAATTTTATTATTTTCGTAACTTTTTACTATTGCCGGGAGAAGAATGCCTGCCAAGAGGGCATAGAAAAATAATAGCACCGCCCCCAAATTATAACCTGCAGAGTAAATTCCTACGGCACTAGCCCCCATAAAATATCCAATCACATACCGGTCACCAAGGTTGATGAGCCAGTAAGATAACACGGTAAGAATCAACGGTAAAGTGAATGGCAAATAAGGCTTTATAACAGAAAAACTTGGTTTGGAAATGTTAATATCAGATTTAATCCATAAAAATCCAATAACCGAGGTAACTGCTCTGACAATCAAAAGTGAGATAATTGCGCCAAACAATCCGAAACCTGATAATACAAGATAAGCGATTAATGCCATCTCACCAATCGTCCCCGAAACCACAAAAGCTGAGTATTTCTTAATCTGTCGAAATCCAAAGAAATACCCAATTATTATGTGGTCAACTGTGGTCAAAAAGATCAACAACGCTGAAATCCTGATGTAAAAAGCGGCATTAACACCACCAAATACGGCTATAGCCAGGGGTTCGGAAAGAACAAATATTAAGCCAGATGCGGCAAGGGCGATTAATGATGTTGTTGCCAGAATAGAAGAGATGCCCTTACTAACCTTTTCCTTATCTTTTTCCGGAGCCAAAAATCGGACGATGGCGTAACCCAGCCCCAGTGTGCAAGGCGGTGCCAGCAAGGAGATTGTAACCAGGATTTGTGACCATATTCCATATTCTTCGGCACCTAGTGTTTTGGCTAAGATTGGAATTAAGATAAGCCCACGGAGGGTGATGATTGCATTTGCGACCCCAACGAGTCCAACCCGCCCGGCAAATAAGCTGTATTCATTCATATTCTTTTCTGGTAAATCTTAAGAAATGTCATATTTTCTCTCTTTTGCTCTTAATATCCTTCCCGTTTCCACGGCAATGGGCTTATAATTAGACTGCCGAAAAAGTCTCGGAGCTTTTTCAGCGGTCTTTTAGCTATGCTATCAAAGCCTTAGCCATAGTGTCAATTAGTCGCCAATCCCTTGACTCATATTGCCCAAGAGGATTATCCTTCTAGCTAAGGAATTTCGGAGCAATTATTGTTAGTCCACGTTATTTTGACGAGCTAGAGAGAAATGAGCAAAAGTTATTTTAAAAGACGCGAGCATTGTCCCGCATGTAAAAAGATTAATACCAGGACAATATATTCTTGCCGTTTTCTTGAATCACCAATCAGAGAATTCTTGGCATCATATTATCAAGAAAAGATCGAGTTTGAGTATTTAAACGGAGCCACCTTCATCGTTGAGGAATGTATTGATTGTGGAATAATTTTTCAAAAGGAAATTCCAGATGATTTCTTAATGAATAAACTATATGATGAATGGATTGACCCGCAAAAAGCCTTTGAATCGCATCTGATGACAGATTTTCGCTTTAACCTGCCGTACTATGCCCAAGAGGTAATGACGATGATTGCATTCTTTAATATGGCGCCAGCCAAACTCAAATTCTTGGATTTTGGGATGGGTTGGGGAAAGTGGTGTTATATGGCAAAAGCATTTTTGGGGCAAATTGCTTCAGGATTTTGGGGCTCAGAAGGATAATAAGGCTCAGGCAGGCTCAGCTGGTCTTCTCGCAGAAACCGGTTAGCTAATGGCACGAGACCGAGGGAAAGAAATTTATGTAGTGTTTTACCTCGATAGACACGGCAAGTAGGCACTCCTATGCCTCCCTCTCTACTGTTTTCGCTTCCTTCACTCACTTATGCGGCGGCTTGTTCCAATCAAAAGGCTCTCCTGTCCTTGGTTCTATTATAGTAGGGTCGTTCCAGGGCCTTCGCTCCTCATCAGGATTTTGATAGTCATAAAGCTTGGTGGTGAAATAAACGAGCAGAGAAGGCTCACTAGATATAGTCTTCGTTCCATGCCAGTAGATGCCAGGAATTCTCACTACCTGAGGCTTGTGGGAGCTAGTGATAATCTCTACTAGCTTCCCCTTTGTTGGACCATCCCCGTCATCATAGGCGCAGATTTTCATCGCTCCTTGAAGGACTAGAAAATAGTCAACCTGTCCCCTAAGATGGCGGTGCCAGGCTCTAATTATACCTGGGTAGCTCACAGAAAGATTCGCTTGGACTATCCATTCATCGTGAAGCAGCTCCCTCCAATCCTGTCGCAAAACCTCAGCCAGGAATCCTCGCTCGTCGGGAAGAATCCTCAAATCGTAGGTCTTTACGCCGGGCAGGTCATCATATTCCCTTACTTCAGTCATTTTACCCCCTTAATTAAGTCACTTGGTTGTTATACTGGGTTACAATATCCTTATTTGACTTGGTTAAGAAGCTCGAAGTATCGCTCCCGGCTTATGCCAGCATTTGTTAAATTAGTGCGAATATGGGTTACTGGAACTTGCCGGGGGCTGGTCTTGATAACCATCGGTCTCTTTACTTCTGGTTTAGTCAATATGATATGGTCTCCCTTCCACCGCTTAACCATAAAGCCTTCTAACTCAAACACCTTGATCAAAGTCTGATAGTGAACCGGAGTAATTTTTGGCACCGAGGTTACCTACCCAGTTGATAGAAGTTCTTCTACGAGCGGTCTTCGGCAGGCCCAGGCATCATGTTCTTTGATGAATCCGGCCTCTTCCATCACCTCCCCCAGGGTTCCCATTGCTTGACATTCTTCAATGAAAGCCTCTACCGCCTCATAAAGAGAATGCTTCGCTTCCTCAACAGTCTCTCCAAAGCTTGAAACATTGAGCTCTGGACAAATGGATACATAGAGATTACCCTCCTTAAAGATTTCGGCACGAAAAGTAATCTTTTGCATTGCTAATCACTTCCTCCTTATTGCTTGATATGTCCTTTGCCTATCATATAATCCCTGAGGGCTTCTTGCCACGGCCTCATATCATCCATCCCTAGAAGCCTAAGGTGGTAATTATCCAGCACTGAGAAAGATGGTCTTTTGGCTTTTTGAGGATACTGGTCGGAGGTTATGGGAGTGACCGGGGTTTTCAAGCCTGCCTGCCTCAATATCTCTTTGGCAAACTCATGCCAGGAACAAGCCCCTTTATTGGTAATATGGAATATCCCGTAATATTCAGTGTCAAAAAGCTGAACTATCTTTTTTGCCAGGTCTTTGGTATAGGTAGGAGAACAGACCTGGTCATTCACTACGCGGAGTTCATCCTGCTCCTGGGCAAGCCTGAGCATTGTTTCCACAAAGTTTCCTCCTTTGCCGCTAGCCCCGGCAACGCCAAAGAGTCCTGAACTTCTAATAATAAAATGCTTGGGGCAAAGATGTTGAACTAGATTCTCTCCCGCCAGCTTGGATTTCCCGTAAACGTTAATTGGAACAGGGGTATCAAACTCGGTATAGGGAGTGGTGCGCAGCTCAGCTTCGCCACCAAAGACATAGTCAGTACTGATGTGAACCAACTTTGCTCCAATCTCCTGGCAAACTACAGCTACATTTCGAGCTCCTAAGGCATTGACTAAGAAGGCTTTATCCTGGTTAGTTTCACACTCATCAACCCTGACATAGGCAGCGGTATTTATTATTATATCGGGCTGGTATTCGCTGAATACCTCTTTAACCGAGTTCAAATTGCTAATCTCGATATCATTATGAGTTAGGGGAATAACATTGAAATCCTTAAGCGCTAGGCAGAGGTCAGTTCCTAGCTGCCCATTGGCACCGGTGACGAGGACTTTCATCCCTGAGAATACATCCTCTCATAGTATTTGATATAGTCTCCGCTTTTAGCCTTGTGCCACCAGGACTTATTATTTACATACCAGTCAACGGTAGCCGCTAAGGCTTGTTCAAAGGAATAAAGAGGCTTCCAGCCTAGTTCTTGGTTTATTTTAGCCGTATCAAGAGCATAGCGCCGGTCATGCCCTGGACGGTCGGCGACAAAGGTGATGAGCTTTTGGGACTTCCCTATTATATCTAGAAGCTTATTTATAATTTCCACATTTGTTTTTTCATTGTTAGCTCCTATGTTATATATCTCACCGGGCTTACCTTTGTGGATAACTAAGTCTAAAGCTTGGCAATGGTCAACAACATAAATCCAGTCTCTTATATTCAGTCCATCACCATAAATAGGAATTGGTTTATTTTCCAAGGCATTGGTTATAGCTAAGGGAATGAGCTTTTCTGGGAGTTGGAATGGTCCCAGGTTATTAGAACAGCGAGCGATAATTACCGGAAGGTGATAGGTCTTCCAGTAGGCGTGGCATAAAAGGTCAGCGGCAGCTTTGCTAGCCGCATAGGGACTACTGGGAGAAAGAGGTGATTCCTCACTAAATTTGCCCGTCTCTATAGAGCCATAGACCTCGTCGGTAGATACCTGGATAAAACTTTCCACCTTGTATTGGCGTGCCCCTTCAAGGAGCACCTGAGTGCCCTTGACATTAGTTTCGATGAAAGGTGAAGAATCTAGAATACTTCGGTCAACATGAGACTCAGCAGCGAAGTTAACTACTATATCAAAACCCTGTTCGAGCAGCTTATCAACAAGTTCCCTATCGGTAATATCTCCTTTGACAAAGTGATATCTCGGGTTACCTTCGACATCCGTCAAATTCTCCAAGTTTCCGGCATAGGTAAGCTTGTCCAGGTTGGCTACTTCCCAATCGGGGTGCTGGCGCAATATGTAACAAACGAAGTTGCTCCCGATAAAGCCGGCACCGCCGGTTACTAAAATCCTTTTACTCATCCCCTTCCTCACAATTCAACTTCGGCGTCATCGCCGACAAAACAGTGGTACCCTCTATTAGCATAAGCATCTTATTGGAGTAATTGGTTGATCTCCTCATCAGTTAGTCCGAGTTGCTTAAAAACTACCAGACTATATTCCGGGGGCAATTCCTTCTTTCCCCATAATACGGGTGCTTTAAGTACTTTCCCGCTAACTTCTCTCTTATAAATAACATGGTCCTCTTTTCCTCGTCGGTCAAAAGATGCTCCTGCCTGCTCCAGCAATTTAACCAACTTCTTGCTGGACATAGCCGGGATTTTGCCTCTTTTAGTCATAGGCGAGAACTTTTAAACGAGGTAATTCTTCTATCTCAGGAGCCTCTTCACCTTCAGAAAGAAACTCATGAAGTAAATCTAAGGGGATAGGTCGTTCTGGGGACACCCCTGCTTCAGTGGAATTGATGTAGGAATCGATGGCATCTCTTACACTGGATATAGCCTCCTCTTTAGTAGCTCCGCAGCCCACTACGGTTAGCTCTAGACATAATGAGACATACTGATCCCCAGATTTTTTTAGAATAATAGTATATTCTCTCATTATCCCTCCTTATCTTATGAATAAGCGTTCAGCCGTCAGCTTCCAGCCATCAGGAATAAAGCCCTGTTCTACTTGAAGGCCCTTACTCGGAATTGCTGAATGCTGACCACTGATAGCTGAACACTTACTATAATTCTACCCTGGCATCGTCGCCGATGAAAAGTCTTAGTGCTTTAAAGCCTTGCTCCTGCTTAGCTACTTCGGTACCTCTGCCGATAACACTATCAGCCAGACGCTCGATTTTCAAGATATGGCAGTTCCCCAGTATTACCGAATGCTCTATTGATGAGTTCTCAATCACTGTCTTAGCTCCAATGCTGGTAAAGGGACCGATAAATGAATTCCTGATTCGGCAGCCCTCAGCAATAGATATGGGACCTCGGAGGGTACTATTTTCTACCTTTGCCCCCTGCCTAATTTCAACCCTACCTACTATCTGGCTTTGGGAATCAACCTCACCTTTTACATCCCGCCTTAAGAAATCATCAAGGACGACGCGGTTAGCTTCTAGGAGGTCATCCTTCTTCCCGGTATCAAGCCACCAGCCTTCAAGAATGTGGCTCTGAACTGTTTTCCCCCTCTCAAGAAGCTTCTGAATGGCATCGGTAATCTCCAGTTCACCCCGCCATGATGGTTTGATTTGGGCTATTGCCTGATGCACTGCGGGAGAGAAGAGATATATACCAACAAGGGCGAGGTTACCCCGTGGCTCCTTCGGTTTCTCCTCGAGGCGAACTATTTCTCCTAGGCTATTTAGCTCTACTACCCCAAAACTGCGAGGGTTACTAACCTCTTTGAGCAGTATCAGGGCATCAGGGGAACATCTATTAAACTGCTCCACGAATTGGATGATGCCACCTTTAATGAGATTATCGCCGAGGAACATAAGGAATGAAGAATCACCGAGAAAGTCCTGTGCTGTCTTCACGGCGTGTGCCAGTCCTAAGGGCTCAGACTGCAAGATGTAAGTGACTTGAGCTTCCCACCTTGAACCATCACCCACCGCTTCTTTTATAAGGGGGCTGGTTTCCAGCGAGATAATGATGCCAATATCTGTAATGCCAGCTTCTCTAATCTGGTCCAAGACATAGAACAATATCGGCTTATTGGCGACCGGGAGAAGCTGCTTTGCCATAGTGTTGGTCAAGGGCTTAAGCCTTGTCCCCCTGCCGCCACAGAGGATAAGAGCCTTCATAATAACATCCTTTGTCCTTTATTTCCCC
>SDBU01007240.1_pt1 | contig 12825 bp, 13 predicted proteins | sample 2277071 | NCBI WGS metagenome assembly SDBU01 (sample SAMN10397929, study PRJNA504765) | marine sediment metagenome | isolation source: marine sediment core GS08_GC12, 126 cmbsf | place: Arctic Ocean: Gakkel Ridge, Loki's castle | collected 2008 | reverse complement strand
TGATAGGCCTCAAGCGCCTTATCAAACTCCTGCTGGCTTGGTTCTAGTTCATCCAGAAATGCCAGCGCCGCCTTAGATTCAGGGTCCTCCCTTAAATCTTCGAGCTGCCGCCTCTTGAGCTCTCTCTCGATGATGGGAGAAAAGTCACTCTGACAGGCACCATTGAGGGAGTGACACCAGCAGGGCTTTTGGTCAATGAGAAAAAAGATCTCCGCGGCGTCATCAGAAGTTGGCCCCTCTTTTTGGTGCTCAACTGCTTCCGGCCCACGCCACTTATCTTCGGCAAGGATGGAGGGATAAAAGAACCCTTCTTGGAAGATCCCAAACCTCTTCTGAAGACTTTTATAGACTACTACTTTGCCTCTTTCTGCTCCCCCTCGCCCCTTTTTCCTGAATGGATCGGCCCCGTTCTCAAGCGCGATAGAGCCGCTCTTACGAAAAAGATCCAACAAAGCCTCTCCGACTTTCCAGGCAGATCCTACGACGAGAGCTTGCGCTGGGCCTTCCGCGAGGTGGATGATAGTATGGCCCCCCAAATTCTCCAAAAGTGGGGAGAGCGTGCTGACCAAATCTACAAAGAGATGAATAATGCCTGGTTTTGATGTTTTAGATCCCCATCTTCCCCTCTACCAGAACCACTTTGTGGAGGCCTCTGCAGGAACAGGCAAGACCTTTGCTATCGAAAATATCATCACTCGCCTGCTTTTGGATCCAGACGGACCGGATATCGATCAAATTTTAGTCGTCACCTTCACACGAGCCGCCACCATCGAGCTGAAGAGACGGATCTACGCCAACATTGAAAAGAGGATCTCCAAAGTGAGCGATCCCCATGGAAAGAACCGGCTTAAACAGGCGCTTGCCACCTTCGATGAGGCAAAGATCTTTACGATTCATAGTTTTTGTTTTCACTCTCTTCAAGAGTACGCCCTTGAAGTGGGACTCTCGCTCGACCAGATGGAAGAGAGCGCTCCCATCGGTTTTGTAGAGACCATTGTCAAAGACTATTTGCGCACCGACAAGCTCCACCCACAGCAGCTTGAGCTACTTCTGAAAAACAATTTCGATAAGTTGCTCTCTCAATTGGTGCAGATCACCAACCAGCGGCTGCCCATTGTTGGTGGAAAGTCCTACGAGCAGCTGCTCGCCAGCTACACCTCTGAGATAAAAAAATGGGAGCCGATCTCTGAAGCGAAGTTTTTGGAAGATCTACTCGCCTTGGCCCCTTCCTATCGGCAGATGACCGACCGAAAGCGCGAGGTCAAACCTGAGGTCAAAACCCAACTAAAACGGTTTGCCGCCTTTGCTGCCGGAAAAAACGCTGATGTGATAGATCCCTTTCTTTTGCACTTTGATCCTAGCAACCGATTGAAAAAAGCGACATTGCCTTCTCTGCACTATCCTCGTCACTTCGAGCAGATGCAAAAAAGACTCCTCCCTATCGCCAAGGAAGCCAACAATGAGCTCGTTCTACTTGCCGATCTGGCTGAAGGGGCACGAAAGATGGTTGAGAAAGTCGTCCAAGATGAAGAGCTCCTCTTCTATGAAGATCTTCTCCAGCTGATGGCCAAAAATGTGGAAGATCCTCTCTACGCTCAGAAGATCCGAGAAGAGTATGGGGCCGTTTTGATCGATGAGTTTCAAGATACCGACCCCCTCCAATGGAAGATCTTCTCTACGCTCTTTGCCACCGAAGCCTTTGAGGGACCTCTCTATCTCGTCGGAGATCCCAAACAGTCGATCTACCGTTTTCGAGGAGCCGATATCTACACCTACCTCACCGCCAAAAAGGGGTTTGATGAAACATCCTGTCATTCACTGGAGTGTAATTATCGCTCAGCCCCTGGCCTTGTCAGAGCACTCAACGACCTCTTCTCGGCTGCTCAAGATTTTATCCCCCTACCCCAAAAAGAGGAGAGCCTAAGCTGTCCCCCAGTAAAAGTGGATCCAAGCAAAAAAGAAGATGAAGGAGCGCTTATCTTCTGGCGTGCGGAGAAAGAGGAGCAGTTTTTCCCAGCGATAGTCAGTGAGATGCGACGGCTTCATCAAGAAGAGGGGATCGCCTACCACGGCTTTGCTGTCCTTGTCAAAGATCGCTTCCAAGCGGATCGTTTCTATCGCTACTGTCAGAAAGTCAATCTCCCCATCATTACCAAACGGAGTTACTCACTTGTCGATTCACAAGCTTATCCCGCCCTTTTGGAACTGCTGACAGCGCTCCTCGATCCACGCGACCAGAGCGCGCTTGCCAAAACCCTGGGCGGCCCCATCTTTGGCTGGAACTACGAACGCATTGCTGAAGAGAGAGAGAGCTTCAGCCATTCCTTCTATCAAATGAGTCGGACGCTAAAAGAGCGGGGCATTCTCGCCCTCTTTGAAGAACTCACCCAACTTTGCCAAGAGCTCTTTTCGCGTCAGGGAGGCCTTGAGCTCTACAGCGATCTTTTGCAGCTTGTCGAAGTCATTGCCTGCGAAACCAGTTCTGTCGACAACTATCTCCCCTTTCTGACCAACCTCGCCTATGAGAAAGAGGCAGACAAACTCAAGGCGAGACAAATTGGAGATGAAAATGCTGCTCAGATCATGACCATTCACGCCAGCAAAGGGTTAGAGTTTGAGGTGGTCTTTCCCATCGGCCTTATTCTCCCAACACCTCATCGCAAACAGCTCACACCAGATGGCACGAGAAGCTGCCTCACCACCAAAGAAGACCCCCTCCATGCCCAAGAACTCGATGCCGAGAAGATGCGACAGTTTTATGTAGCGGCTACCCGCGCCAAAAAATATCTCTACCTCCCAGCTCTCGCGGAAAAAACCCATGCTCCTGGAGTAACCCCTCCGATGGATCTTTTTCTGCAAAAACTTTCAAAACCTCCAGCTTTCACACCTCTTCCAGAGCAGTTTGCTGCAAAGAAAGATCCAACCTCTCCCCTCAAACCACCGCCCAAGATAGAGGTCAATGCCCAGCCTATCTTCGTCCACTCTTTCACCTCACTCTCCACCCATGAGCCCGAGAGAAAAACCCCTCCAAAGGGCGACATCATCCCTCCTGGTTTGGAGACTGGAATCTTGCTCCACAAAGTTTTTGAAGAGCTCCCATTTGCACAAGCTTTTCAGCTCAAAACACTCACACCACTTATCGCTCCCATACTACAAAACACCACCCTCGAACCCTGGATAGATTCTATCAGCGAGATGGTCTACCACACGCTCCACACCCCGCTTCCCGCAGACGATGGCCCTTTTCCCCTCTCAGCTGTCGATCCCTCCAAAATGTTCAAAGAGATGGAGTTTCTCTATCCTTCTGACCAGCCCGTCGGCTTTATCAAAGGATTTATCGACCTCTTCTTTGAATACCAGGGCAAGTTCTACTTCCTCGACTGGAAATCCAACTATTTAGAAGGGTATACCCAGCCCTATCTAGAGAGAGCTATGCAAGAAAATGACTATCTGCTGCAGTCAAAACTCTATAAGCGAGCGCTAGAACACTACTTCTCTCTCTTTGAGCAGAAATACACTTTCGGCGGCGCCTATTATATCTTTTTACGAGGTCTTCCCGATGGAATATATCGACACCCTATTTGCTGAAAGACTCTTTCCCCATGTTGATGAAGAGGGTTCCCGCTTTCTGGCCAAACTATTAGCCGCCTCCAGAGAGGGCCACCTCTGTCTCCCCCATGAGCCGAGTGCAGACCATATCCCAGAAGAGGCGATCGGAGAAATCATCTGCCGCGAAGGCGACAGATGGTATCTGAAGCGCTGCTTCAAGTGTGAGAAAGAGTTTGTCTTCCACTGGCAGCGGCTCAAAAAGAGTCAGCCCAAGCCCCTTGCGCCCGTCTCATTGGAAGGGATTCCCGAACAGGTCGCGGCCGTGCAAAAAGCACTCCAAAATCCCGTCACCCTGATCTGCGGAGGACCCGGAACCGGGAAAACCACCACCGCAGCCCTTCTTGTGAGAGAGTTCTACGATCAGATGACCGAAGGAGTGGCTTTGGCCGCACCGACAGGCAAAGCAGCTGCCAACCTGCGCAGTCGTTTAGACGATCTGGCTGAGAAGTGCACTATCACCACGCTCCATAGACTCTTAAGCCAGAAAAAAACCTTGCCCTTTGATCTGATTGTCGTCGATGAAGGGTCGATGATCGATGCTGAGCTCATGGCCCGCCTCTTCGGTTCGATCAAAGAGGGGGCTCGCCTTATCCTACTCGGTGACAAAGACCAGCTTCCCCCCGTGGAATCAGGCAACTTTTTCGCCGATCTTGCCAACCACGAAAAAGCCGCAGTCGCCGAACTCAACATCTGCCAAAGAACCGATCTTCAGGAGATTATCGAGATGGCCGCTGCGGTTAAAAGTGGGGAGATGATTTCCATCCAGCCCCTTCCCGATGTGAAGAGAGTGGTGGAGATGATTGCTGCCAAAAAACCGTGGGAGAAGAGTCGTCCCTTTTGCGCCCTCACTCCGCTCCGACAGGGACTCTATGGCGTCGATCATCTCAACGCACTTCTCTATCAGAAATGTTCGAAAGGGAGGCCAGTCCCTATTCTGATCACAGCCAACGATCCCAAACTCGAACTTTTCAATGGCGATATTGGATGGCTAGAGGATGAACAGGCCACTTTTTCCGATGGACGGACCTTTCCAGCCTTTCTATTGCCTCGCTACGAATACGCCTACCTGCTTTCTGTCCACAAAAGCCAGGGGAGCGAGTATGACGAAGTGATGATTCTGCTTCCTGAGGGAGCCGAAAAGTTGGGGCGTGAGATGCTCTACACTGCCATCACACGTGCCCGAAAAAAGGTAACGGTTTTCGGCAGCGAAGAGACGCTTGCGCAAGTTGTCAGCAAACGTGCGATTCGGTACTCAGGCTGGGGGGCGTAGGAACTGCGGTTTCTTTCTTTTAGTGGACTAGACTTTATGCGCGTCGTTATTAGGCAAGATCCAAAAACAGCCAATCATCCAGAAACCACCGGCGACCAGATGCATAACAGCTCCGAGCAATGGCACAGATGAGACACCGCCAGCTATCGAATTGAGCAGATCGATAATACCATTGCCAAACCAGAATCCCTTGTTGTAGAGGGCGCTGATATGAGCATCTAATCTCTTTTGCTCGGGATTCGTTAACGCTGAAACCTTTTCTTTACGAAGAAGGAGGGCCATATCGGTACTACGTGCATCATACTCATTCCAAAGGCCGCGGATACCATCGATGGCAAAGAGGGTGAGTGCTACCGAAAAGATGCCGGTAACCGCTCCGCCAATTCGCGCCTTGGCATTTTTTCCAAGCTCGATAATTCCAAGGCTGTTGAGCCAGGAAACGGTAGCTATAGGCCGACCGATATCCAGCAAACAGTTTCCAATCGTTGACATCCAGTTGACTTTTTCAACACCACGGGTTTTGAACTGTCCGTGCTCTCTGAAAATAAATGGTCCTTCGAAAGCCGGTCTGGTTTTATAGGTGCCAGGGGCGGCGCGGGTGCCAGAGTCAATTATTTCGGTGGCTACAAAGTTGGTCTGACTAAATATATCCCCAGGAATAGAGGTAAAAACTCTAACAGCTGTGATACCAGAGGTGATATTTCCCACGGTACTATTGAACTTTCCGAGCTCTTTACTTTTTAAAAAATGACTAGCAATGCCAGAGGCGCCCTGCGCCGCTTCGAATACTCTAGAACCATGTTCTAAATAACCATGTAACTTGGCCCATTCTGTAAGCGATTTTTTAGAAAAAGGATTTCCGAATCCTTGCAAAGCGTGTAGTCTAGCCATTGTTTTTCTCCTAATTTAGGATTTGAACAGTCGATTGTGGCAGAACAAATAATAGAATACAACTAATAATATTAAAGATCAGAGAGTTGTGATAACAATTTTTTTAAACCCAACTTCGGAGTCAGATTTTTATGACAAATGGTATTTAAGAAGCTTGTGCGGCGACCTGCGCGGCAGCCTTTGCCTTCGCACGGCTGGCTTTGTTGCCGCTGATGAGTCCTCTTTTGACCCCTTTATCTATCATGCTATAGACTTTGGAAAAAGTTTCTTGAATCGACTCTTTGTCGCGAGCTTTAAGAGCTTCATTAAAGGTTCTTTGAGTTGTACGAACAGAGGATGTAAAGACTCTATTTTGTAAACGTCTTTTTTGATTTTGAGTTTCACGTTTTTCAGCTGAAGGACGTTTTTTTTTCTTTTTTTCTTCTGTATTAGCCATTTTTCCTCTGGTTGGACACAAATAGATGGAAGGGAGTATAAGAGTGAGACAAATAAACGTCAAAGGCTGTGTTAAAGTTATACCAACCACAAAATGAAAATGCATGAATTGAACAGCCCTTTTGCTCCCTATCTTTGCCTTCGCTCTCACCAACCACCAGTGGTTGCCTTCGAGCTCCAGGCTTCGATAGAAAACAAAATGTCTTGCCCAATTCATGCATTTTCCTCTTGCGATTGGTATTAGATGCAGAAAAACCTTGCTTGGATCGGTTTTTGCCTTCTCGTCGCGGTGATAACACTCTGGTTTGTCGGCAAAGCAGGCTATGAACTCACCGGCTATCTACGTCTCAGTCAGACAGCTCCTGTTAAAATTTTAAATTTACAAATCAAACAACTCGGTAGAGATAGGTTTGTGACTAAAGCTCACTTTTCGTTTGAATATAAGGGGCAGACGGTGGAGGGAGAGGGTTATGTGGGGAGAGCCTATCCTAATAAATGGGCAGCGGAGAGCAGCTTAGAGAAGCTTCCGACCGATAATTACCATGTCTGGTTCAATCCCAGACAGCCTCTAAAAGCCACCCTGTCGAAGAAATTCCCTCTCAAATCGATCATTTCAGCCGCTATCTTGCTTGGCGTTACTCTCTACTTTCTCTCTCTGGGCTTCTACATCAAAATGAAGCAGTGATATTATAGTTGATTAAATTGAAAATGGCACAGATTGATCCAGATCTTTTCGACCGATTTTTATCATCTTAAATTTAATCAACTATACCAATCGAGTAATACCATTTCGGTAAAAGAAATACGCAAAGTCGAGTCGATTAACGTGATAGATTTGGGCTATCGTTTCGAAGCCCATATTTTTAAATATGAGCGAGAAAGGATAGGCCAAAGATGACTCGTTAGGTGGCTTGAATTTGCGCATTTCTTTTACCGAAATGGTATAAACCCTCTGAACGCTTACCCTTAAATGAGTCATGTGATATTGTGACCAAAAAAGGGAATTTCTGATGGTTCGTCGTGCGCATTTGATGTTTTTGGTTCTGTTGGCTTTGCTTGTAGCGGGATGCGCTACTCAAACGGCTATTGTGACCAATGTCGAAGAGAGAGAAGCCAACGAAATTGTAGTCTTGCTTGCCAGCAAAGGGGTGGATGCTGCCAAAATTCCCACAACAGTAACGACAACCGGCACTACTGCCGCCTCTGGATGGGATATCGCTGTCCCCGCAAGTCAGATCACCGAAGCACTGGCTATCTTAAACAAGGCCGGGTTACCTCGCACGAAAGGAACTACCTTGCTGGACCTATTTGGTGCAGCAACACTCGTCCCTTCAGATTTACAGGATCAGATTCGTTTTCAAGAGGGACTCTCTGAACAGCTGGGCAATACCATTCGAAAAATGGATGGGATTATCGATGCTGACGTCCAAATTACCTTTCCCCAAGATGATGAGGGTGAGACCGCTTACACCGCCTCAGTCTATGTCAAACATCGTGGCGTGCTAGATAATCCTAACAGCTTGATGGTTACCAAAATCAAACGGTTGGTGTCGAGCGCTCTGCCAGGCCTAACTATAGAGAACGTCTCCGTGGTGGCAGACCGAGCTTTGATTTCTGATATTGCCCTCCAAACCTATACGCGACCGGAAGATCTCAAAGAGTATGTCTCTATCTGGTCTGTGGTTATTGCGAAAGATTCAGCTGCAAGATTCCGCATCATTTTCTACGCTTTTATCTTTTTACTCTTCATCCTCGCCTGTGCTCTCGCCTGGTTTATATGGAAATGCCTCCCTATCATCCAGCAACAGGGGGGAATCAAGTCGCTCTACTACCCTCAACAGTACACCACTGGTGTTGTTGCTGAAGAAGAGGCAGAGGAGAAGAAAGAAGAGGAGGGTGAAGGCTAGTGAACCCCAAAAGTGGGATTATGCTCAACGAGTTACTAGCTCGCTTTCACCCAAGCCAAAGGAGAGATTTTTATCGATTTCTCTCCGCTAAAGATCGAGAAAACGTATCGCAACTCCCTGTTCCTGAAGATACTAATATCGCAGACCTGATGCGCAGCGACGCTTGGATGCAGCCTATTCACTACTCTTGGTTTGTTTCATTTTTGCAAACAATTCCTCCTACTCTACTGCTCGCATCTCTTCCTCAAAAGCAAGCGGAGGCGGTAGCCAAAACCCTGGAGAGTCTTCCTGAGAAAAAGCCCTTACCCCGTTTCATGCAGCTTTATCTCTCTCACTCTCTCAAAAATCAGATGCAGAAGCCCCACATTCTGCCCGAGAATCACCTCCTCCCGTCAGCTCTCGACGCCCTTCTCTCGCTGACAAAACCTCAAATCATGCACCTTATCGATCTGCTCGGCATGCATGACCTCGCGGCTGACTTAAGACAGGTAGTCGACAAGACGCTGCTAAACAAAATCTATGCTGCCCTCACCCAAGAGCAGCTCCGCTTCCTCCATTACTGCAGCAAGCAGACAATGCTATGGGTTCCCCCAAGACTCAATATCGCAGGTTGGGATGGTCAGAAGAAGTCGCTGAATCTATTGTTGCACAAGCGCGGACTCTTTCGCTTAGCCAAGGCGCTTGTCAGCGAAGACGAGAGTTTGCGATGGCATTTTTGTCGGCGAATCGACGTTGGCCGAGGAAAAATCTTGCTGAAATTGTTTGAAGAAAAATTCGATCCTGCTTTGGCGCCCCATTTCAAAGGACAGGTCGTCCATCTTATTCGGAGATACCAGAAAGAGAGATGAAATATTTCACATTTATCAAAAAAGACACAATCCACGTTGCTGAAGACCAAAAAATCATTCCTGCCAGTGAATTCTCCACTCTCGTTGAAGCTCATAAGGTGCTAGAGCAAGCCAAAGGCGAGGCTGTCCAATATCGCGCCGAGGTAGCCAAAGAATGCGAGCAATTGAAAGAGGAGGCTAAGAAAGCTGGCTTTGAAGAGGGGTTAAAGCAATGGAATAAACAGCTGGCCCTTCTAGAAAAAGAGACTGCCTCTGTTCATCAAGAGATGGAAGAGACCGTTGTTCCGTTGGCGCTGACCGCCATAAAGAAAATCATTGGTCATGAGTTGAAACAAAAGCCGGCCACCATTGTTGACATTGTCAGCACGTCTCTAAAGGGTCTCTCTCAACACCACAAGATCTCCATCTACGTCAACAAAGTTGACCTCGAGATTGTCGAAGCCAGCCGAGATCGCCTCAAAGCTATCTTCGAACATCTCGATAGGCTTACGATCACTTTTCGTGAAGATGTGGAACCGGGAGGATGTATTATTGAGACAGAAGTGGGTATCATCAATGCCCAGCTCGACAGCCAGTTGAAAGCTCTTGAAGCTGCTTTCCACACTTTTTTACACAAACAAAAGAAAAAAGAGTCGACGACTAAACAAAAGAAGAAAGAGTCATAAATGCGTAGACTGTTCTCCCTACTTCTCCTAGCTTCCCTACTCACCACCTCGCTGCCGCTTTGTGCGCAAGACCAGGCGACAACCCCAGAAACCACTGTCCAGCCTGCCACCGAACAGGCAGAGTTCTCCATTCCCGGAATACCCACAGATGGCGACTACCCCAACATCACCTCTCAAGCCGCCGTCATCGTCTTTCTTACTCTGCTTCCCTTCATAATCATGTTGCTCACCTCGTTCATGAAGATGGTTATTACCCTGGCCCTATTGCGGAGTGCGCTGGGAGTACAACAGACGCCGCCTAACCAGGTGATCAACGGTATCGCTCTTCTGCTGACGGTCTACGTGATGTTTCCAACCGGCATGCAGATGTACCAAAACGCCAAACCCATTCTCGATGGAAATCTGCCCTCCAAACTCATCTCTGCCAGTTCAGCAGGTGTCGTCATTGCAGTCATGCAGGCGAGCACAGAACCACTCCGTCAATTTCTTATTCGCAACTCCTCGAGCAAACACTTGAATGGATTTTTCAAGCTAGCCAAAAAGTCCTTTCCCGAAGATGTGGCCGTTCAAATGACCGAGCACGATCTGATCATCGTTATTCCGGCCTTTATCACCAGCCAGATCAAAGCTGCCTTTGAGATAGGGGTCCTAATATACCTGCCATTTTTCGTGATCGACCTTGTGACTTCCAACATCTTGCTCGCCATGCAGATGATGATGCTTTCTCCCCTCTCGATCTCTCTCCCGCTCAAACTGCTTTTGGTTGTGATGATCGATGGATGGACTATCTTAGTCCAAGGATTGGTATTAAGTTTTAACTAGAAAAATATGATAGATATCTTAGCAGTCACCTTCCGATCGATCATGTTTCAGTACTCGTATGAAGCGCTGCTGCTCATCCTACTCATCTCTGGACCCCCGATCATATTTGCCTCCGTCATCGGTCTTTTTGTCGCTATCTTCCAAGCCGCTACCCAAATCCAGGAACAGACCCTCTCTTTTGCTGTAAAACTTGTGGCCGTAATGGCTACCGTGATCTTAATGGGAGGGTGGCTCGGAGGATTGATCTATCAATTTGCAATTCAAATCTTCACGAACTTCTATAAATGGACCTGATTCTTGCGACCAGCCCTACCGATACCTACATCTCCTTTTTTCTAAGCCGCCCGACGTGGGATGTATGGAATCTCTTTCTGTTGGGGATGGCCAGAATCGTCCCCATCATCGCCATCGCCCCCTTTTTGGGCGGTAAAGCGATTCCTGACCCGGTTAAAATTGGCTTTGGAATTGCTCTGACCCCTCTCTTTCTTCCCTTTCTCATCGTCCACGCCCAGAGCGGTCCACTAAATGTAGATATTATCTTCTTCTTGCTGCTCGCCAAAGAGGCCCTCATCGGCACACTCCTCGGAATATTGATCGCAATGCCCTTTTACTACTCCCAGGCAGCCGGAACCTTGATCGACCACCAGCGCGGCTCCCAGAGTTTGCAAGTCACAGACCCCGCCACCCAAATTCAAGCCTCTCCCACAGGCCTGCTCTACAACAATGTCATGATCGTCACCTTCTTTGCGATTGGCGGCCCCATACTCTTTTTTCAGGGAGTCTATAGCTCCTATCAAGTCCTTCCTGCCGATCAATTTGTTGACCCGGCCCTATTCAGCCTAGACGCCCCACTTTGGAACACTCTGCTCAAATATTTCACAACCCTCATCACCATCTCCCTGCAACTATCGGCACCGGCAGTCATTGCTATTTTGATGTCTGACCTCTTTCTCGGTATTGCCAACCGAATGGCGCCTCAGGTCCAAATCTCCTTCCTGCTCTGGTCCCTCAAAGCCTTCATAGGCATTCTTATCCTCTGGGCGTCCTGGTGGCTAGTCATCAGCCAGATGAGCTCCCAGGGGCTAACCTGGATAAAATCCGTCAACAAACTCATAGAAACTTTTTGAAATAGAGTCCGCTTCCGCTCTGTTTCAAAATAATATTTATTATTTACTATTTGTCTCACAAGTGAGATAATAGAAATATTAATTAACAACGAACCGTCATTAGAAGGTAAAATTATGCCAGTCTTAGGAGCAACATCAGATTCTTTCTTGGAGTCTCTATCTAAGATGCCTACAATCTCAGCAGACACCTCTGAGTTATTAACCGGACGGCTGTCAGCATTAGCGAGAATAGGGACTGAGGGTCCCTTTTTTGGGGCGTTCAGGTTCATTCAGATGCGCAATGAGGCAGAGTTCTTTCTTAACGCCACTCCTCTAAGTCAAATGGTTGGAGACGAGAGATCGGCTAGTGGCTCTTCTGGCTGCTGCTTTGCATGCGAGCTTGATTGCCGGAGCTGTTTTAGGCATCTTCTTTTTATGCAGTCATACGGCCGCCCCTCCGCTAGTGTCCGTCTTTGCAATCGGACTGGGAGCTATGGGAGCGCACGTCATTCTCACTATTCTATATGCCAGCAAATGGCCCAAGACAGATAATAGCACACTCTTAAACAAAGGTGGTGACCTTAGCGGTTTTATTGTAATACCTATTTTAACGACCTTAATTCCATTGCTAATGGGTCTGAGAAAAGTTGGGCGCTACGAGAGAGCCTGCAAAAAACAGAAAAAGCAACTGATTGAAGATTGCTCAAGGTGGAAAATGTTCTTTACGTTAGCTAAGCATAAGCATAAGTCACTAGAATCAACGATAAGGCCAAAGCTTGATAACGCTGAACGTTCCACGCGAGAACATCCCGAACTAAAGCATGACCTCTCTGATCCTCAGATATATCAAGAATATAAGAACATCTTAGATGAGTTGAAGCAAGCTGAGGAATATTTCATTATTTTAGTGTTCAATCATCAACTCGATCGGTTCGTCCGGGATGAGCGGCTGAGGCCCACTCGATCAGTAGAGGTGCTGCAGCAAACAGACGATTGCCACAAAAGGTGATCTAACCAAAAGAAAACCCCTCAAACTTCTAGAGCTGAAGAGGTTGTGAATATGCCCAAAGCCGGAGTTGAACCGACGACCTTCGCATTACGAATGCCCATTATCTATCAAAGGACATCACGCCGCATCACCTAATACTAATGGAAGAAAATAAAGTTACAAACTCGAGCCGCCTAACGTGCCATCTTCGGCCCATCCTTTCTCGTTCATATTTAAAAATATGAGCTTCGAAACGATAGCCCAAATCTGCCACGCTATCCGAC
>SDBU01007239.1_pt1 | contig 12827 bp, 5 predicted proteins | sample 2277071 | NCBI WGS metagenome assembly SDBU01 (sample SAMN10397929, study PRJNA504765) | marine sediment metagenome | isolation source: marine sediment core GS08_GC12, 126 cmbsf | place: Arctic Ocean: Gakkel Ridge, Loki's castle | collected 2008 | reverse complement strand
TGCGACGGCATGCCCCTCCGCTTCGCGTAGGAACATGGCACCTGGCAGAATGTTGCGACGGCATGCCCCTCCGCTTCGCGTAGGAACATGGCACCTGGCGTTCGCATGGCCCGACGGCCGCGCGCCAACACTGCCCCCCGTTCGCCGCGTCGGCCCCCACCGGGCTTGTCCCGGTGGAGCCTCAGATTCCCCACTACCCGCGGCCTCCCCCGCGTCGGCCCCCACCGGGCTTGTCCCGGTGGAGCCTCAGATTCCCCACTACCCCCGGCCGCTCGCCACGTCGGCCCCCACCGGGCTTGCCCCGGTGGAGCCTCAGATTCCCCACTACCCCCGGCCGCCTCCACGTCGCCCCCCACCGGGCATGCCCCTCCGCTTCGCGTAGGAGCATGGCACCTGCGTCAGCCGCGTTCCGGCGCCGTCCGACGGCCGCGGCGCCGCCTTGTTCGGCCGGTGCCGGGGAGCTATACTCGCGGTACGGAGGCCTCGCGCTGGCCGTGGGACAACGTGGTCCGGCGGCAAGGCATGGGTTCGAACATGAGAACCGTCACGAGCATCGCTGTACTCGTTTCGCTGTTCGGCGCCGCACCGGCGGGGGCGGCTGAGCCCAACAGCCACGGCAGCCTTCGTGCCGCCGTCGTGGACCTCATCGCCACCTTCGGCGACCGCTATCCCAACGGCCGGGCGTTCCTCGATCGGCTGGACGGCATCGCCGCCGGCGACGGTGAGGCCTTCGGTAAACTCCAGAGGGAAGCCCTGCTGGCGAATCCGCTGCTCGCCGGCCGGCCCATTCTCTTCGTCACCCGAAGCCAATACCGATCGCACTACCACGCCATCGACACGCTGTTCCACACCGGCGAACGCAACTGGGACCGGCGACAGCCGCACGCCAATCTCTTCGGGTCCGGCGGCAGCATGAAGACCATCGATCTGCCCACGGGGAAGGTCACGACGCTGGTGAAGGTCCCCGACGGCGTCGTTCGCGACCCCGACGTTCACTACGACGGCAAGAAGATCGTCTTCGCTCTCCGCGAGCACAAGGGAGCCAACTATCACATTGCCGAGGTCAACATCGACGGGGCGGGCCTCAAGCGGCTGACCCGGCTGGAAGGGGCCTCGGACTTCGACCCCGTGTATCTGCCCGACGGCAGTATCGTCTTCGCCTCCACGCGAGAACCGAAGTACAACATGTGCTCGCGGGATCACGCGGCCAACCTGTACCGGATGGACGCCGACGGGGCGAACATCCATCGCATCACGCGAAACACGCTGTTCGACAACCATCCCGAGGTCATGCCCGACGGGCGCATCCTGTATGCTCGGTGGGAATACGTCGACCGCAACTTCGGCGACGCCCACGGCATCTGGGTGGTCAACCCCGACGGCACCGGCCAGGCGCTGTACTGGGGCAACAACACGGCCGTGCCGGCGGCCATCTTCAACCAGCACGTGATCCCCGGCACCCAGCAGGTGCTCGCGATCCTCGGCCAACATCACGATCGCCTGTGGGGCGCCCTGGCCATCGTCGACCGGCAGAAAGGCATCGAAGGCCGCCCGCCCGTCCTGCGCACCTGGCCGGTGCAAGCGGCGGACATCATCCGCACCGGCGGGCGATTCGATTGCGATGCGTTCAGGCGATTCAACCCCAAGTACGAAGACCCCTGGCCGCTCAGCAAGACCACCTTCCTCTGCTCGCGTATGGTCGGGCGCGGCGAGCAGATGGGCATCTACCTCGTCGACACCTTCGGCAACGAACTGCTCGTCCATTCCGAAGCGCCCGGCTGCTACGACCCGATGCCCGTGGCCCCGCGGCCTCGGCCGCCGGTGATTCCCACCCGGCGCCGGTTCGACGGGGCGCCCGGGTACGTGTTCATCCAGGACGTCTACCAGGGCACGCACATGAAAGGCGTCGAGCGGGGGGCGATCAAGTACATCCGCGTGATCGAGTCGCCGCCCAAGAAGAACTGGTCGGGCGGGAGCTGGGGCGGCCAGGGCTACCAGGCCCCGGGCATGAACTGGCACGACTTCACCGCCAAGCGGATCCTCGGCGACGCCCCGGTCGAGGCCGACGGCTCGGCGTCCATCGAGGTGCCTTCCGACACGTTCATCTACTTCCAGGCGCTCGATGAGAACAAGATGATGGTGCAGTCGATGCGGTCGGGCACCGTAGTGCAGCCGGGGGAGACACAGAGCTGCGTGGGCTGTCACGGGGATCGGCTCGAGCCGCCGCCATACGCCCGCAAGGCCGCCCTGGCCTCGCGTCGCCCGCCGTCGAAGCTCAGCGGGTGGTACGGCCGGCCGCGGGCGTTCAGCTACACGGCCGAAGTGCAGCCCGTGTTCGACAAGCACTGCGCCGGGTGCCACGATTTCGGCAAGCCCGCGGGCAAGAAGCTCATCCTCGCCGGGGACCGCAACCCGTACTTCAACGCCTCCTACGTGGACCTGTGGATATGGAACCGCAAGATGATCACCTGCATCGGCGGCGGCCCGGCGGAGATTCAGCAGGCCTACTCCTGGGGCGCCCACCCCAGCAAGCTCTCCCGAGTGCTTCGCGAGGGCCATCCGAAGCACGAGAAGCTCGCCCTCAGCAAAGAGGACACCGAACGCATCCATACATGGCTGGACCTGAACGCCCCGTACTATCCCCAGTACGAATGCGCCTACCCCGATAGCCCCTCCGGCCGTTCGCCGCTGGACGGCGCGCAGCTCAAGCGGCTCGGCGAGTTGACCAAGATGGACTTCGGCCGACTGAAGCACCACGGCAGAACCGCGCGAGCCCAGATCGCCTTCGAACGCCCGGAACGCAGCCCCTGCCTCGATCGAATCGCCGACAAAGACAGCGCCGCCTACAAAGAAGCCCTCGCGATCATCACCGCCGGCAAAGACGCCCTCACCGCCAAACCGCGATGCGACATGCCGAACTTCACCCCATGCCCCAAAGACCTCCAACGCCTGAAGCTCTTCGACGAACGCCAACACGCCGAGCGGCAGTTCCGATCCGCCATCCAGCGCAAAACAAAGCTCTACGACACCGACATCAGCCGATAGCTCGGGCGGCGGCGCCCGGTGAGCGGCCGCACAGCAGATTGAACTGGATGGCGCCCGCGGCGTTCGCGGCAGGGCGCCGTGGCCATCGGCGTCCGCGGATTCCTCCGGTTTCGGCTTCTCCTCGTCCGCCGGCACCTGCCGGAGAATCTCAGAAGAATCCGATGGCCGGCCGCTGTCCCCTCACGCCGAGCCGCCATACGCGAGGCCCGCAAGGCCGGCAAAGCGACGGACAACTGCCTTACAGGACAGCACTTGGGCGTGTGCCCGACGCCCTTTGTCTGCGTCCGGATACAGGAAAGACCTGAATCGCGACTTCGCGGAACTACCCCCCGCAAGGAGCTACGGAGCACATTGCAGAAAGTCCTCTTTTGCTGTTTTCGGACCTGCCTATACAATATTGGCTCTGTAGAAAGGCGAACGCATCCAGGCTTGGGGTGAAGTAGAGCCGTAGCGATTCCCGAGCCGGGGCGGAACTGCAAGGGAATCGAAACCATGGCACATCGAGACCACCGGGCCGACCGCGCACGATCTTCTTCTCCCGCTCCCGTCGTATGTCCGATGCTTGAGCCGCTCGAGCCACGACTGCTGCTCAGCGGTAGTCTTCCCTTCGAGTTCGACTCCATCGCGCCTGCCGCACTTGAACAGGGTCTCCTTTCAGATGGAGCTGCAGCTAGCTTGATTCGGCTGGATGATGTTCGGAATGATGCACGGTTTGCTGGGATTGATGGTTCAGGTTACTCCGTGGTCGTCATCGATACCGGAATCGACATTGATCACCCGTTTTTCGGGAACGATTCCGACAGCGATGGTACCGCTGACCGCATTGTATACAACTACGACTTCTACGGAAGCAATGACGCTGACGCCAGTGACACCCATGGCCACGGTTCTAATGTGGCGGGCATCATTGGCTCGTCCAGCGCTTCCTACCTCGGGGTAGCCTCGGGGGTAGACATCATCGCCCTCAAGATTTTCCCCGATGGAGGCAACACATATCAAGACGCGGACCTGGAGGAGGCCCTCGACTGGGTTGTCGATAATCATGCGGCCTACAATGTGGTCGCAGTGAATATGTCTCTGGGTGGCGGCAACTACTCCTCGCCCCCAAGTCGGATCTACAGCGATGCGATTGCCACACTCATCAACTCGGGTGTTACGGTCGTTGCTGCCGCTGGCAATAGATTCTACAACTATGCGAGCAATGAAGGCCTTGCCGCTCCAGCCATTCTCTCGAACGTCATATCAGTGGGAGCCGTTTGGGATGGCGGTTATGGTTCGGCCTCGTGGTCAAGCGGCGCGATTGACCACAGTTCATCCGCTGATCGCATTGTCAGTTTTAGCCAACGCCATGAGACGCAGATGGACGTTCTTGCCCCTGGTGCGAAGATCACATCCGCGAACTGGAATGGGGCGACGGTAAGCATGTCGGGAACCAGCCAAGCGGCTCCGCATGTTGCTGGCCTTCTGGCTCTGATGCAAGATGCTGCAAACACCTTCATCGGACGGTCACTGTCCGTGAGCGAGATTACGACAATCCTCAAGTCTACCGGCACTTCCGTCAATGACGGTGACGACGAGGACGACAATGTCAGCAATACCAACCACAATTGGCCTCGCATCGACGCGTACGCTGCATTGGATCATATAGCCCAGATGGGTACTGGCTCCAACCATCGACCTGTCCTCAGTAATCCGAGCGTAACACCATTGAATGGCGACGCGAGCGACACATACACCTTCACCATGCACTACTATGACCAAGACGGCGACTCGCCGCTGTATGGTCAAACTCAACTGTATCTTTCTGGAACGGGGACACCTCATCAGATGACGCGGATATCGGGCAGCGCCGCCAATGGTGTCTACAGCACGGGACAACTGTCCCTTGCATCTGGTACGTACCAACATCTCTTCAGAGCCGTTGACACCCGAGGCCTCGCTCAGTCGCTTGGCTGGTTGCCGGGACCATACTTGGGCGTGGCGGACGGCAATGATTTCATTGACATCTCGCGACATTGGGAAGACCACCCTCCCAATGCTGACGGCGATGGCGTCGTGGAGGCGGGAGAAAGTGCGCTGCTTGATGTCAAACTTCGCAGTGCGGCGGGAGCGCAGGATGTCGACGCCGTCTTGAGCACAACGGACAACGACATCGACATCACGGATTGGGATGCCTATTACGATGACTTTGCGCCAGGAGAATGGCAGTGGGCCCATGGCGACTTTAACATGGACGTGAACTTTAGCCTCAGTGCAGGCCAGACCCGCCGCAGTGATTTCACGCTTACCGTTACATACGAACTGGGCGGCCAACAGTACCACCAGAGCATCGCTTTCGCCAAGACCTTCTACCGTGACGGCGACATTGGCGCATCCTTTGAGGTAGTCGGGGTTGAGATCGACGATTCTCGGAGCATCGTCTACCGGAACAACGGAGACGGCATCTTCCAGACGGGCGAGCGAGTTCATCTCCGACCGGTCCTTCGCAATTCCGGCACATGGTCCGCAAGTAACATAAATGTGGAACTGTACTACTCCGGAACGGCCCCACCCCGTGTTGATGTTCTGCCCGGTTACGAGAGATACCCCGACCTATCCACGGGAGGGTCCGGTGCCCCAGAAGCAGGCGAACGCTACCCGATCGTATCCGGAGACTTGACATTCACTGGCAGCGTCCCCATTGGAATTCGCGTGGATTGGGACGAGAACACGGGTGCCGCCGTCGAATTTGACAATGCCTTCTACTTGAGCGTGCAGCCAGCCCCAATCATCGACACCGTCGAGGATGCCTGGAGCTTTGGCGTTGTCTCGCCCGGTGAGCAGGTCAGTCATTCCATTCGAGTGGCGAACCGTGGAACCCAGCTCCTAACCGTAAGCAACATGACGACCTCCGCGCCGGACACCACAATACCTCCGGAGCATCAATCCTTTAGTATCGCCCCTGGAGAACACCATGAGGTCCCCGTGTCGATAGACACGACGGGCATGTCTAACGGGACTAGCATTGCTCGGCTTATCACATTCATATCCGATGGCCGCCTCATGGACGACACTCCCCCATCGAACACAACCATGATAGCCGGCACAGTGCGTAGCGGCTCGATATGGAACCTGCGTGACTCCGTACCAGAACGCTACTACACGATCGATATCAGCGGGACGCGCATTGTATGGCAAGACAAACGCCCTGGTGGGGGTGGCATCTATGTATATGATGCCGCTACTGGTCAGGAAACGAACCTTACTTCGAGTTCCTACGGGGAAGCCCCACGCGTCAGCGGAGATATCGTCGCCTGGACAGATTACCGTAGCGGGAATGCCGATATCTATGCCTTCGATCTGGCCTCGCAGCAGGAGTTCCTTGTTGTTGGCACAACGGCCCACGAAGAGCTGATTGGTGTCGATAGCGACTGGATTGCTTTTTCAAAGCAGGACTTCACGTATGATAGCTACGGGCAACCACAGGACGCGCGTAATGTCTACATCTATGAGATATCCTCTGGCGACATCACGAAGATAACGAATTACAGTGCTTCACCAGGGAGTCCGCTCTGGTCTGCGGATGGCGATGCTGGCCACGGTGATCTTACTGATGGCGTACTTGTGTGGCTGGCGGGCCGTCATGCCTGGATAGGCGGCGGCAACGGCTGGAACAACGGTTTCTTTCCAAATGTGACAAAATACGCTATCGGGGTTGACAGCAGCCCTATTAATCTCAAGGAGGGATTTGACTATGGTCCTGTAACTTCCGGTGGCCGTGTTGTCTGGACTGAAAATATTAGCTCCGACGAGCAAGTGTTTCTCTGGGAGGCCGGGAGCATTAGACAGATTACGTCAAGCGATAGGGACGTGGGGGGCAATGCTCTTGCATTCTCCGGTGACATGATTGTCTATGATAAAGGAGGGTCCTCCAATCCGGGGCTATTCTATTGGGATCTCTTGGCCGGACAGGAGTATGTATTGACGGATACGCCAGAATCCAGTGAGAGCGCTAGCATGGACGGCAATGGCATCGTATGGCTGGGGGATGACCCAGGTCCGAAGGTGTTCTATACCTTCTTGAACCAGCCTGATCTAGCCATCTTGCCCGGGGGTGTGCAGGTGTCCGACGAGAGTCCTACGGAAGGGGATGTCATCGATATCTCCGTTGTCGTTCGTAACTTGAGCGACTATGATATGAGGGCAAGTGTCACTGTCCGCATATATTACGGTGATCCTGATGCTGGCGGAACGCCGGTCGGTTCGTACGACATAGTAGATGGTCTTGTTGGCCAAGGGGAAAGGACTGTCCTCTTCAGCATCACAGTTCCGCAGAACGCCGGGCCAGGCGATCCAGAAACACACGAGGTATACGCCCGCATTATTGTGGACGGGTTTGACGACCCCGAGAACAACACAGCCTACAAGTGGCTGGATGTCTGGGATGACGACACTGCGGCCCCAGTCGTCTCCAGCGTCGTTGTCACCGAGCATGACGGCGATGGTGACGGCATCATCGCCGCAGATGAGCAGGTCCATATCTCTTGGGAACTGGCCGATCCGAGCGGGATTGGGTCGGTTGAATTGCTCGTGGACGGGACGCCAGTAATACTCGACGGAGATTACTATGCCATTCTCGGCCCGTTGTATGCCGATGGCTTCAGTCATCTCCAGCACGAGTTCATTATCAATGTCACCGACGACGACAACAGCCCTGCGGCTATGCAGTACAGGGACTCCTTCGATGTTGCACCAACCGAAGAGATTACTGTTCTCTATGAGGGGCAGATGCTCCAGGACGACCAGAAGACGGTAATCGACTTTGGCGGCAGTAATCATGGTGCCACAACCGTGGCTAAGCTATTCACCATTCGTAACGACGGCGATAGAGAACTGCGACTCGGTGTGATTTCCGCTCCTTCGCAATACACTGTCACTGGTTCCGGCGTGGATGTACTCCAACCAGGCGAGTCGACGGGCATTGTTCTGTCACTCCAGACGGAGAACGTTGGCACCTTCGCCGGTTCTGTTGTGATCGCCAACAGCGATGGCCCTCGGTCGCCAGATGGATTCGAGGAGAGCTTGTTCACCTTCCCCATTTCTGGTACAGTAACCGCGCTGCCTGCGGACATTAGCGTCTGGGACGGAATGGCCGAGGTCGTCGACGGCCAAACGACCCCGATTGACATCGGAACGGCTGAACAAGGGGCAGCGGGGCCCGTTAAGATGTTCACGATCCGCAACGACGGCGACGAGCCCCTCGTACTCACAACGCCCATTGTAGATTCGCCCCATTTCATCGTGAGTGACCCTGTCCAGACGAGCTTGGGTGCTGGTGAGACTACGACCTTTACTGTGACCTTGAAAACAGATGTGGCCTGGTCCGGTTCTGAAACGATCTCATTCACTAGCAGTGATGTTGATGAGAACCCGTTCGACTTCGTCGTGTCGGGTGCGGTTGAGGCCGACGTTCCGGAGATTGTCGTCGGTACGCTCCAGATCAGAGCGGACAGGCCGAATCAGGTTCTTCGTATTTACGTAGCTGGCGGCCAGATGGTCCAGGGCCTGGACTTCTACGTGCAGATCGGAGACGGTGGGGCTGTGAACGGCGGAACCGACACCATGCCCGTCATCACCAGCGTCGACATCGTCGGGCCGGGCACTCTCTTTAATCAGAGCAATACCGGGCAAACTAATGCCTTCTCATCGGACCTTTTGTGGGCCGTCTCCGCGACGACGAATCCCGGAACTGCCGACCAGATCGCTGCGGCGGGCGTGCTGGCGTACGTAACGATTGACGCAACCGGGACGGTGGAAGGCGAAAGTTACTCTCTGCTGCTTTCGGGTGTTGCCGAAGGCATCTTTGGTGCTCCGGGCGTTGATACCGGCTTCGCGGGCATCGAGGCGGTTATTGCCAACGGCATACTGGAGGTCGTTCCGGGAGCCGAGGTGGTCGGCCGCCACGTATTCTACAACCATTCCGCGTGGGACGGTAACGAAGCAGGCGCAAACGCAAGCGACGACAACGCCATCGCGACGGACAAGCAGGCCCTGCTGCCAGGCGAGACAGCGACGTTCGCCAACTACACTAGCTACAGCCGGGGCATCAACGGCATCATGATGGACATAGACGGTCTGGCAGGCACGCCGACTGCGTCCGACTTCTCCTTTGAGGCTGGCAACTCGGACGATCCAAGCACCTGGGCTGCCCCGCCGGCCCCGCTGAGCATCGTGGTTCGGGCCGGCGAAGGCGAAAGTGGCAGTGATCGCGTGACAATCATCTGGGCCGACAACGGCCTGGACGGCGTAATCGACCCCAACGAGGCTGTGGCGAAGCAGTGGCTCCAGGTGACCGTGCTGTCGGATGCCAACGGCGGCAGTCTGGGCCTGGCCGAGAACGACGTGTTCTGCTTCGGCAACGCCGTCGGTGAAACAGGCAACGTAGCCACGAACGCCATCGTCAACGCGGCCGATGAGATCGCGGCCCGGAACAATCCGGCGTTCTCCCCGCCGGCGACGATCACGAACGCTTACGACTTCGACCGCAACAGGTTGGTAAACGCTGCCGACCAGATTCTGGCCCGCAACAATATCACGTTCTTTGACGCACTGAGATTGATCACCGTGCCGGCGGCGCCTGGTGGGGCGGTTGCTGCGGGCAATCTGGCGTCGGTGATACAGGAGCTTGGGGCGCCGGCGGGAGCCGTTGAATCGCCTGGTGAGGCGAACCCGCCATCGGCGCCGCAAGAGTTGGTCACACCGATGGCCGAGGCCACCCCGCCGCCGGAGTTGGCGCCGATCGCCGCCGCCGGGCCTCTCCCTGCGAGCACCGGTAGCATCCGTGGCCCCATCAGGCGGACGGGCGTTACCAGAGCCACTTCCCTGCCGACACCGAACAGAAGAGATCCCGTGGCCCTGGCCGCCGCAGCCGGGGCGCTGAGTGGGTGGCAGGAGACCGACCTGTTCGACCTGGCGCCGAGGGCCGGGAATGCCCGTCTCCGGTCGGCCGCGCGGCCGTCTCAATCGCCACTGCCGTTGCCGGACCCGATCGGAGCCGGTCACACGGTGAGGCTGCTGTCACGTTACCGCCGCTTCGTCAAGTCGTCGGCCGACTTGCGCCCGGTTCCCTCGCGGACGCCGACGCGCTTCATTGATGATGACCTCGGCACCGACCTGTTAGTCGACCTGCCGGCCTTGTCGCCCGTGCCGGCAGTGGAGGGTATGTAAGATGCGAGCTACGCGAAGATCCGTGCATGCGAAGGCCCTGCTGGGCGTACTCGTGCTGACGTGGACAGCCGCCGGCGCGTGGGCCGTGCCCGCGATCACGGTGGGTTCCCTGGAAGCCTTCCCCAACGAGATCCGCACCTTCGATATCCAGGTGACTGGAGGCGACATGGTCCAGGGTCTGGACTTCTACGTGCAGATCGGCGATGGCGGCGTTGCCAACGGCGGCGCCGATACCGTACCGGTCATCACAGCCGTGGACATCGTAGGGGCGGGCACGCTGTTCAGCGCCTCCAACACGGGCCAGCGCACGCCTCTCTCGTCGGACCTGCTGTGGGCGGTGTCCACGACCACCGACATCGGCCAGGCCGCCACGCTCGCCGCCAGCGGCATCTGTGCCCGCCTGACCGTCGACACCACCGGCACCGCGATCGGCGAGTCGTTCCCCCTGCTGCTGACCGGCGTGGCCGAGGGCATCTTCGGCGCCCCGGGCGTGGACACGGCCTTCGCCGGCCTGGCGGCGCAGATCACCAACGGCACGATCAACATCGTGGTCCGGCCCGGCGACGCCACCGGCGACGGCTTCGTCGACGACACCGATCTCGCCGTGCTGCTGGGCAACTGGGAGTCGGACCCGTTGATCATCTCCACGTGGGAGTTGGGCAACTTCACCCAGGACAGCCTCGGTGACACCGACGTCGACGACGCCGATCTGGCCGTACTGCTGGGCAACTGGACCGGCCCCCCGCCGCCAGCCGGAGCGGCCGTCCCCGAGCCGGCGACGCTGGCAATCCTGGCGCTCGGTGGGCTGACGCTGGCCAGGAAACGGGGCATAGAACCTCGCGAATAGGAACACTGTTCCATCGGACAGGTCTAGTTCAGGGCGGCCGCCCACTCGCCTGATCTGCCGGCCGGGGAGCACGGCGTTGTCGCCTACGACGCCGAAACCGTTGAGGTCCTCGGATGTATCGAGGTAAGACGGCCGTAAATAGGCGTCATGCGCGATTGCGGCGGATTCCCTCAGGGAGTTGCCGCTTACGCCCGCCGGCGTCGCTTCAGCATCGCCAGGGAAGCCAGGCCCAGTAGCGAGAGGGTGGCCGGCTCGGGGACGGTGACCAGGGTGATGCCGTAGATGCCCTTGGAGTGCGCCAGCAACGTTACCGCGCCGGTGCCGTCGAGGTTCGCCCGGCGCAGCAGCGAGCCCTCGGACCAGTACATCACGCCGGCCTGCTCATCCAGGCGCAGTGCTCGGGGCACGCCGGTGAGGGTGAGCAGATCCTCGAAGCCCGTCCCGTCGAGGTTGCTGCGCTGGATGTGATATTCCGTGTCGTCACGTCCGGCGAAGTAGAGTTTGCCCGCGCCGCTGTCCACGTCGATCGTCCAGGGGTCGACCACGGCCGGGTCGGTGGCCGGGCTGATGACCGTCTGGGGGCTGGTGCCATCAAGGTTAACGCGCCGGATGTAGTCGCCGAAGCGTTCGGTGTAGTAGAACTTCCCGCCGGCGGGGTCCACCTCGATGCCGTTGGCGTTTGGGGTGGTCACGAAGCTGGTGATGCCTGTGCCGTCGGTCTTGACCCGGGTAACGCGGTCCTCCTCGGGCTCGCTGTCGTAAAGCTGCCCGTTGACGGGGTCCAAGGCGATATTGAGGATCGTGTGGGTGGGGCCGCCCTGGTAGATCAGCGTGGCGTTGGTCCCGTCCAGGTCGATACGCTGAATCGTGGCCGACACCGACGTGCCGCTGTGGAAGTACAGATGCTCGTTGGCCTGATCGGTCCGCATCTCCAACGGCTTAAGCCCGCTGCCGGAGGCGAGGACCGTCTGGGGGGTCAAGGTGGCAATGTCAACGCGATGAATCGCGGTGGTATCGGCATAGTAAATGTGTGTGATCGGCGCGCCGACCGACGCGGCGGCAAACACCAGGGGCAACACGGTCGACACCAACACGGCCGTCATGTGCGCGCGAATCGTTCTCTCCGTCATGGCTTGCTCCTTTTCAGTGGACTCTCCGGCGTGGACTCTACTTGCCGCCGAGGGTACGCCGCGGCCGTGGGGGCTCACCCACAGCATGCCCCATCTGGGGAACGCGACACGTACCCAAACTAGAAATGCCTCCGGTCGCCGGGAAGGCTCATGGCCCCGGCGACGATGACTTGATTACCGACTGTCGGTCACGAACTCACGCGGCGGCGCGGGAGAGGGCAACCGGGCCCGATATCGGCTCGCCGCACGGGCACGGCCGGGGATGGGCGGCAACGAGGCCAGGCGCCCGGTCGTGCATGGCGCATCGCCCAAGTGCGGGGTCCCGCCGTGGAACCCGCATGATTGCCCTCCAGAGTGCCTCTCTCATTCGCGCAATAACGGCCGCAATTGCATTAATATAACCGAGATCCACATCCTTGTCAAGTGCATTTCGGGTCGCCGCGGGGGAGCCGAGAGCATCCACGGCCGGCCCGCGGCGGGGGGGGCGAAAGGTCAAATGGGGAGCCGGTTGCGATGTGAGTTGACGAGGTGGGCGTGGGGCAGGCGGGCGGCGCGGGCACAGCGGCTGGAATGAACCTGGATGGGGGCGGATCGGGCGG
>SDBU01007238.1_pt1 | contig 12829 bp, 14 predicted proteins | sample 2277071 | NCBI WGS metagenome assembly SDBU01 (sample SAMN10397929, study PRJNA504765) | marine sediment metagenome | isolation source: marine sediment core GS08_GC12, 126 cmbsf | place: Arctic Ocean: Gakkel Ridge, Loki's castle | collected 2008 | reverse complement strand
AGGACATGGGCAAAAATAAAGTACACGATTATGGCGCTACTTGCGGCTTACTCGATAGCCATTTGCTTTACTGACAACAGCTATTCCTCCCCATCCATAAGCCATAGCTTCTGAGGCTGCCCACAAACGACGCCCTTTTTCGTGAAGACAGGAGACAATGCTTTGGTATTTGAGTCGGATTGTTGCTATGGCTTCAGCGTGGCCTTTCATGCACTATTGATATAGCACATTTTATTTTTAATCGTGTACTTTATTTTTGCTCACGCCCTTAGAGGTAACAGGAAAAGGAGGATGCTGGAATTGATAAGAAAGTGTTTCTGAAATTTTCACTTTAGTAGTTTAGCATTTTGCAGAAATTCTTGCACCACATCCGTGACATCACAGCCTAAAGATTCAACTTTATAGTTGAGCTGGATCATCTGTTCATCGGTAAGACAATTATTGAGGAGGGAAAATATTTTTTCCATTTCAGGAAATTTTTCGAGTGTTTTTTTCCGGATGAGAGGAGCTGCCATATAGGGGGGAAGAACTTTACGGTCGTCTTCAAGAATGACAAAGCGAGGATCTTTGAGGCGCCCATCTGTGGAAAAGCCAGACATCACATCGATGACTTTGTTCTGGAGAGAAAAATAAAGGAGCACCTGGTCCATCAATTTGGTTTTCCATTTCCAGGGATATTTTTGTTTCAAGAGATCTACCTCGGGGCGAGCAGCAAATTCAGGGTCAAATGCAATCCGCGCATTTGGAGGAATATCGGATATTTTTTTGAGGTTACTGTCGGAGCGGGCAATGAGAACATATTGGTTGGAAAACCCTAGTGGATCGAGCAAAAGCAAATCATACTTTTGCTCCAATGCAGCTTTCACGTGTTCGAAAAGAGGGCCCTCTATGAGAGGTTCTTTGAGGATGTCGAGAAGAGCTGTACCCGTATATTCGAAATAAGCGTCAATGGTTCCCGATTTGAGCGCATTGAAGCAGATTGTCGTCCCTTCTAAGTTAAAACACCTCTTGACTTTCAGGTCGGTGTGCTGCTGCACAAGAGAAGCGAGCATTTCCGCGAGGATGTGTTGTTCTGTGCAGTTTTTCGCACCAATCACGACAGATTGCTTTCCCCGATATCCTTCAAAGCCAATGGAAAAAGCCAAAAGAAATATGAGGAGTACAATGTAGAGAAAAAGGGATTTGAGTTTGATTTTTAGCTGCTTCATTTTGTTCGCACCGTCAACCATTTTTCGCAGGCATGCATTCCAAGTTCAAAAAGGATGGCAAGAAAGGCGGCAGGGATAGTTCCAGAAAGCACGAGTTTGGCATTCATGCTTCTAAGTCCCTGCAAAATGAGATCGCCAAGCCCTCCTGAGCCAACGAGGCTAGCAAGGGTACACATGCCAATGGTCCAAACCCCTGCGATCCGAATTCCAGCCATGATCATCGCAATGGAATGAGGAGCTTGTACTTGGAAAAGGACTTGTCTTTTGGTCATGCCAAGACCTGTCGCAACATCGATCATGGAGGGATTGACTTGGGTTAGCCCTGTGTAGGTATTGGTCAAGATCGGAGAAATCGCATAAAGCGAAAGAGTCAGTATTCCAGGGAGAAATCCGGTTGACGGGATTGGAATGAACTGGCGCACTCCAACAAGGGTGACAACGATGATTGCGATCATCGCAAGGCCGGGCATGGTTTGGATGAGAGAAATGGCTCGGATAATCACAAGGGCCTTTTTTTTGTTTTTGCTCCGACTCAAGGAAAAGCCTAAGGGCAATGCAATGCAAAGAGCGAGGAAAAGAGCAGAAAGGCTTAAGACAAGATGCTGTGCTGATTTTTCTAGGATTGTCCAAAACATGTCATTATGCTCTCTAGTATTTGTTTCCGATGGATATTGCCAAGATAGGTTTCTTCTTCGAAGATTGCGAGGGTTTCACATTTGCTCTGGTTGAAGGCCGCTAACGCTTCCATTAATGAGCTTGTGAGTGAGAATTTGACCCCTTCATGGCTTTTAGTGGGTTTAAGTGAAGACCGAAACATTTCGAGTGTTTGGGCCTGAAGCAAAAGTTGCAGGCGTTCTTTGCCTAAGAATTCGTCGATAAAGGAATTGGCCGGATTTTGAATGAGCTCTGTGGGCGATGCGATTTGCATGAGTTTTCCTTTATCGAGAATGCCAATGCGATCGCCAATTTTTACCGCTTCACTTAAATCATGCGTGACAAAGACAACGGTTTTGTGGATTTGAGATTGAATCTGCAAAAACTCGTTTTGCAATTGTTCGCGCATGATAGGATCAAGGGCTCCAAAGGGCTCATCCATTAAGATGACTGGCGGATCGGCAGCCAAAGCTCTAGCAACTCCAATGCGCTGTTTTTGACCACCACTGAGATGATCGGGGAAAAGGCCACAAAAGTTCTTTGGCTCGAGTCCGACCATGACGAGAAGTTCTTCGACACGAGAGGCGATTTTGCTCTCCTCCCACCCCAAAAGTTTGGGGACGATTCCAATATTTTCTTCGACTGTCATATGGGGAAAGAGGCCAATGTGTTGAATGGCATAGCCAATATGCCGACGGAGGGTGATTGGATCTTGATCGAGGATGTTTTCTCCTCCAACAAATATATTGCCTGAAGTGGGTTCAATCAGGCGATTGATCAGGCGAAGGGCTGTCGTCTTTCCACTTCCACTGCGCCCTAAAAGAACAAGTATTTCCCCTTTTTGAACCGTGAAAGATAAATCGGAGACCCCCACTTTTTGATGGGGGAAGAATTTCGTTACTTTTTCAAAATTAATCATCGTTATTACGATACCCTATACCTCTTGAGTTGTATAGAATTTTTCGCTTATGGTAGTGTAGTGAAATGCATTTAATTCCGCCTATAGAACTGAAAAATCTTTATCCCATATCAGACAAGGCAAAAAGCTTCATTTTTGAAAGTCGCAAATGCATCGCTTCGATTTTTGAAAGACAAGACCCCCGATTTCTTGTCGTAGTGGGACCTTGCTCCATCCACAATATTGATGAAGGACTTGCCTACGCAAGGGAATTAAAAATTTTGGCCGATCAGGTCAAAGATTTTTGCCACATCGTCATGCGCACCTACATAGAAAAGCCGCGAACAAGACAAGGATGGAAGGGACTGGTTCACGATCCCCATCTCAACGGATCTCATGACATCGAAACAGGTCTTGGTCTTGCTCGCTCATTTCTTATTGAACTTGCTGAGATCGGCCTTCCCGCTGCAACGGAATTTCTCACACCCCATCTCGCTCCCTATATCGAAGATCTCATCTCCTGGGGATGCATTGGGGCGCGGACCTCTTCCTCTCAAATCCATCGTTTTCTCGCCTCTTATCTTCCGATGCCAATTGGTTTTAAAAATTCCGTCGATGGGAACATTGATTGTGCAATTGATGGGGTTCATGTGTCTCGCACGCCCCACTACTTTATGCACATCTGCGACAATGGAAAACTCCGCCAGGTCCAAAGTACGGGCAATCCTTTTTCTCATATTGTGCTCCGTGGATCCAATGCCGGAACAAATTTTGATCGAGTGAGCGTTCAGAAAGCGCTAGAAGCCCTCCGAAGAGAAGAAGTTCCGCCCCGTCTTCTCATCGATTGCTCGCATGGCAATTGTGGTGGACATTATTTCAAACAAAAAGAAGTGTTTCAATCGGTGTATGAGCAAATCCAAGAAGGCAATCAGCTCATTATGGGAATGATGCTTGAAAGCAACAAAGAAGCGGGCTCTCAAGCGATCCCTGCTCAACTCTGCGATTTGCAGAAAGGGGTTTCAATCACAGATGCCTGTATCGATTTTTCGAGCACAGTTGAACTCATTTCATCGCTATCATCCTCGATGTCGATGAGTTTGACCCAGAGCTGATGCTCCCAGTCGGCATATAACTCCCCATCACCTGTGATGATCTCAGCCTTGTACGCTAGAAAACCACCCGTTTTTTTGAACTCATTGTTGAGAACACAGTAGGTCTCATAGCCAACTCTGCTGTGGATTGGGAATTCGACACAAGTCTGTGTACAATCACAATATAGGATATGAATCCTGAGAATGGGACAGAGATCGCGCACTTTGCTCGGCAACCAGTACTCAGCGATGATCATCTGACCATTCGGAGGTGTCCTCGGATCGGGGGTAGCCACATTGGTGCTGGCAAGATAGGCGGAGGTCACCTTTTGCTGATGGAGGACGAGAGCCGTCTGCCCACAGCCTGCAAGGGCAAAAAAGAGTACAAAAAGGAGCGCACGAAAATTGAGACCATTGCATAACTGCTTTCGCCGGAAGAATTTTGAATTTTTTGGATTAATCGTCCTTGGAGTGCGGAGCAAGCTCATAGAGAGCTTGTGTAGCATGAAAGGACGATTTAGCCGAAAAAGGCAAATTCTAAGCTGGCGGAATGAGTTATGCAATGGTCTCAAATACATAAGACTATTATAATGGATCACAAATCGACTTTTTTCAAGGAAAAATGGCTGAATCTGTTTGTTGTGTAATTTTTAATGAGGCCCAAGATCAAGTTCTTTTGATCAAAAGGCGCGACATTCCCGTTTGGGTATTGCCTGGGGGAGGGATTGAACCAGGTGAATCTCCTGAAAAAGCTGCAATCCGAGAAGTGGGGGAAGAAACGGGTCTCCAAGTATCTTTGAAGCGGAAAGTGGCATTTTATCGCCCGGCAAACAGACTGACAAAGCACACACATTTTTATGAGTGCAAGACGCTAGATGGCTCGATACAAACGGGGTCTGAGACTCGTGACATCGCCTTTTTTCCCATCGATGCGCTGCCAAAAAAGCTTGTTCCTTTTTATAAAACCTGGATCGATGATGCCCTGCTATTTGCGCCTGATGTTTTAGAAAAAAAAATTCTAAAGACTTCATACTGGAAATTTCTTCAGTATTTACTTTGCCATCCTCTTCTTGTGATCCAATTCCTTCTGACAAGAATTGGCATTCACATCAACCGTTAGAGAGTTATTTTCTATACTTTTCTAGAACTGTGTTAGATCTTGCCTGTAGTTCTTCATCTCCAACTTGAAGTTCCATATTTATAATTTCCTCTACTAGGGCTAGCTCCGATGTACTGACTTCTGTAATAAGCTTATGCATTGCTTCAAAAGCATCAAGTAATTGCTCAATAGGTCTCTTACTCACACAATGTTTTGGATCAACATAATGTTTAAATGCTATTAAAGCATATTCAAAAGGTGTTTTATGGAGCACATCTTTCATATTGACGTTTGTTCGAGTCAACAGTTCTGGTTGGAAGCAAAGCCTTTTGTTTTCACTTATTTGAAAAAGCCAATGAATGGGGGTTCTCCCAAAACGATCTGGGATATCGACATTCTGTTCTGTAATAAGACTTGGATTCGATGATGATTCTATTTCTTCCTCGTGAAAAATGGATGATTCCTCATCAAGGCGTACCAAGTCAAAGAAATTTGTAGCAGCAGCTAAATGAAGAGGAGTTTGCCCATTATTATTTGGCATGTTGACATTCCGTTCTGTAATGAGACGCAAAAGAAAACTTGGCCTTTGAAACCCACTTTTAACAGCAACATGAAAAGGTGTGTTCCCAAGAGAATTTTGCGAACAAAGATTTGGGGTTTTAGAGAGAATGCAATCGATCAGTTTTCGAACCGACTTAGAATTTTCAAGATCTGTTGGAAAGTACATGAGGATATAATGCAGAACTGTGTTGCCAGTACCTGGGGCTTGATCATCAATAGAAAAGCCGCTACAAAGTGCTTCTCCGAATTTTTTTTCGAAATTTGTTACCCAATCAGCAACTGCCTGTTTTGGATCAAAGTATACTTTGAAATGATCCATGTGAAAGGGAGGACCAATTTCGCATAGAATCCAATTCACAAAATTTTCTGCTGAAGACTTAGATCCAGCTGAGCTTGCCCCACCATCTTCTTCTAAGCTTTTAGTTAGTGGCTCACGATCTACTGAAGGATTAACCTGATTTTGTGGATGAAGAATATTTGCTCGGCATTTCCAAACTGCGCCAGCTGCCAAAAGGGCTCCTAGAGTAACAACAGTCTTGACACCCAATGAGCCAATCGAAAAGTCACTACTTCCACCTACTGTTCTCAATATACCTTGAAACGCCCCGTAAAAAAAATTTACACCCGTAATATTGCTCATATAAAACTAAGCCTCCTAATTCATTAGTAAAGATTATATCAATAATAAACAAAGAAGCCAACAAAAAAAACATGTATAGTTAACAAAATTGAAATATCGCCTTTTTGTGTAAAAAAAATTACTCGTAAAGAATTTATTTGCCGTAGTAGGCGCGGATGAGGATCTCTTCGAGCTCGGAAATCAGAGGCAAGCGCGGGTTGGCGGTGGTGCACTGGTCTCCAAAGGCTTTGACGGCAAGCTCCTTGACTTTAGCCATATAGGCTTTCTCTTCAATGCCCCACTCTTGGATCGATTTGGGAATCTCCAATTCATTGCGAAGCTCCATAATCGCTTTGCATAAGGATTGGACGCCCTCTTCGGGGGTGCTGGCGGGAAGGCCAAGGTGGCGTGCGATGGCGGCATACTTTTCGGGAGCCACGAAATGGTCATACTTGGGGAAGGAGACAAATTTGCTAGGATTGAGTTCTCCATTGTAAGCGATGACGTGGGGCATGAGCAGCGCATTGCAAAGACCGTGTGGGATTCCGAATTCTCCACCAAGTTTGTGGGCGAGAGAATGGTTGATCCCAAGAAATGCATTGGTAAAGGCCATCCCAGCAATACAGGAAGCATTGTGCATTTTATCACGGGCTAAGAGATTGTCTGGCTCGTGAAAAGCCTTGGGTAAATATTCGAAAACAAGGTCAACGGCTTTGAGCGAAAGCCCTTCTGTATAGTCAGAAGCGAGGATCGAGACAAAACTTTCGATCGCGTGTGTCAAAACGTCGAGGCCTGTGTGAGCAGTCAGAGCTTTGGGCATGCTCATGACGAGCATTGGATCAATGATGGCGACATCGGGAGTCAGCTCATAATCGGCAAGCGGGTATTTCATGTTGTTCTCTTTATCTGTGATCACAGCAAAGGCGGTCACTTCAGAGCCGGTTCCAGAGGTTGTGGGAATAGCGACAAACTTGGCTTTCTTGCCGAGTTTGGGGAACTTGTAGGCCCGTTTGCGGATGTCGAGGAATTTGAGCGACATCGCAGTGAAGCTGGCGTCGGGATATTCATAAAAGAGCCACATTCCTTTAGCAGCATCGATGGGTGAGCCCCCACCGACAGCAATGATGCAGTCGGGCTCGTAGTGCCGCATTGCTTCGGCTCCATTTTTCACGGTGGCGAGGGATGGGTCAGGTTCTACTTTGCTGTAAACACGATAGCTGACTTTTGAGAGGCGTTTGCGGAGGCGGTAGACCACTTTTTCTATGTAGCCTAGCTTGACCATCATGGGGTCCGTAACAATGAATATTTTGTTGATGTCGGGCATTTTTTCCAAATATTGGAGGGAGTGGGGTTCGAAGAAGATTTTCTCGGGCACTTTAAACCACAGCATGTTGAGCCTTCTTTTTGACATTCTTTTGATATTAATGAGGTTAGTGGCAGTAATGTTGGCAGTGGTGACATTGCACCCGTAAGTTCCACACCCTAGGGTAAGCGATGGCATGAAGGTATTATAGATGTCGCCAATGGCGCCATGGGAAGAGGGTTGGTTGACGACAATCCGTCCTACTTTTACCGCTTTGGCAAACTTTTGGATGAGCTCCTCATCATGAGCATGGATGACGGCGGTGTGGCCGAGACCGCCGAGCTCGATCATTTGCTCGGCCAAGTCAAGGGCCTCATCAGAGCTTTTGGCTTTGATGACAGCAAGCACGGGAGAGAGTTTTTCTCGAGAAAGAGGATACTTGGGTCCAACACCGCCAATCTCACAGCAAATCACTTTTGTCTTAGGTGGTACCTTGAAGCCAGCCATTTCAGCAATCACTTCAGGAGATTTTCCAACAACGTCTGCGTTTACCCCTCCATTTTCCTTGATGATGAGTTTGGAAAGTTTTTCAATCTCAGGCTTAGTGGCAAAGTAGCCGCCTTGCTTTTTCATATATTCGGTGGTTTCTTCATAGATCGATTGTTCGATGATAGCTGCCTGCTCAGAAGCGCAGACGAGACCGTTGTCGAAGCTTTTTGAAAGAAAGAGGTCCGTCACGGCTTGTTTGATGTTCGCTGTTTTATCGATGACACAAGGGACATTTCCTGGACCGACGCCAAGGGCGGGTTTTCCCGTTGAATAGGCAGCTCGAACCATTCCTGAACCACCTGTGGCAAGAACAAGGGCAACACCAGGGTGGTTCATCAAAGCAGTCGTCGCCTCGAGGGAAGGATGTTCGATCCACTGGATACAGTCTTTTGGAGCACCCGCTTTAATGGCTGCATCGCGCATGATTTCAGCCGCGGCAATAGAGCACTTCTGAGAGGAGGGGTGAAAAGCAAAAATGATGGGGTTGCGAGACTTGGCGGCGATGATCGATTTGAACATGGTGGTCGAGGTAGGATTGGTAACAGGGGTGACGCCAGCAATAACACCTACAGGCTCACCGATTAAAACGTAATCCTCGTCGATATTGACTTCGATCTCGCCGACAGTTTTGTCGTACTTGATGCTGTGGTAGATGTATTCCGTAGCGAAGATGTTCTTGGTGGCTTTATCTTCGACAATCCCCCGCTGCGTCTCATCAACCGCAGCTTTTGCAAGCTCGTAATGCTTTTCGAGTCCACCAAGGGCCATTTCTTTGATGATGTGGTTGATTTTCTTCTGATCGAGTTCCATGTAGGCATTGAGTGCTTTATGGGCACGCTCTACGAGATCATTCACTTCATTATTTGCAGATTTTTTTGGTTCTTCTTTTTTTTGCTCTTTCTTTGCCATGGATTAAACCCTTATTTTTTCATCTCTTTATTTAATAATAGTTAATGAATATAAGAGTTGTAAAGAAAAAATTTTACACAAAAGAATATGTTGGTGACTATGAAGGGGTCAAACCCACCATTTTTTTGGGATCAACGATCTCGTCAAACTCTTTTTCACTTAGTAGGTTGAGCTCGAGGGCGGCCTCTTTAAGTGTCTTGTTTTCCTGGTAGGCTTTTTTGACGATTTGGCTGGCTTTATCATAGCCAATTTTGCTGTTGAGAGCAGTGGCAAGCATGAGAGAATTTTGCAAATGATAGGCAATCCTATCTTTATTGGGCTCGATGCCAGACACGCATTTTTCGGTGAAATTCTTGGCAATGTCCCCCAAAAGGAGCATGGAGCGAAGGAGATTATAGATCATGAGAGGTTTGAAAACATTGAGCTCAAATTGTCCCATCGATCCAGCAATGGCAATGGCTGTGTCATTGCCCATGACTTGAGCGGCTACCATGGTCATCGCCTCACACTGGGTCGGGTTGACCTTTCCAGGCATGATTGAAGAGCCAGGTTCGTTGACAGGCAACTGAAGTTCCCCTATGCCACAGCGAGGACCCGATCCGAGCATCCGAATGTCATTGCCAATTTTCATGTAGGAACAAGCAATCCTTCGAAGGGCTCCACTCATTTCAACCATGGCATCATTGGCCGCAAGGGCCTCGAATTTATTCGGAGCGGAGATGAAGGTGTAGCCGGTCAGATCGCTGATCACCTCTGCCACTCTTTTCGCGTATTTGGGATGGGAGTTGATTCCTGTGCCAACAGCTGTCCCTCCAAGGGCAATTTCAGAGATGGGAGGAAGGGCTTTCTCGACGGCTTTGATCCCATTTTCAATTTGCATGGCATAGCCAGAAAATTCTTGTCCCAGGGTGAGTGGAGTCGCATCCATGAGATGGGTTCGTCCCGTTTTGACGATCTCCATGAACTCTTTTGCTTTTTCTTGCAGTGCCTTAAGCAAAATGTGCAAGTTGGGCAGAAGTTTTTCTTTGGCCATTTTCATCGCAGCAATATGCATGACCGTTGGGAAGGTATCATTCGAGCTTTGCGACTTATTGACATCGTCGTTTGGATGGATCGGATCTTTGCTGCCGAGTTTCCCACCCACTTTTTGGATACACCAATTGCTAATCACCTCATTGACATTCATATTGGTTTGGGTGCCGGATCCGGTCTGCCAAACAACGAGGGGAAAATGCTCATCTAGCTCCCCTGCTATCAATGCATCACAAGCCTCTACAATGAGATCTCTCTTTTCTTTGGCAAGGAGACCTAGTTCTTCGTTGACAATTGCTGCCGCTTTTTTGACGTAGCCAAAGGCATGGACCACCGAAATGGGCATGATCTGTGAGCCGATTCGAAAATTTTCTAAAGAACGCTGCGTCTGCGCGCCAAAGAGTTTATCACCGGGAACTTCTATGTCTCCCAGCGAATCTGTTTCTATGCGATTTTCCATACCTATACTTTTATAAAAGCTTTGAATATAACTCAATCATGGAACGATCCGATGAAGAGTGGAAACAGCAACTCACCCCTGAGCAATATGAAGTCTTAAGAAAAAAAGGGACCGAGAAAGCCTTTTCAGGGGCTTATCATGACAGTAAGAAAAAAGGGACCTATCGTTGCGCGGGGTGTGGGAATGAGCTTTTTCGCTCTGAAGACAAATTCGACTCTGGTACAGGATGGCCTAGTTTCACTCGGCCATGTGAAGAAGACAATGTCGGATACGAAAAGGATTATGCATTGCTTTATAAACGTATGGAAGTACACTGCGAGAAATGTGGGGGACATTTGGGACATGTGTTCGATGATGGTCCAGAGCCTACTCACAAAAGATTTTGCCTCAATTCAGCAGCCTTAACTTTTGAGGAGACAGCTTGAAGGTTTTCAATTTTTTTCAGCACTATAATTTAAAAAAGGGTATCTTTCTCGTAATTTTAGCATGGCTCTGCTTCAGCACACTTTATATGCTTGCTAAAGTCATCGAAAAGCAAACAACTATCCCTACGATGCTCTTCTTTCGCAACGTTCTTGGACTTGCCTTTATTGCCCCCTTCATTTTCAAAGAGTGGCCCAAGAGCTTAGAAGTTAAAAACATCAAAATTGTTGTGATCCGCTCAATGATGGGTATTTTGAGCCTCTTTTTCATTTTTCTCGCAGTGCAAAAGATCTCGCTTGTCAACACAACCCTTCTCAATAATAGCGCCCCTCTCTTTGTTCCCTTCATCGTTTGGTTTTGGCTAAAAAAACCAGTCAATCATAAGCTCTGGCCTGCTGTGATCTTCGGATTTATTGGGATTGCTCTGATCCTGCAGCCCGATTCAAGAATTTTCAACTTAGGTTCTGCGTATGCCCTTGCTTCAGGTCTTTGTCTTGCCGTCACCTTCATCACAATGCGAATGGCCTCTAAAAAGGAAAATCTTTCCTCTTTTTTGCTCTATTTTTTTGCAATTGGAATGGTTGCTACACTCCCTTTTGCCATTTTCGATTGGAAAATTGAAAACGGGTGGATCCTTTTAGCCCTTTTCGGGATCGGTCTCATGTCTTTCATGGGACAAGTCCTCTTTTACTATGCCTTAAAATTTGGTAAAGCACACCATATCGCCCCTTTCACCTATTCTGCTGTGGTCTTTTCGGGAATTTATGAGTGGCTCATTTGGGACAAAGCACCCAGTCTGATTGCCTATATTGGGATGGTCCTGATCATTGCTTCCGGCATTTGGATTGTCTTGCTCAACCCTGGAAAAAATTCATGATTCCTAATTGTTATTTCGCTTTTTTGCAAAAATCTAGAAATTTTGATAAGAGGTGAAGTATGAGAAAAATTCCCCTCAATGCGATTCCCGAGCCGTGGGAATACAATCCTTCTAAATGGAGCCAACGCTTAAGCATCGTGGCAGTTGCTGCCATTGCGGTGATCATTGCGACCTATATGGGCCTCTATCAATGGAATCTCATCGAGAGCGTCTGGGATCCCATTTTTAGAAATCAATCAATGCTTGTTCTTGATTCAGATGTGTCACAAAAAATCACGAGCTGGGTTATGCTTCCCGATTCCATTTTTGGAGCACTTGCTTATCTTGGGGATATCATCTTTGCGTTAGCAGGCTCTACGCGAAGGTGGCATGATCGCCCCTGGCTCGTCATCGTATTTGGTCTCGATGTGATTCCTCTTGGCTTTGTCAGCGCGATTCTCATTTTTATGCAGGGATTTGTCGTTGGATATTGGTGCTTTTTGTGTCTTGTGACCGCGGTCATCTCGCTCATTCTTATTGTCCTTGCATACGACGAGGTATGGTCCAGCCTTATCTTTCTCCGCCGGGTGTGGAAGAGAAGTCGCAATTTTCCTCTTTTGTGGAATACCTTTTGGGGCAAGCCGAGTAAAATTGCTCATGAAGTAGGAGTGGAAATGGCACAAAGACGGGATTGGAGGAAATAGACTTTATGTGGGCAAGAGAAATTGAATTTATGCTAGCCTGTTGGCTATCCATCAGCCCTTTCATCTTTGGCTATCCGAAAGATGCTATCTTCTTTTGGCTCAGCGATCTAGCCTGCAGCTCCCTCCTTGCCTTTTGTGCACTCATTTCCTATTACAAACCGCTGCGGAAAATGCACCTATGCAACCTTATCGTTGCCTTTTATCTCATATCCTTGAGTTTTCTTCTTCGAGGAAGTCCCCACTATGAACCTCTCCAAAACTACATGGCTCTTGGAGTTCTTCTTTTAATGATCTCCATCGTCCCTACTGAAGCAGAAAAACCGCCCATCCCCTGGCGCGAATTCTATGAAAAAATGAAGAAGTAATGTAACAGTTCAGATACCTCTTTTCTCTATGAGAATCGGGTGACTGCGTTTCAAATTTTTTTGCCCCCTCTCATAGAGGGGTCAGGAATTCTCGGACC
>SDBU01007237.1_pt1 | contig 12829 bp, 7 predicted proteins | sample 2277071 | NCBI WGS metagenome assembly SDBU01 (sample SAMN10397929, study PRJNA504765) | marine sediment metagenome | isolation source: marine sediment core GS08_GC12, 126 cmbsf | place: Arctic Ocean: Gakkel Ridge, Loki's castle | collected 2008 | reverse complement strand
GAAAATGGTTACAGATTCCTAAACTCTTTTTTATACATCAACTCTAATTACTCCTTGAATAACTCTTGGCGACCCTCGAACAGCAGATTATGCGCAAAGCTGCAAGCAACAAAACGAAGGGGATGTGGCAGAAGGCCCAGAACGACATCTTCTATTTCATTGAGCATTACGTCCCCAAGAATTTATTTGATTTAGATCAGTCAGCCCCACAGCAAAGAGATCTGTTCCAAGCAGTGCAAGATGGACTCCGCTATTTCGTCATTAGGGCCCCTCGTAAGGGAGGTAAAACAATCTGTGTTGCCATCATCGTGGTTTGGCTGACTCTCCGGGACCAGACTTACCGTATTTTCATCATCTCAGGTGGAAAAGACCAAGCAGAATGGCTTTATGATTATTGTAAGCAGATTCTGTGGCCTCCTGGTGATAAGGGGAGGGCGGCACGTGAACTCTTTTCTCAGTTCCTTACGGGAGAGCCGAGTAAAACCCGGCTAACCTACAAGAAAGGTGGGTGGATTAGATATGCGGCTGCCAGTGAAAAACAAGTGAACGCGCCCACCGCCGACGGTCTGGTTAATGATGAGTATGTATTGATCCCTCAGGGTATCGTTCAAGCAGCATGGCCTATGATTCGTGGCAGCGATAAACCCATGCGGTTTCTACTCTCAACTGCTACCCCGGGTAAAGAGAACACTGATTCTTTCATAGATATCTTAGACGCTGCTGAGCCAGGGCAGCACCTCTACAAGCAGGGTTGGCGATCCTTTGTCTGGAGGGATACAGATTGTCCGTTCCTCCAGAGAAAAAACAACTTGAGTGACGCCGAGGTAGCGAAGTTCTTCCTGGACGATGAGATGTACCGAACCCAGTATCAGGGCCTGATGCCTAAACGAGCTGGCAGGGTCTTCCCAAGAACCCTGATAAGAGAAGCGTTCGTGAAACCGGACCCCAAGAACCCCGGATTCCTCCTTGACGGCACTCCGTATGATCCCCAGCCCGCTATCCCAGGGGACGGCTATACGCCCATAAAGTTAGTGTTCAGAGGCGAGTCTAAGGCCGGGGTTGACTGGGGCTTCGACCATGACACTGTGTTCCTAGAAGGCTACCGTAATCTTGATCATAAGATGGTGGCCATGAAGATGCACGTGGATCACGGAACTAGTGCATCGGATTGGGGCAATATAGCCTTGGAAGACAGCATGGAGTACGAGATCACGGAGTGGCTCTGTGACTCGGCGGGGGCTTTCCAGAACCAGGAGCTTTCAGATCTGGGCTTGAATGTCAAGAAACGTGTCTTTGGCCATATCTCCGATGGCAAGGAGTGGATGATCGGGATCGCGTACTATTGGCTCCAGAAGAAGCTCGTAGTTATCCCGGACACCGAGGATTTTGCTTTGCTGAAGAAGCAGCTGGGGAAGTACAAGCGTGACGGAAACGGTAAGCCCGTGAAGGGCTATGACCACTGCGTAGACGCTTTCCTGTGTTGGTTATCCGGGTGGGATCCTAGATACTATGACCCCGAGAGAGAAATTCCCCCTCAGCCAAAACCCGCTGAGCAAACGGGCGTATCGAACAAGTGGGAAGAATTCAGGTCAGGAACAAAACCGTGGCTTCCTGATAATTGGGCAGATAATGAAATGTTGAGGCGTGAACCATGGGAGAAGAGGTAGAAACCACAAACTTAAGAGAAGGCGTAATAAGGCCAAGCGAGACACTACGAAAAAATCGAGTCGCTCGCTGGTTAATACCGAACTACATGGATGAGCTCGCCGCTATGGAAGACCAGTTGTTCGAGAAGGCCCAATCCTCGGTTAGTCAGATGAACCTACAACTCAACAGGGTTCGTGATCAAAACCGACAGCTGCTTAACGAGGATGTCGGTCGTTACAGGAGCATAACTACTCGATGGTCACAGCTGGCAACAGGGGACTATAACCCCGACACAATCAGCTACGACGAGTACAAGAAAATGAACACCTATGATGCCCAGGTCATCGCGGGGGTGGACCTCATTCAAATGGGTGTGCTGATGAAACCATGGAGAATCCGGCACAAAGACCAGGCGATCATCGACGACCTCACCAAAGCACTGAACACGCTGCGGTACCCGTCCTTCCGTGACGCTATGAAGCAGATGCTGGACGCGATTTTCCTCGGATTCTCAGTCACAGAGATAGTGTTCGAGCAGTACGGTAACTACTGGATGCCCAGGCACTCAAACGGGTTAAAGACCTTCGACCCGGATTACATCAGATTCCACAGCGACGAGTACGGAAACCTACGCGGAGTGGAGCAACGGCTAGGGGGGTACCAGAACTGGCTGCCCCAGGACCGCATCGTTATCTGGAGCCATGAAAAGAAGTACGGCAACTGGTATGGTAACGCCCTCCTGAAAGGCTGCTACAAGAACTGGTACATCAAGGACGCCATGCTCAAATTCGCCAACATCGCCTATGAGCGATTCGGCTCACCCATCCTAATGGGTATCGTCAAGAACACGGCTGACATGACCACGATGAGCCAGAACATTGAGCACCTCTACGCTCGAAGCCAGGCCGTTATCGTTAGACGAGATGACAAGGACCCCACAAACGTCGAGGTCCTCGAATCACGGCGTAAAGAAATGCCCTTCGACCGGTACATCAGGTACCATGACGAAATGATCCTCAGGAGAATGCTGATCGGTCAGAGACTGTTCGAGGGCGGGGGCGGTACATATGGGCCTAAAGTGCCGCTTGACATTATCTTCATGCGCTTCGAGGATTTCCGTATGGAGCTCGTTGACGCGCTAAACGATATGCTCAGAATTATAGTCGATCTGAACTGGGAAGTTGATGGCGATTACCCACGCCTAGAGTTCGCGCCATTGACCACACTGGATCAGCAGCAGCTACGTCAGTCCATCTACGAGGCAATAGACAGGGGTATCGTTGAGAGGGGTGAGCCTTGGGTCAGAGATGAGCTCGGGTTCAGGGAATGGCAAAAGCCAGTTAAACAACTCCCCCTTCCCGAGCAGAGAGTCCCCGGCGATGGCGGTGGACCTAGTGAACAGGTGGCTGCTGAGAGAATTGATATGATGCTTGAAGCCGCGTTCCACGAAATGAAAAGAAAACGTCAAGATGATGACGAGGAGGAGGAATGGTAATGCCCTTTGGTCCGTACAAGGACTTTGATGACTGTGTAGCGTCTGTCTCGCGCAGGAAAAACCCTCCCTCAGATCCTAAAGCATACTGCGGTTGGATTAAAGACAAGATTGAAGGCGGCGAACTGGATGAAGAGGTGCTTGTCAAGGCGTATCATCAACACTTGATTGACAATCCACTGGAAGGCATGGATCATCTGTTACAGCTTGCCACGTGGGACTCGAAGTACAGGACTTCTCTGCCAGACAGCAGCTTCGCGTGGATAGACAAGGAAGGGGGAAGACACCTACCTTACAAGACTAAGGAAGGTAAAGTAGATATTCCTCACACTCGAGCCGCGTTAGCTAGACTGAACCAAGTCAAGGGGCTTACCGGTGAAAAAGAAAAAGCTGTCCGTGCTAAACTGGAAAAAGCTCTCACGGAAGCAAACCCCAAAAACAGCGCAACTCTATACTTAATGACCAAAGAGGATGCGAAGCGGATCCTAAACGCTCCAGGTGACTTGAAGGAATGGGGTGACGCGCAGCTCATAGATGATCACAGGTGGGTGCATCTCTGGGAGAAGACGTTGGAGAGGAAAGACAAACTTTTCATCTCCAAAGACGAGCTGAAGAAACTACATGAGCACCTCCTAGCTGAGATGAAGAAAAGAGGCATGGATTCAGCAGGCCCCAACCATAAATCGCCTATTAACATCGGTGCGCCGCTTCTGGAGCTCTCTTCCCCGGTACGGATGCAGGACCCTATTCTGTTAGACCCGGAGTTCATCAGCATAGTTGGGAGCGCGGTCACAGACAAGGATCCTCAGAGCCTCGAAATACTGATGAAGTGCCCACCGAACGAAAAGTTCCAGGAAGCTCTTCTCAACGCGTTACCTGAGGGCGTCAAGGACAGGGTTGATTTCATCTTCGAAGCTACTGGCCCGAATGGGCCGTACATCCCAGCTTACGCATTATACGCTGTTCCACTTGATCATTTGAGCGTCAAGGAGCCTAAGTTAAACGTGACCCCGTTAAGCCCCAATCTCCCAGCAACTCCGACCGCCTTAGAGGAATCTGAGTTGGTTGAGGATAGTTACTACGTTGAAGCCGTGTCAGGCACACGTATGATGGTACACCGTAATGGTGACGTGGTTATCGGGTTCGGCACCAACCTCGAAGAAGTTGAGATAGCCCCAGATATTATTTCAGAGGTGAAATCCTTTGAAGGCGTTGACTCTTTCATCCTTGACGGGTTCATGGAGGACGGAGTGTACCGCATGATCGACCTGTTATGGTTGAATGAATCTCAACACGTTAAGCAAACAGCGGAGGTTAGGCGAGGATTCCTAGCGAAGCTCCCTGAAACCGACCACGTCAAGAGATCTGAGGCTGCCTACTTCGAGAACAAAGCCGAGACCCTCAAATATCTGAGAGGCAAGAACGGGCCCCTGATGCTGATTCCTGGAACTGCGCCTTATCCGATTGAGGGGGAATCTCCTTGGAAGCTCTTCAAGAAATCTGCGTATTTGGTTAAGGCACGTCTTGGCGCCGCGTCCCCGATAGTCTGCTCATCATCCTCATGGATCGCTATTCCTGGGGAGGAGTGGAGTTATCTTAAAAACAGTGAAGAGGTCTGGCCACAATTAGTTGAGTTAGGCATCGGGAAGCTGGTCGGCAACAAGTGCCAAGAAGGGGCTATTGAAGCAGCTGCAGAACATGATATCCACTATGAGTTGACGCAAGCCCCAACCATAACGCAGTTCCTCCATGGGCTTGTGACTCCGCGAGTAGACTTGGCTTCGGCGGAAATTGTTCCTGAAGAGCTCAGAGGTTTCTATGATTCAATCCGACCACTGCCAAGAGAAGTTATGAAGCTCAGCTGCGGAGGGATAGTTCCTCTAAATAGGCTTAGACTCCAGAAGGGCCTCTATAACCGCCATCCTCAGGAAAGCAAGTACTCTATTCAGTTCCACGTGGCGGGGCTCAGTGTCCACGCAGATCTCAGATACCAGGTAAACACGGAACAGGCAATCGGGTGGACGATGAATCTAGGTGGAAGTCTGATCAAACCGATGCTGAGAAGGACTCCTGAAGCCCTCCGAGAACAGGCAGGGATAACAGCAAAGGACCTCAAATTACCGATAAAAGCGTTATCCGACAAACTATACGCGACTGATTTCGGTCAGAAACTAGGAAACGCTTTCACCAAGAAGATAAGGTCACTCGAAAGAGCCCTCATCAAAACGATGCTCAGGGAAGTCTGGACTGATGAAGTACAGCCTATCTTAGCATCCAGTAGCGGGGTCCTGTCGCAGAGAAAGTACCCGACGGCGCCGGCGTGGTTAAGATACGAGGCTGTGCCTGCAGGGGCAGTCGGCGCCACAAACGAACTCGCCGGCACGATGTTCCTCATGGATATGGGGACAATCAAGTTCGGGGCTCAGAACTCTAACGTACATGAGTACTGGCTAGACGGGAAATACGTCAAGGGAGCCCGCCTTCTCTTCAGGAAATTCGCCGCGAAACCAGAGTGGGGCGTTAAGGAGAAGTTCGGTTGGATGGCCTACTTCTCCAAGAAACTCGATGGAGGGCTGCGGTTCTCAGTGATGAAGAAGAACTCAGAAAGTCATCTGCTTCTTATCCACGACGATGAGGCTGTTCATCAAACCTGGGACTTCGGCAAGAGCCCTCTTGGGGAACTCCCTGTCAGACTCATTGCCCCGCAAACTCATGAGCTCTACCGAACCATGGACGCGGGGCGTGCTGCAGTTATCCAGGATACTAACCATTTGATGCAACTGCAGTTACATGGAAGCAAACTCAAAGGAGACTATGTTCTCGCCAAAGACGGGGAGACCTGGAGCTTTGGACCAGCCTCTATCTCTGAGAAAAAGAGAACAATGCTTCTCCAAGCCGCAAGCTGCACAACGCAGTGTAGCACCACTGGAGTACTGCACCTAGCAGCCAGTGATGACATGACGTTCGAGCAGGTAGGAGACCTGCTGTTCATACGAGGCCCTGCAATTAAGCCAGGGGAAGTGCTGCCCATGGACGGCAGGCCCAGCTACTTCACTAAAGAGGGAATCAAGAAGTTCTGGCCATCAATGTACCGGCAGCCAATCGTTGTGCTTCACGGAGACTTGAAAGGGGACGTCATAGGTTTCGTGTCAAGAAACTGGTTCGATGAAGCCACGGGCTGGGGTTGGATTGAGGGGATCGTATGGCATCCTCAGGGCATTAAACTCATCATGAATAAGACGCTGCCAGCCTTCAGCATAGAAGTGATCCCCGAATCCGTGTGGGACGCCGAGCATAAACATGAACACGTCATCGGCGGAGAATGTGTAGGGTTGGCAGTTGTGCCTAAGGGCGCGTGCGTGACCTGTACACCAACCGAAGCCACCATGGGCACCATCACCGTCGAGAAGGGAAAGGTGTTCAAATACGGTATGACGGCTGAACAGTACATCGCGGATCAGTACTGGGCTCGTGGTAAGAGCACCATGGAGATCGCGCGGCTGCTGAATAAACCCAGGAGCACGATTGAGAGCTGGATGAATCAAGCCGATATCCCTCGTAGAAGCCATCTGGAAGCCCGTCGATTAAGGCAGTATAAGGAGAATGCGGAGCGCAAATTCGGTGGTAGAGCTTTCATCACTAATCTAGGTAAGGGAGCGACGTTGTTCACCATAGGCGATGAACACCTACTCATCAACGCCCCCGAGGGGATCGCAACAATGCTGGGCTTCAAGAAGCTGAAGCCGAAATACGTGTTAATCGAGAACCCAGACAACGCAGTTGGCATCGAGGAGCTTGGATCATTAGCCCCGGCGGTGTTAGCCACGGAGAAGACTTGGAAACAGATTCGAGTCGTGAAGTACAAAGGGAAACGAATGGTCATTCCACATGGGAAGATCGTGAAGATAGGCGCCTACATGGTGAAGGCGGTGGAACTCGGAGACTCAACTGCGTACAAGATAGACGCAGCGGGCACCGTGATAGTACACGCATCGACTGCGGCTGCTACACCTGACGAGGACCTCCTGAAAGACGTGGATATCTACATCGGGGATGGTTCGAGCCTCAAAGAAGACACGGATGGACACATTTCCATGGTGAAGCAGACGCTTCTCGCCAAAGACGCTGAGGTGTTGAAGATCCTGTTCACGAACCCGAATGAGGACTATGAGGAACTCAGCATCGCGTTACAGGACATCGCGCCAAACGCATCTGTCCTCGAGGACGGTGCAGAACTGCAGCTGAGCCCTGGTAACCCGGGTGCCCACTTTAGTTTAGAGGAAGCGGAGGCCATAGCAGCTGGAGACCGGGTTATCGTCAGGGCTAAGCCATACCAGGAGTACGCGAAGCAAGCCATCTTCCTACTTGGCGGTGATAAGATTCTTGGGCTCTTCGTTGAAGGGTTCCCGGAAGGCCCTATGCCTGTGGAGAAAGCAAAAAAAATGGAACATGGCCTCAGCGATAAGACGTGGGCTGAAAAGTTCGCCGACGTTGAACAGGTGTGGATTTACCGCCCGAGGATGCTGAAAACCTTTGAGCACACCCGAGAGTTCAGGGTTCCAGAGGCGTTAGCAGGGCCGTATATTACCCATGTAAAGGCGGTGACTGGCTCTGGTTAACATGCAAACAACCCTGTGGCACCCCGATACTTGCGACTGTGTCATTGAATATGAGTGGGATAGGGACCTTGACCCCTCTATGAGAACTCATACCGTCACACATGTCGTCAACCCCTGTAAGGTTCATAGCCGATTAACGAAGGCAAATCTCTGGAACTATGTGCTGAATGAAAACCTGCGTAAAAATGGTATGATAGAGACGCTACAATCATACCTTAAAATCGATTCAGATGCTCCTCAGCCCACCTGGTGGTTCGAGGGCCCCGGGGATCGTCGTATCCTTCATGTTTCTCTGCCCACTCTTGAAGTCTCGAAGGTTCTGGGTGGGGATGCCCTCATCTTTGATCCGCCCTCGAAAGAAGGTGCCCAATTAATGATTGATGGCATGGTTGGTTTAGGCTTAGTAGTAGTGGAATAGAATGGTATTCAAATCACTCGCACTTGCCGGGCCAAGAACTTCATGGTCAGGGCCCGCTGTAACTTACATCGGGGTATCCGGTCCCACGTATGATCGAAGCTCTGAAACCATGGTACAGCAGAGGGCGAAGGGAACAAACCAAGTTTTCTCTCATCTTTCCACGTACGTTTTTTTCAATAGCGCCGACGCTGCGGTCGTCTTCACGTTTAGAAAAAACGGGGGTGATGGTAACCAGCAATTATCGATTCCAGCGGGGACAACGGGGTATTATGAGGATACGGTTAACACGGACTCTGTTTCAACGGGGGATAATTTAGCCACTGAGGGTGACGCCTCGGCTGTTACAGCTGCCCTTGGCGTAGTCACCGCTATGTTCGTTTACACAGTTGAAGATGACGCACGGGCTGTGACTTATCTTCAGGCTGCGGCCGATATTGGCGGGGGTCTTCCGATACTTGATGGCTCAACGCGTTATAGTCCAGCTGCTGGAAACGTTTCTGTTTGGTCCTCCAGCGCCGCTGGAGAATATTTCCCGGTGCTTGATGCCTATGTCTGGGATAATCTCAGAATCTACGTGCCTACTAACGCCAACTCGAAAAACACTCAGACTTTCTATAGCTACATCTTCGGCGTCGGTCGAGGTAATCAAGCGATCTCTGTTCCAGGGACTACGGGAAGATTCGAGGATGTCACGAACAGCGACACATTGTCAGATGGCCAATTCATTTGCATTGAGGGAAATAACCCTGCAGTTGGTGGAACAAAATACATCTACGTTGAAACTATATCCAGTCGTCTCAGCTTCGCCGGTGGAAGTTTCATGTTGGTACACTGGTACACTGACATCTTTTCCGCCGGCGATCCTGATGTGTGGATGGGCATTGGTGGGGGGCGCGTTGGTGAAGATAATAGAACCGAGGTCATCACCCCGATAAGAGACTTCAAAGTAATGGTGGACCGCGCCAACGTCTACCTAAATCCCTCTGACTCGGTTGACGGCACAACGTTTACATTATTGGAAGCGGGGGCTGCCACCGACATCAGTTTCAACGTTAAAGCAGTCGGGTTTACAGAGTTCACTGGTAGGCATATCTTCGACCCGGATACGGAGGCGAGCTGGTTCTTAGAGATAGGAACCCAAGAGAGTCAAACTGTGGATTTTGTAAACCTCCGAGGAAGAGAGGTCTTCGATGCTTCTGAGAACCTGTTCGCCACGTTCTCCCTCCCTCCGCCGCTTACTGATGGCTCCGAGGACCTCTACGCGAAATTCATTGTGCGTCAACAGACTCAGGATCTTTACGCGAAATTTGTCGTTACCCCCATTGACAGTGCAAGCCAAGAGCTGTTCGCGGAGGTCGTGGTAAGGCACCCCGGTACAGCTGATCTGTTCGCTACCTTCAACGTATTCACGACGTGTATGCAGGACTTTACCAGCTACACCGAGGTCGATGTCCCGGGGAAACTCAGTCAAACAAAGTCAAGGTCTTCCTGGACTAACCTCATACGCAATGAAGAGGCGTACCTTTACAAGCACCTAGCAGGGGTTGTCACGCCTAACAAGAATTTCACATGGGATTTCGAGTTTGAGATCACGGCGTTAGACGCTGGAGATATTAGTAGTAGAAACATGGGAGATCTTTTCGTCATCGCTGACGCGCCTGGCCCTGCTTATGGTGATTATATTAGAGTGATACTCGTCCAGCAAACCGATGATGACACTCAATTCACGGTTAAGCTCAGGGCGTGGTACGGTGGCGCCGCGCCCTGGTTTGATCAGACTAATGTTCAAGTCGGCACTAAATATTTCTGTACTCTAACAACGGAAGATAATCGAGACACTTTCCGGTTACAGGCATGGACAGATCCGGAGAGAACTGTGGCGGCTTTCAATGTCTCTCAGACTGATCCTAGTTGGAGTAACCTTGCCTTGGATTACGTTACAGTCCCGAGGTCCGTCAACAACGTAAATGACCCGAATGATTCCATGGATGGTTATCTCCAATTCTTCACAGGATTGCCATGCCCAGCATGGACGGATCTGTTTGCCGAGTTCACGGTAAGGCGTCCCGGTACACAAGATCTCTACGCCAAATTCGAGATACAGGATTCAGCTGAACTGTTCGCCAAATTCGAGGTACAAGTAACCCAGACCGGTACAGGCGACCTCTACGCAGAGGTTGTCATCAGGCAGCCAGGTACACAGGACCTGTTCAGCGAGCTCATAGTGCGGCAAGCAGGCACAACCGATCTGTTCAGCGAGTTTGTAGTCCAGCAGGTGGCCACCCAAGAATTATTCTCGGAGTTCTCAGTCCAGCAATCAGGGACCGCGGAGCTCTACGCAGAGGCTATTATCAGGCATAGCGACGTCGAGGAATTATTCGCTGAGCTCGTTGTCAGGCATCCAGGTACCCTAGATCTGTTCGCCGAATTCATTACGAGGCAAGAGGCCTCAGCAAGTCTCTACGCCAAATTCGTGGTCCAGGCCCAAGCAATTCAGAACCTCTACGCAAAGTTCACGGTAAGGCACCCCGGTGTTGCTGAGCTCTTCTCTGCGTTTATAGCTCGACAAGAAGCCTCCGTTGACTTGTTCTCGTATTTCGTAGTAAGGCACAGCGACGCGTTAAATCTGTATAGTGTACTATATGTTCGGCACTTAGGCGCTGAGGACCTCTACGCTGAGCTCATCATTCGGCACGCGGGGGCCGCGGATCTCTACGCCAGGTTCGAGACACAGGCCACCCAGAACCTTTTCGCAGAGTTCACGGTAAGGCACACGGCTACAGCTGAGTTGCTGGGTAAAGTTATTATCAGGCATAGCGATGTCAAGGAATTATTCGCTGAGCTCATCATTCGACACGCTGGGGCTGTGGATCTCTACGCAGAGTTTGAAACATACCCGGTAGCGGATCTGAAGTCTGTTTTCGTGGTCAGACACAGTGATGCCCAAGAGTTATTCTCAGAGTTCGGGGTAGCCCACTGGGTTAGGCTTTTAGCAAAATTCTGGGTGCGGCACTCATATCGGCTGTGGACCTCCCGCCGGTACCTCAATGGAGTCATAGATCTCTCCGAAATACAGCTCTCCGATGCGCTCCTGGAGTACACTATTGAGGGCGTCATGGTGGATATCCAAGGCTACCTGCTCGGTAACGATCTTGGGTATGGCTGGGTGGATATCCGAGAGGTGCCCAAGTTGATCAAAAGAGCGGCTACATACGGTGTAGCGGCTTCTCTCTATGCCCGAGGGCTCTTTGATAACAGGATCGCGGTGTCTATCGCACCGAGGACTTTAACGGTTCTACCTGAGGATCGGAATAGCGGGATGGATTACTGGGAAGCAAAGATGGATTATGTGTTGGCCCTCTACAGTAGCAGCATTCCAGCCCAGGTCCTGTGGGTGGATACTTTCAACGAGGAGCCGGTGTTCTCCATGGAGGACATACCGACGCATAGTGAAGAAGTCTTCAAGGAATTCACATGAGCTCCCAGGTGGCTCCAGTATTAATCGGCTTGATTAACCCGTTTGCTTTGAACTGCTTCATCCATTTCGTGAGAGTTCGCTGGTCACTTCCACGGGTATTAGAGATGGCTTGGATAAGATGCCTCCTTGGGATCTGTTGCCCCGGTTGAAGCGAGAAATAATAGGGGCTGCCGGGCACGGTGCTTAGAAGATATTCTTTGACCTTCGCGTACGCGAGGGCGACTTTGGGGATAGGGTTCGGGGGCTTGGTGTCAAGGGTGTTTTGTGTTTCTGTGTGCAGGGACAACCAGTGACGTAAAGCCATTTCCGCTTCATAACTTAGGAGTCCTTTTTCATATTTCTGGTATTTTGACTGCACTAAAGCCCTGAATTTTGCGTCCAATTCGCTAGGAAGGTATATCTGCAGACGCACTTTCTCTATTTTTTTTACACGAACCGACTCCAAACCATGCACTCCTTACAATTATTATCTTATTATATTATTGTAGTCGATATATGTATATAATATAATATAATATACCCGACACGAAACGACTACAACTCGTGTAAAAGGGTAAAAGGAGCCCTAAAACGGCTTCTTTTCATTGATTTTCGCATATCTTTTCATGTATATGGACGCGGATGGGTCTGCACACAAACACACAAAACATGCATTGACTACATGCTGTGCTAAACACCCTATACTAACTGGGGAAACCTATGCTTCACAGCCCCTCGCCTCTACGTGGGTTATTGACGTCACCATGAGGGGGCGTGATCATTTTTACTAATTTTACAGGTAACGCAAGAGGGTGGGGTTTATTATACACGTAACGCCTACGCGTTAGTATGTTAGAAAAACATCAGAAGAAAATAATCGCAGAAGTCAGAAAGGAGCGTTTACAGAAAGATGCGGCGACAAACTTAGAGATGACCCCCAAGGCAGTGAGTATGGTCCTCACCCGGGTCTACCAGGACTTCGAGGAGCTCCTAACGTTAATGATCGACGACTACGAAATCTTTGAAAGGCGGTTCAAGTTCAGCGAAAACGAGCCCGGCCGCAAAGCTAGGCGTCTGGCCCGGCTCATAAAGGTGACTGAGAATGATAAAAAGAGATAGCTGGGAGCACAAGCTCCTGTTTAAACTTGCAAACTTGATGGGGTACTCTGCTAGTTACTTTGAGCAGGAAAAGACGG
>SDBU01007236.1_pt1 | contig 12829 bp, 12 predicted proteins | sample 2277071 | NCBI WGS metagenome assembly SDBU01 (sample SAMN10397929, study PRJNA504765) | marine sediment metagenome | isolation source: marine sediment core GS08_GC12, 126 cmbsf | place: Arctic Ocean: Gakkel Ridge, Loki's castle | collected 2008 | reverse complement strand
TCACGGAGGCAACCAGTCGATGCCGCTTTACTACGACAACAGTGTTGGGTACTCTGAGGCAACTTTGACGTTGACTTATCCGCGTGACTGGACCGAGAATGGTGTTAGCACTTTATCGATTTGGTTCAGGGGCGATTCGGCTAACGCTGCTGAGACGTTGTATGTTGCTCTCAACGGCAATGCGATCGTTACTAATGATAATCCTGGTGCAGCGCAGATAACTACCTGGAGCCAATGGGAAATCGACCTGCAGGCGTTCGGTGTGAATCTTGCGAATGTTAATACTATTGCCCTCGGATTAGGCAATAAGAACAACCCAGTAGCTGGTGGTTCAGGTACAATGTACTTTGATGATATTCGTTTATATCCACCGGCGCCGTAAGTCGAGATTTAGCTGGCCCCCATTGCTTCTGCCGCAAGACATCCTGTGGACTTCGGATTGCGAAGCAAGATATTCGGGCGTGGTTGATATAGCGGATATGTATAAATCCGGGGCTTATATCGAATGACTTGATATAAGCCCCGGTTGTTTAAGGACAATAGGGGACAAACTCCATATATGCTGCTAAAAGTTTAAACCAGCTCAGTGTTTTCTGTAGGACGGTAGTGAGAGGGATTTTAAGAAATAAGAGAAGGATTGGAGGAGTAACCTAAATATTTTAGTGCTTTTTCAGTAGTCCCTAAACCTTCTCATCCATTGGGGCCAATCAGAAGGCTGTACGAGGCCTGCTTTGGTCCAGGGATTACGATTATCATAACTGCGGTGCCAATTTAGTGTCCACAGTTCCTTGAGACCCACCTTGTGCGTAGAGAAGTCCATAAAGAATATGTTTACCTCACCGTTATGCCGATTGGTGCAGACACGTCTCATGCCGCCCCCGAATGCCCAGAGGAACTCTCCGTCCTGTTCCGGGGGTGGGTCTGACGGCTCGGAACGGACCAGCATAAACCCGCAGTCCATTAACACAGGGATCATACTCGCATTCTTTTGGCCGGTCCGCCGCCATTTGTTCTTCGCATCATGTGCACCCGCCACCAGGTCGCTGTCATTGACCCACCAGTTAAGCCCGTAACTGCCGATCTTGTACGTTGGTTCCCTGAGATACGAAAAATCATTAGGATTGGTTTTGCTAACATCCCAAGCCACCCAGGGCATTGAGCCCCCCTCTTCGACCGTGAGTTTGGCCTTTGGACAAAGGCGAATAACCGGCTCGTTGTAATATGGAATCAGCGTATATATCCACGAGAATCGTCCGGTTGCCCAATCTTCGTCGATGCCCGGCATAAACCTACCGTCATAGTCGGACGTGTATATCATAAAGCAGACTGACCATTGGTGCAGATGGCTCTTGCAGACCACCTCCTTAACCTGCTCCTTGGCCCGACGAAGGGCCGGCATTAATATCGCCATCAGTAATGCAATAATTGCAATCACTACCAAAAGCTCTATTAGTGTAAAGCCGTTTCGTTTACGCATTACTTTTGCCCTTCTCTTTCAAAGAGAGATAACGAGTTTCGCAGGTATGCTTTTCTGCCATAATTATAACACAATCAGCCGCAGTAATACAAGCTATTGGCTGATTGTTAAGTTGCGGGATGTCAGATGTCCCTCAAGACGAGCTCGCCGTTTGAATGGCTTGTGAGGCGTTTTAAATTGAAAGCTGAGTAGCATAAGGCAGTCTTTGACAATGATACGGGGCAGGCCTCACGTGAGAAACCTTGAAGGAGGGATTATGGGGACGTACGCTCTCATTTTTGTATTTTTGCAGCGTATGTAGCTGCTCCAACCGCAGCAAGTGCCACTGGAATCACTGGGAAGTCCCGTTTTTAGTATTTTGCTGTTCCGGCTTGACCGTTATATATAGTTGTACAAAAATAGTCTGACGTTCTATCTAAAGTTGTAGAATTTTCAAATTTTCAGTAGTCCTTAAACCTTTTCATCCACTCCGGCCAGTCGCTGGGCTGACACCCGCCTGCTGTTGTCCAGGGGCCGGTGGTGTCGTACAGTCGATGCCACTTAAACGTCCACAACTCCTTAAGCCCTATTTTTCTGGTAGAAAAATCCAGAAAAAGCCCGTTCACAAAGCCATCGTGGCGGTTTAAACAGTAACGTAACATACGCCCGCCACCACCTTCGGACCACCCCTGGCCGTTATATGCCGGGGGATCATCTACTGAGTCCACCACACCATTATATCGCTGGGCCCCCAGGAACAAGGGCACGTACGCGGCCCCCGCCACAGCCGGCCCGCGCCAGTACCAAGCTGCTTGGCCGCGAGGTTCCCCGCCTGGCTGGATATTAACACAATAGCCGTTGATCCCGTAACTTCCCTTCATTTGCTTTGCCCAGTGCCCCTGGTTCATGTAGCCCCAGGCCATGGTCACACCGACGTCCGTTCCCTCGGCTCCCTCACTGACACCATTCTCATCAATCCACGGCTTCGTCGCGTTCGGACAACAGGTAAATTCGTCATCCCATTTATAGTAGTCCCCAAGTGCGCTGACCCACCGATTGGCCTGAGGCTGGGCCGTATGGCCCTCCATGAATCGGCCATCGTAGTCGTCGGCGTACATCGCAAAAAACACGCCCCATTGTTTGAGCCTGCTTAGGCAGACAACGCCTCTGGCCTGTCTCCTTACCCGCTGTAAAGCCGGCATCAATATCGCCATCAATAGTGCAATAATGGCAATGACTACTAAAAGCTCTATCAGGGTAAATCCTCTTTGTTTGTTCATAATGACACCGCCATTCATGTATTAGCAGAACCTAAAACTATCATATTCTTTTTGGGTCTGAAAGTCAAAGGGAATGTCCACCATTTCGCCTTGTGTTTTGGCCAGAAAATCTGGCCGCATTAATTCGTGCTGGATTCCAAAAAATGTTTGTGTTACAATATGTTTTATATTATAATATTGAAACTAATTCGGGGCGTGGCGCAGTTTGGCTAGCGCGCGTGACTGGGGGTCACGAGGTCGCAGGTTCAAGTCCTGTCGCCCCGATTACAATAACTTCCCCTAATGCTCGTCGGGCATAGCTTTACGTTTGCTTAGAATAGCAAAACCTAATATTGCCAACAGAACTACAGCCGATGTGTATTTAACAATATTCGGCAGCATCCAACCATGACGAGTTACAATTTCAATGTCGATGCCGGCGGCAATGTAATCGAGCAGAATACCAGCCAACAGAGCGCAGCCTGCCACGGTAGCCAGATATGTAATTGCTGTTGTCCTGCCTAAAGCTTTCCAGATGGTTATAAATGATGCGGCGTTTGTGGCCGGGCCGGTCATCAGAAAAACCAATGCCGCACCTGGTGTTAGGCCTTTCAATATGAGCGCTGCTGCAACCGGTACCGAGGCGGTTGCGCACACATAAACCGGTATACCCAGAAACATCATTACCAGCATTGCGAAAATCCCGGTGCCAAGTTTTTCTGCGAAGTAACTTTCCGGCACCAGAGTTGAGATAAGAGCTGCGATAGCCAGTCCTGCCAGCATTGCCTTGCCAATATCCCGCGGCAGGGTGACAAAGCCGTATTTTAACCCTTTGATAATTTTGATAGTCTTTTTGTCGTCAGCGCAACACTCATCCGAACATTTCTGCCGTGGGCTGTTCGCATCTTCTTTTTGTCGGTTAAACACATCGACCAGCGTACCGCCGATGATACCTGTAATGAAAGCTGCCAAAGGTCTGAAAATCGCAAAAACAGGGCCGAGAAGACTTAAGGTAACAAAGATACTATCGATGCCGGTTTGGGGTGTGGACAGCAAAAATGACACTGTGGCTCCTTTGCTTGCTCCATGCTTGTGCAGCGATATTGAAACCGGAATAACACCGCAAGAACACAAGGGCAGGGGCACACCGAAAAGCGAAGCTTTAATCAAAGGCCATACCCCCCTACCGCCCAGATGCCTTTCGACGAGTGGTTGGGATACGAACACCGAAAGGATTCCCGCCACGAAAAAACCAAACAGCAGATATGGTGACATTTCGGCTGCGGTGCCCCAAAAATCTACGATTATCGACTTGGCAAAATCGACCATTATTCACCCCCTGTTTTCAGAAGAGCTGCTAACTTTCTATTGTTTCAGTTGTACTGACATTACCCTGTAAATCAATTGTAACATCTTGGAAGCTTATTTCAATTTTGTTTTTAGAAATAGCCTGTCGTGCAATCTGAGTAAGGCCTGAACAGCACGGCACCTCCATATGGATGACCGTTAAGCTGTTCAGTTTGTTGGCTTTTAGTATTGCCGCCAGCTTTTCGATGTAAAACTCGGCATCATCCAGTTTCGGACAACCTATAACGATACTGTTGTCTTTCAAGAACCTATTGTGGAAATCACCCATTGCAAACGGCACACAATCTGCAACCAACAGCAAATCAGCGTTGTCAAAATATGGGGCAGATGGGGAGACCAGCTTCAACTGAACCGGCCACTGGCTAAGCTGTGACGGAACCTCGGCTGTAGAATTTGTGGTCCGGCCTTTTTCTCGCAGCTTTTGAGCCATCATACCCGGGCATACAAAGTCAGCTTGCTTCCGGGTCTCTTTTTCTTTAGCCAGATGTGCTTTGGTCGCTTCTTCATCAAATTCGGCAGATTCTTGCTTTTCAATGGTTATAGCGTCCTGGGGACAGTGCCCGATACACGCCCCCAAACCATCACAATAAATTTCACTGATCAGCCTGGCTTTGCCGTCAACTATCTTTATAGCACCTTCAGCACAGGCGTCCACACACTGGCCACACCCGTCGCATTTTTCTTCATCTATTTTTACAATGTTTCGCAGGACCATTCTAAAACCCTTTCTAATCCAATATCTTAGCTAAATCTTTATCGACATTTTCGATTAGTTTTGCAAATATCAATAATTGTTAATTTATTTCTTTGATGAATTTAGAAGCAGCTTCTCAAGAGCTTCAACTGTATTGACCGGCTGCTTACAAACATAGTTTTGGCAAACATAGACAGTTGCCTTGCCATCTATCACAGTTTGATACTTTATAAAAGGCACAATTTCATATATTGCAGAATCTGTGTTGTTGCCTTTGTGAAACAAAAAGACCGTATTAGGTGAAAATCTACTGCGGACCAGTCTGAACATCTCTTTAGTATCTTCCCGCTGACGGTCCCCTGCAATTACTATTTCCCGAGTCGGACCAATCCAGAAATCAAAGGCAGCCAACAAAGCGGTGAGTGAAGCAGGTGACTGTCTCAATCGCTCTGAAAATGCTTTGAACACCTGCTCGCCGTGCTCTGTGAACTGTTGATTCATTGTCAATCGTCCCAGTTTCAGCAAGACCAAAGCAGCAATAGAGTTTCCACTTGGGACTGCTCCATCATAACCCGGCCTGTTGCGCACTATCAGGCGTTCTGCATCGTTACCGGTCAAATAAAAGGCAATACCGGCCTGGTCGCCGAACAACTCTATCATCTGCTCAGCTAACTTCTTCGCTTCATTAAGCCATCTGGCATCGAACGTCGCCTCGTACAAATCCAGCAAAGCCATAGCCATAAACGCATAATCATCCAAAACTCCCAGCCCAACTACCTGACTATCACGATAATATCGTCTCAGACGGCCGTCTTTTATTAGCATGTCCAGCACGAATTCGGTGCATTTCTTAGCGGCATCAACGTACTTTTCTTCTCCCAATACAACCCCGCCATAAGCCATCGAAGAAATCATCAGGCCATTCCAGCCGGCAATAATCTTATCATCACGATATGGCCGAGGTCTTGTTGCTCGATGCTTCAAAAGCTTTGAACGCCCTTGCGACAAAATGTCCTCTATTTCACGACGATCCTTTTTGAACTGTTTCGCCAGGTCTTCTGTTGACTTGCTAACGCTCAAAATATTTTTCTTATGCTCGAAGTTTCCACTGTCGGTCACACTATAGTACTCATTGAAAACCTCGGCCCGTTCTGCACCTAAAACATCCTTTATCTCCTTCGACTCCCACACATAAAACGTCCCTTCTTGTCCTTGGCTATCCGCATCTTCTGCACTGTAAAAACCGCCTTTAGGATCCATCATATCGTGCAAAACATAGTCGAAAATCCCCTTCGCGACTTTCGCGTACTTATCGTTGTTAGTAATCTGATATGCTTGCAGATAAGCCTTGCTGAGCAATGCCTGGTCGTAGAGCATTTTCTCAAAGTGCGGGATGAGCCACTGAGCATCTGTGGAATATCGATGAAAACCCCCGCCTATATGATCGTATATGCCTCCATTAGCCATAGCGTTGAGTGTTTTTTCGACCATTTCTAATGTTTTGTCATTTTTGTTCCTATGCCAGTAGCGTAAAAGCATGGAAAGATTACTCGGCTGAGGAAATTTTGGAGCAGCGCCAAATCCGCCATAAGTATTGTCAAAAATGCTTTCAAAATAAACGTGTGCTCTTTCCAATATATCAGACGAAAGATTTTCCCGGCCGTTCTGCTCGCTTTGACTTGACATTATTTCGTTGATTCTGTCCGCTGACCCAAGTAATTGCTCACGTTTGTTTTGCCAGGTATCGGAAATAGTCAAAAGCACTTGCTTGAAGCTCGGCCGCCCATAAGTATCCTTCGGAGGGAAATATGTACCGCCGTAAAAAGGTTTGCCTTGCGGCGTCAAGAACACCGATAAAGGCCAACCCCCACTACCGGTCATCATTTGAACCGCTTCCATATATACAGCATCAACATCCGGCCGTTCCTCCCTGTCAACCTTAATGCACACGAAATGTTCGTTCATTATCTTTGCAATCCGCTCATCGGTGAAACTCTCTCGTTCCATAACGTGACACCAGTGACAGCTTGAGTAGCCTATCGAAAGGAAGATAGGCTTATCCTGCTTGGCGGCAATTTCAAAGGCCTCATCCGACCATGGATACCAATCCACTGGATTATGTGCGTGCTGCAACAGGTATGGACTGTTTTCCTTGATGAGCCTGTTAGTATGTTTATGTCTAACCGCTGCAGTTGGCATTTTCGTATCTCCTGGTATAGCGAAGAGGCCAATAACTAAAAGACCCACCGTGGCAACAATAATGAGACCGATATAAAATCTTCTTTTGGTCATGCATATATACCTCGGGATTTCCAGCAACGTCCTGGAAAATAGTGCACTACGTGATATTCTGTCCTACTTATGTAACTTGTAGAACTTGCCAGCCGATTTATTTATAGATTTCCCCTGTCGCCTTTCTTGAAGGCCCAATATAAAGCTTCTTTCGTTGAATTTTACCTTATGTCCGGTTTCAGCTTTACAAAGGAATCTTGCAGCAGCCAGGAGAGTCTTTTACAAGACCACAATCGGCACATAGAGTCTGATCCGGCTTGCAGCACAATTCCGTACCGGCAATCTGGCCGCACTTGGTGCATATCGCTGCTTTTTCCGCACCTTCCGGAATAGCACAGCAGCCCGGCGAGCCTTTTACCAGACCGCAATCGGCACACTTGGTCTGATCCGGCTTACAGCACAAATCGCTGCCTTTAATCTGCCCGCACATCGTACAAAGCTCGACAGTCTCGGCAGCACTTGCTGTACCTTGGCCGGACTTTTTACAGCCGTAGCCCAGCAAGGCAATTCCAACTAAGCCAATCGCCAATGCAATCGCAACAAATGTTTTTCTCGTGACCATAATTAGCCCCTTTCAAAAAATTACAATTTACAGTTGCTCTAAGCATGTCCAACAAAGCACTGCAACTCCAATTTAAATTCAGTAAAACGACTAACAAGTTTGATTAGAACTTATACTCGATCTGAGCATAAAACAAATCGGCTGAATCACTGCTTCCGGTTCTTTCGATGAATCCACCAGGCCAGAAGTGTGCCCAGCCGACGAGGGCAGCCGTGTGTTTGTCAATCGCGTACTTCATCGTCAGATCCAGTTCGTGGCCAAACTTGTGTGAACCACCGCCGCTTGGCGTTCTGAGCTTGCTCCCACCGGCAGAATACAACGCATCGCGATCCTGGTCGGCAAAGAAAGTGTGAAAATCAGCCCAGGCGGTCAGCTTCCCGCTCGGTTTGACCTTCAGTTGCGCTTTAATGTCATGGATATTACTACGTCCAACGCGGTCAAGATAGCCAAACCACGCGTGGCCAAGCGGAAAGTGCTGGTTGAAAGTGCTGTGAGTCCCATCTGCCGGGTTCCTGTCGCCGCTTGCATAATCGTAGAGCAGTCCGATTCGCGGTTTCCATGTCGCATCAGCGAAAGTATAACCACCTCCGGCCGTTGCCATCCAGGCTCGTACCCGGTCGCCGGCGAAGGTGCCGAACTGGGCCGCCTCCTCGGTTTCATAATCCCAATTACCTCGTTTACCCCAAAGACGATTGCCGATAGTGTACAACGTCCGTCTGCCTGTTCTGCCGTTGGAGTTTGCCACCAGATTATTGTTTTTGAGCAGCAGAAAGTAAAAGTCTGCACTTAAAATCTGGGTGCCTTTCCATGTACTGTAAAGACCGTAAAAATCGATGTTTTCATCCTCGTCGTCCAGGCTTCTTCTGTCGTTTAAGACCGGCCGAACAGCAAATGCGTCCAGTCGCCAGTCCTCCAGGTCGGTGAAAACCTTTATCCCGTCGAATGTTCGACGCAGATTACCCCAGTCTAACGGAGATATCAGCCGCTGCACGCCATACTGGAGTTCCTGCCGACCCAGTCTGAAGGTCAGGGGTGTGGCAGTGATTGCCATGTGGATATCTGCAAAAGCCTGATGAAAATCAGCGTGGTCTTCGAGATCTGCCAAGCCGCCTTTGTCACGAAAGTTTCCGTGAGCGAATTTGCCCTGCAGGAAAAAACGTGGCCCAACAGCGTGTTTTAGGTCAGCGTGAATAAAATATCGCTGCAAAAGGAAAGCATCCTGGGATGGTCCTGTACCGCTGCCGAAGCTTTTGTCGGTTTCGGATTCAAACCGCAGCCTTGCCTGGCCCCCAAGCGTCAGGTGCCAATCATCACTGAGCGGTATCCACTTGATAGAATCCCAGGAGTCCTTAACATACGAACCGTCAGGACCGCCGAGATAACTGAAGTCCTCATCATAACGCAGATTGAGATACTTAGGCCCAGCCTTGGCCGGCTCTGCTGCTCTGGCATCGAATGCATCAACCGTCACAAATGCAAAAAACGGCAGTATAAATGATATACAACGCTTTCTCATTGCTATCATTTCTTTGTCCCCTAAAAAGACATTCAAGCCAACCTGGTCATAGTGGTCTCAAACAAGGCAATATTAATGTGTTTTTAGCGATTGGGGCTACTTATTAAGCATTTCGGCCAAATCTTCATCGACATTGCCAATCGGCTTGATGCTGAACTTTTCTACAAGCACATTCAGAACATTTTCGCTAAGAAACGCCGGCAGACTCGGACCAAGCCTTATGTTCTTTATCCCCAAATGCAGCAGCGTCAGTAGAATAGCCACTGCCTTCTGCTCATACCATGAGACTACGAGTGAAAGAGGCAAATCGTTCACACCGCAATCAAATGCCTCGGCGAGCGCCGTTGCAATCTTGATGACTGAGTAGCAGTCGTTACATTGTCCGGTATCAATCAAACGAGGAATTCCATCAATATCACCATAATCACGTGCGTTTATTCGGTACTTTCCGCAAGCCGCTGTCAATATCACGCAATCATCCGGGACCTTCTCTGCAAGCTCGGTAAAGTAATTTCGCCCGGGCCTGGCGCCGTCACAGCCGCCAATAAAGAAGAAGTGTCGAATCTTACCAGCCTTTACTGCTGCAACGATTTTTTCCGCCAGGCCAAGTACAGCCGTATAATGGAATCCCGTGCTCAAAGTCCCCTGTGGATTCTCTTCAAGCGGCGGCTGCGATAAGGCCTTGTCAATCACTTCACTGAAATCCCTGTTTTTGATGTGCTTGACGCCTGAAACGCCGGCTATCCCGCATGTAAACATCCGGTCTTTGTAAGAATCCTTCGGTATCATAACACAGTTTGTCGTAACTAAAATCGCACCGCTGAACTGGTCAAACTCTTTTTTCTGATTTTGCCAGGCCGTACCGTAGTTACCAACAAGATGCTTAAACTTCCTGAGCTCCGGATAACCGTGAGCAGGCAGCATTTCACCGTGAGTGTAAACGTTAACGCCTTTACCCTCGGTCTGCTTTAATAATTCATAGAGGTCAAGCAGGTCATGGCCGGTAATAACGATTCCCGGTCCGGCCTTCGTGCCTCTCGGCACTGTCGCAGGTGTCGGATTGCCAAAGGTCGATGTGTGTGCATTGTTAAGCATTTCCATCACACGAAGGTTTATCTCGCCGGCTTTTAGCACCAGCTCAAGATAACGATTCAGATCAAAGTCCACGTTCGTTAACGTCGCGAATAACGCTTCGTGCATAAATGCATCCACTTCTTCATCTTTTTGCCCCAGCTCTCGCGCGTGATACGCATAAGCAGAAATGCCTTTTAGCCCGAATATGAGCGTATCCTGCAAGCTCTGAATATCCTCATTCTTGCCACAAACTCCGACTTTGGTACATCCCGTACCACCTGCTGTCTGTTCACATTGATAGCAAAACATAATTCTCCTTTCATTTTTCCAATTGTTCTTTTTACTTTAACTTTTTACAAACGACTCTGCTGCTATCCGACGACCCTCGTCGGTCTTGAATGTTTTATCAATAATCTCCTGCAGTTTCTCATTGCTGGCATTGGCAAATTCCGTTGGGATATTAACGAGCCAGTCCGCATCCCACAAAATCCGAAACTCAGTTGTATCAATATCTTTTGCGCTGTGATGGTTTGCGATAATCCTGCATATATGCTCTACTGCTTCAGCCGAAATGTCAAATCTTTTCAGAATCTCCTCAGCAATTGGTGGGCCTTCAATCTCCTGGTACTTGCCGGCTGACGAGCCATACTTTCGTTCGGCCTCGTGAATTCCGATATCGTGCAAAATCGCTGCTGCCCTGACAATCAGCGGGTCGCCGCCTTCGACATTCTGTATCTGCTCGGCATAATCCAAGACGGCAAGCGCGTGTTCAATTCGTTTCTGGTCCTTGCCAAAAATAATTTTCATTTCTTCTATCAACTTTTCCCGCATAATCTTCAAGTTCTTTGCGATGTTAACTCCCAGACACTGCTCGGCATACTGGCACCATTCAGCGCAGCCGAGGTCTATCTTTGGATTAACGACCATTTGTTTGCACTTGCGACATTTTAGCTTCGGCTCATCCTTGAAAAACTCGACAGTTCCACCGCAACCGGGACATTGCACTTCAAAAATGTCTTCCGGTTTCCAAAATCTCAGGTCTTGTCCAGGACATCTGACCATCCGTCATTCTCCCACTTTCCGACAATCCGCCTATAGTTATGCACGAATCATCGTTAGTAACATCTTGAATTTTTCCTGGGCTGTAACTGCATGCGGCACGTTGCCCGGCATTATGATAATCTCTCCGGCTGCAACCTGCTTGTCTTGGCCATCTATGGTCAACTGACTGCGCCCATCAAGAACCTGTACAACAGCATCATAAGGTGTCGTATGTTCGCTTAACTTCTGGCCCTTGTCAAAGGCAAACAGCGTGATTGTTCCTGCTGACTTATCCAGTATTGTCTTGCTAACAATGGAATCCTTCGAGTATTCGACCAAATCCGCCAGCTTTTGTCCTTTGCTCACACACGCATGCAGGACACCGGACATTTCCTTTTCGCAGGTCATTTTCTTCTCCTTTTAATTTTCTTTTCCTTCCTTTTTTTCTTCGCACCTTGGCTTCGTAACAGTTCATCTAATGTAATACCGCCGAGATAATTGGATACATACTTCTGAAGTTTGGCAAGCTTCACGGTTATTGGGCAGCCTTTCCAGCGTTGGCAGACATCCCCCCCCAAAAGACATCTGTTTATGCTCAAAGGCCCTTGAATTGCCCTTATTATTTCCAGCATATTTATCTTGGCTGGCTTTCTGTTTAAGGTAAAGCCGCCGTTAGGCCCCATACTGCTTTTCACCAGCCCGACATTATTCAGCTTCTGCATCAGCTTGCAGGCAAGCTCATAAGAAATATCCTCAGCCTGAGCTATGTCCCTCGTCGATACGGGTTCCTGTCCATAGTGTCCTGCCAGGTTCACCATCGCTCGCATAGCATAATCTGTATTTCGTCTCAAAACATCCATCTTCAACCAACTTTAATAATCATTCTCATTATATAAGACTATTATAGTCTTACACAATTTGTTCGTCAATATCTAAAATATTATTTTTTTAAAATTTTTTGTGTTTAGCCTAATAATTTCAAATGCTGTTCTGAAAACAACGTTCTGGGTTCAATTAAGCCACTTTCTGGTTCTTTTCTTAGAGAGCTAAAAACCTCGATAACCGCCTGAAAAACAATATTATTTATGACCAAACACATATATAGGACTAATGTAGTCCTATAAATTGATTTGTCAATACTTAAAATAATATTTTTAAAATAATCCACAACGGGTGACGCAAATTGTTGTCTCAAGCGTTTACAGAGACTTTTCCATCTGCACTGATACTAACGTGTTTTTCGAGGCCTTTGGTGGATACAAATCGGTATTCGCTCTGCCCTATTAATATTACCTGGTATTTGTCTGTAATTATTTCAACATCTTGCTCTGGGTTTCTTTCACGGATTACATTAGCTAACAAAAACGCTTTTTCGAGTCCGTCGCCGGTTTTGTAGTTCGCCACTTCATCGGGCTGGGCCAGTCGCTTGCCATCGTAAATCGAAGCATTTTTCATTTGTTCAAGCCAGGCATATATCTCTTCGACCGACATCGCCTCTGCCATTTGGATTGAGACCGGGTTGCGCTGCACTGCTGCTTTGACAAACGGCAGCCAGTTACAGCTTTCC
>SDBU01007235.1_pt1 | contig 12830 bp, 9 predicted proteins | sample 2277071 | NCBI WGS metagenome assembly SDBU01 (sample SAMN10397929, study PRJNA504765) | marine sediment metagenome | isolation source: marine sediment core GS08_GC12, 126 cmbsf | place: Arctic Ocean: Gakkel Ridge, Loki's castle | collected 2008 | reverse complement strand
CGTGAGGCTGCGGCTGTGCCGGCGAACATGATTAGTAGAGCAACTACCAGCATTAGCGGGTTCTTGCCGGTTCCCGTTGATCCAGCGAGCATGAAATTCAGATTCATCAAGATTCCAAAGAATGCCGCGGCCATGGTGAAGGCGCCGAGGATCAGCCCAAGCCCGACGGCAATCTCGCCGAACGCGATCATGTAACCCATGGGGCCGTCGATTGGAATAAACACATGGTCTATCAACCATGCGTACCACTCGGAAACTTGTGCATCCGGACCTTTGGTGTTCTGGGATGAAGCGGCCCAGGTCAAGAACGAATTGATCCCACTGGGTGCTTTGCTGCCGACCCATGCAGAGTCGGTGACCTTCTCCCAGCCGGCACTGAGGAACTCCCAGCCCACCCATAATCGGGCGATTAGCCATACGATGCCCATTCTGGGGTGACGCAGGAATTTCATCATGACTTACCGGTATTCTCCATCCTTGTGGTTACTCCTCGTTCGTGGGAGCTGTTTACCAACCAGGGTGTTTAGCGCACTCGAAGCCTGTAGGTCGCCTTCTTCTTGGCTCCGGCTGTGGAGGCGACAACTGTCAACATGTATGTGCCCTTGCGTACTCGGCTCTTCCGCTTGATCCTCCTGAGCATCCTCGAGCGGTAGGGTTTGAACTTGAACGTGGTTCGGTCACCCTTGGCTTTTATGGTGAAGCCTCTCCCACGTGTCTTTTTGCAGGAGGTGCGCCTGCCCAAGAGCGTATAGCACCTCACTTTTCGCTTTCCTCTTTTAACTCTGCGCACAAGCGAAGCGGACAGACCTTTCTTGGCCACTGTCTTGCCGCTTACCTCGCCACTGAATCCTCGTCGCAGAAACCGGTAGAGCTTCTTCCTGGAGAGGCGGTTTGTCTTGGTCGGTTTAAAACCGGGCTTGGTGAGCTTTATGGAGAAAGACCCGTCGTTTCCGGTGCCCGGCTCACCTGGCGCGGGGAGCACTGGATTTGCAGGCACCGATTCTGGCGGCAGTTGTGGATTGTCGGGCTGAGGATCGGGTTGAGGATCGTCTGAAATATTGAACTCCTGGACCCTGTGGTTTTGTGCATCGGCTATGTAGATGTTGTTTGAGTTACCGAAGGCAATATCTGTCGGGGCATTAAACTGTCCCGTGTCTGACCCTTGGGTTCCCCATTTTGCAACAAACGTACCACTGGTTGTGAACTGCTGAACGCTGTCGTTATCGTTATCGACGACGAAGACGTTGCCGTTTGAGTCGATATCTATGCCGCGGGGGTCTGAAAACTGCCCGTCACCATCTCCTTCTATGCCTTCGGTACAGGAACCTGTGCAAATTTCAAATTCGCTTCCACCGCTAACTCCCCATCCCCACATCCGCTCGAATTCACCGTCCATGTCGAACTTCTGTACACGGCTCTCCCAAGCTGTTCCCTCCGTTACATATACGTTGCCCGATGCGTCTAACGCAATTCCCTGAGGAAAATAGAAGTAGCCTTCTTGTTGTCCCGGGTATCCCCACTTTTTTTGAAAAACACCGTTTGAGTCGAACTTCTGCACGCGGTGGTTGTAGGTATCTGCGACATAGACATCGCCGGATGAGCTCACAACTACTGCTTCGGGGCTGTCGAAGTCGCCATTTCCGGATGCTTCAGTGCCGGCTTGGCAATTGATGGTGCAGATATCGATACCTGCCCCACCTACGTCTTTACCCCACATCCTGATGAAGTTGCCGTCTGAGTCGAACTTCTGAATACGGTTGTTTCCGTATTCGGCTACGTAGATGTTGCCTTGCGGACCCACATCTATGCCCCAAGGCGCTTCGAACTGCCCTGAGTTTGATCCAAAATTGCCCCAATTTAGTACGAACTCGCCCTCGGACGTGAACTTCTGAGTACGCATATTGTTGTCTACAACGTAGACATTGCCCGAAGCGTTGGTAGCAATACCGTAGGGTGATGCAAGCTCGCCATCTCCCTGCCCGAAGCTCCCCCAGGATTTGACAAAATCAATACTGGCGAGAGCGGCAGGAGGTCCGAAAATGATGGACGAGAGAATAACTACGGCTACCGCGGTCAAGTAGTGTCGTATGCCAAAACCGACCGTGCGGACAGTCTGCGTTGGCGGGGTACCCATACTCTCTCCTCCGTGATTCCAGTATCTGAGCCACTTCCCCCGCCATAGGGAATCTCCGGCAAATTAGGCCGTTTGTCGGATCCTCATCCCACCTCAAAGACTACAGAGCCAGCCACCAATTACAACCTATTCAACATCGGGCCTCTTTGTTACGACCTGATGCCCGGCACGCCGCCTATCTTGTCCTTGAACCACTTTTTGATGGCGTTTCGTTTTCTCCTGTCTTCAATGAACCGAGTGTGCGATTTTGCCATCTTGCCCTCATTCTTCTCATAGCGCCAGTGGGCCCAGGGTGAGTTGGGCTTCGCCAACCTTATTGCCCCCACTGTTGAAAAGATCGGGATAAAAAGACCGAGTACGCCGTAGGTCGTCTTCCCCTTCAAGAACGTGATGATGCAGAGGAACAGCACGATGGTCACCGAAATGGCAGAGACAAACAGTGGTTGGGTTTTATCGAGGTCGAAGGGGGATACTCCGAGGAAGACCAGGCTGGCGAACACCGTCGCGAGAATTACCGCGTCGATGGAGCTGCGGCCCTCCTCGGCCCAGTAAACGTCTTTCAGGTGTAGCCAGAGGGCGTACTCATCGAGCGTGAGCCCTGCGCCGATGCCGAAAAATATCGCCAAGATCTCCCAGGCCGGGCTGTCGGGCCTGAGAGAAAATCCCAGAAACCCCGTGATAAGTAACAGAATGATGCCGAACACCATGTGGTGAATATGGAGGCCACCCTCGGTCTTGACGCTGCCCGGCCACCAGGTGACATTGGGGCTTCTCATGAGGCGAGTACTGGTACGGATGAATCCGAATGTAAGGAGAAACGAAAGCAGAAGCAGAAACTCGGGCTGCTTGCCGGCGTCGATTATCTGTGTCTGGTAGACGTCGGCTATCTGGCTGAATACGTCCATCTTCCGCTGATTCTATTTGAAGTCCATCGAGAGCGATCATCCCGGTACATCCGATCCGGGCAGGATCGTGGATACTGGCTCCCTACGTTTCGATGACCGTACCTTCCGGCCCCAGATTGAACACACGTGTGTTGCCGATGGTGCTCTCCTGGCCGCCACACTCATGGATGTGACCAAATACAGCGATCCGAGGCTGCTTCGCCTCGATCGCTTTGAGAATCGCTTCACTGCCGAGATGCGTGTCGCCGGGGCCATCGAGGTAGCCCTTCGGCGGGGAGTGCATGACGAGTATGCCGTCCTGCGGGCAATCGGCAAGTATTGCCTCGGCCTCCTCATCGGTGAGATCGAAGCTCCAGTCCCAGGGCGTCGTCGGGATGCCTCCGCCGAGGCCGAAGAAGCTGGTTCCGTCAATCTCGGCTCCGTTGCCGTGCAGGACTGTAGCTACCGGCCAGTCCTCGCATGCGGCACGGAGTGCACTGTCTGTCTCGTTGTTCCCGGCGACCAGAACGGTGGGCTTGTCGATCGACTTGAGTGCGCCGATCGTCTCGTCAAGGCCTTTGTGTACCGAGGCGTAGTCACCTGCGCCGACCACTACGTCAACTTCGTCGGACAACTCGACAAGCTTCTCCGCCTGTCCCATGTCGCAATGCAGGTCACTGAACGCAAGTAGCTTCATGGACCAAGATTCTAGTGGTCCGCTAGTCGCATCTCATCTTTGGTGCTATCGGCGGACCCCGATTCGTAGCGCGGTGCTGGCCGAGCCGGTCAGGTCGGTCATCGTCACCCTGTAGTACCTCGGGAACTGCGGTCGTCTTGGCCTCCCGGAAATTACGCCGGTGAACGGATTGAGCCTCAGGCCTCGGGGTAGCTTCCGGTTAACCGTGAAGTTGGGCACACCGGTATGTCTCACCTTTGGTACCAACGGCCGCATCGGTACGCTCTGCCGAAGTCTCACGAATCGTTGTCTGTACTTGATCCGTGGCTTCCCGAAGCCGTAGACGATGTAGGCTGAGCCCGACATCGTGCGGTCGTTGTTGCGGGCGCCTGGGGCGCCCACAATGACGTCCGGTCGTCGGTCACCGTTCACATCTCCGGCGCCGGCAACCGACCATCCGGCCAGATCGGTTATTTGATTGGCATCCTGGCCTGCGGCGCCGTCAATCCGGAAGCCGCGATCGCCGAGTCCTGCCAGATCGACCGGGCTGGCGTCCTCGCGCGCGTCTGGAGTGTTTGGGTCGTCCGCCATACCGAAGATGACGCTGGCGGAGCCAGCCTCCTCGCGGCCGTTGTTGCTTGCGTACGGTGACCCGACGATTACGTCTGAGAGTCTGTCCCCGTTCATATCTCCGGCGCCGTTGACCGAGCTTCCTGCTTCTTCACGAATTACGGCGCCTTCTATGCGGAAGCCACGATCGCCCAGTTGGGCGAGATCGACCACGCTGGTCGATGCCTCGCCGAAAACTACGTAGGCGGAACCAACAAAGTTATTGTTTTCATCCTTCGTATTCGGTGCTCCGACAATCACGTCCATCCGTCCGTCTCCGTTCACGTCTCCTGCGCTCGCAACCGATGTACTCGCCTCATCTCCATCTGGGTTGCCCCCCGCACCACTGGCGCCGTCAATCCGGAAGCCGCGATCACCGAGCCCCGCCAGATCGACCGGGCTGGCATCCTCTCGTACGTCCGGGGTGTTGGGGTCGTCCGCAACGCCGAAGATGACGCTGGCGGAGCCGGACCCCTCGCGGCCGTTGTTGCTTGCGTACGGCGATCCAACGATTACATCAGCGAGCCCGTCATCGTTGATATCTCTTGTAATGGCAACCGACCATCCAGTTCCATCACGGGTCGCAGCGCCCTCTATCCGAAAGCCTCGGTCGCCGAGCTGGTCCAAGTCGATCGGGGTGTCAGGCGGACTTCCGCCGAAGACCACGTAGGCGGAGCCGTATCCTTGGCCACCGAAGCCGTCAAAATCCGGTGCACCCACGATCACGTCGGCGAACCCATCACCATTTACATCGCCTGCACCTTCGACTGAATGGCCGGCGCGATCGCCCCCATCGGCGCCGTCGATCCGGAAGCCGCGATCACCGAGCTCTGCCAGATCGACCGGGCTGGCATCCTCTCGTACGTCCGGGGTGTTGGGGTCGTCCGCAATGCCAAAGATGACGCTGGCGGAGCCGGACTCCTGACGCCCATTGTTGTTTGCGTCAGGCGATCCAACGATTACATCAGCGAGCCCGTCACCGTTCACATCTCCAGCACCGGCAACCGACCAGCCGGTTCCATCACGAGTCGCGGCGCCCTCTATCCGAAAGCCTCGGTCGCCGAGCTGGTCAAGATCGATTGGAGTGTCGAACGAACTACCACCGAAGACCACGTAGGCGGAGCCGTCTCCCTGGCCACCGTAGCTGTCGATATCCGGTGCACCAACGATAGTGTCGGCTACCCCGTCACCGTTCACATCTCCAGCACCGGCAACCGACCAACCGGCAAAGTTGAATTCGGCCGCCCCATCGACTTGAACGTTTGCCTCATGCAGCAGGTCCAGTCCTCCGTGCTGCTGTGGAAAGCCAGTCAACCGCTGGAGAGCCGCGTCTACCTGTATTCGCGGCTTGATTGAATAGGGATTCTGGTCATCGTGAATTTGCGCACCTGTGTAGGTAAATGCCGACAGGACGTCAGTCGTATCGGCGCTCGGCTCAGCAGATTTCATTACCGCCCAGGCACCGGCCACGTGTGGTGCGGCCGCCGACGTGCCTTCATGAGTCTCAAAGCCGTCGCCTGGAACCGAGGAGGTAATCTCAGAGCCGGGAGCATAGAGATCCATGTAGTCGGCCCGGTTGGAAAGTGGAGACACCGTGTCCTGCTCCGTCGTCGACCCCACGCTGAAGGTGTTCGACAGGCATGCGGGGGTGGAAATCGCGTCCGGCCAGCCGCCGTTGCCGGCAGCTACAACCGTTGCAATCCCAGCCGAGCGTAGGTTGGCGATAGCCGCATATATGTCGGGGAAATACTGGTCGCAATGCTCTTCAAACACGAGAAACGGCGAACCGAGGCTCATGTTCACTGCAGCGATGTCGAAGTTTTTTTGTAGCTTGTAAATTTGCTCGAGGCCGCTGATTATGTCGGACTCGTGTGCTCCAAGCCCCTCATCCGGCGGATCTCCGACGACGGAGAAGATTTGCACCGAGATCAGGTTCGCGTCCTTGGCCACTCCTGAAAAGTCAGCTCCATTGCCGGCGGCCACACCGGCGACAAAAGTTCCGTGAAAACAGTCAAGGTCTTCCCTGGGGCAGTTGACGCCGGCTCCCTCGTATGCTCCCTCACCCGCGGGACAGAGGTTCTCGGAGTAACAGGCTTCCGACACCACCTTGTCGGCGAGGAAAGGGTGCTCGCCGTCGATACCGGAGTCCAACACGGCGATCGTCTGGCCCTGACCGCTGGATCCGGCGGCCCAGACGTTGGGGGCGCCGATCAGGGGAACGCTTTCGGCAAGTGCGGGATGTAAGACAATGTCTTCGGTGATTTTCTCCACCTCCGGCAGTGAGGCGAGCTTCTTCAACGCAGCTGCATTCACGACCAGTGTCATAGACGGGATGAACCTGAATCTCTTTACGCCTGTGACCTTCAGGGCCGCCGTCTTATCAAGCACGGTCTGCTGCAGCCCGGCGATCCTGGAGCGCTGCTTCTTTTTGGCTGCGTTTGTACCCAGCTTGCCCTCGGGCTTAAAGCTCGTCTTTAATGTGACGATCACGGCCACGCTGCCCGAACGTTTGGCGACCTCGAGAAGCTCTGCGTAGGTGCGCGGTCTTTGCTCGCCGGTTGGACGCGCATCCGAAGACCTGTTGAAGGGAAGTGAAGAGGTCGGCTGACCGTTGTTTGAAAACGGAAGCTTTTGTGACCGCGCATCAGCCGTGCCCGTCGTGTCGAAAGCTACCGGCAGGGCCGCAAGTAAGGCAAGGGCCAGCGTTGCAATGGCAGCCTTATGAACACTGGATGCTCTTGTCATCAATGTCTCCTTTGGTGTATTTTCTTCAGGTTTGAGGGCTTGAATGAACTACACGACCCTTCATGTAGACATATGGCCCGGCTTTTTGTGCCGGTATCAAGAGAAAAATTTCCTTTTATCGGAACCGTTAAGATCGGCAAGAAGACGGGCAAATGAGATTCAGTGCGGTTATCCTCGCCCGTACATCGACGAGGAGGCACGAGTGAGCAGACCGGACCCGATCATGAACTTGGAAGATGCTGAGCTGGAACAGCACCATCTCTCTGAAAGTTTTCAAGGTAGGCGAGCCGCGGTAGCCAAACGGTTGGGCGCAGAGAAGATCGGCTGCAGTCTGATGTCTCTCGATCCGGGTCAGAAGGCATGGCCGTACCACCTGCATCACGTAAACGAGGAGATGTTCCTGATACTGGAAGGAGAGGGTTTGCTTCGCCTCGATGGCGATGAACGGGATATCCGAGGAGGAGACTTGGTTTGCATACCTCCCGGACTGGGCAGCGCTCATCAGATCATCAATAACTCGGGCGCAGAGCTGCGCTACCTGGCAATAAGCACGATGGAGGAACCTGATGTAACCGAGTTCCCCGATTCGGACAAGATAAGGACGATGGTCGGGTCGGCTCCCGGAGGTGACAAGAGTATTCGCGCGGTCGATATCACGGTTCGGCGCGAAGACAGTGTCGATTACCTGCACGGTGAGTAAATGACAGCATTCATGCTTGATACACGGGCATTTCAAGCCGTCGAGGCGTTCGATTAGACTCGGCAGGCTGAATGAATCGGGATTCGAGGAGAGGCTGACATGAGACACAAGCGTACGGGTTTCTATCTTCCCTGGTCACTGGCGGTACTTGCATTAACTGCCTTCATTGCAGCATTGGCCGTAGCCGGCTGCGGCGGCGGTGAAAAGAGTCCCTTCGGCAAGGCACTTTCCTATGTGCCCGAGAAGGCCCCCTTTGTAATTGCATTTGACACCGATATCGACGGATCACAGTTCAAGGACCTTGAATTGCTCGTTGACAAAGTTCCCGCGGGGCGAAAGGCGTTTGAAGACCTTTTGCAAGAAGCCCTCGACTCGATGAAAGCCGATGATGTTGACTTCGATAAAGACATCAAGCCGCTGCTTGGAAACAGAGCGGTGCTCGCTGCGCCGACCGTTCAGGATCTAGAAGGTGATAACCAGAGATTCATCATGTCGGTCGTGACCAAGGACGAGCAGGCGCTCACGGATCTGCTCGAGAGTGACAAGATTGATCTGAATAAGCCGAGCGAGTACAAGGGCGTGGACATATACAAAGAAAAAGATGGTGACAATACGCTCGCTGTAAACGGTCCCGACATAGTTTTGGCCGACGATGAGGCGACAGTAAAAAGAGCAATCGACACCAAGAAGTCCGATGCCTCGTTCAGCGAGGACAGCTTCGACAGTGCACAGCCCGGATCGAACCCAGACTATCTGATTGCAATCTATGTCGATGCGAAAGCCTTTATCGAAGATTCGAGCGACGCGAGAAACGTTGCAGAGAAGGTGCCGTGGGTCGGTGCCCTGACTACTGCCGGGGTAACGGTTGGTGTTGACGGAAACGATGTTGATCTGCAGTACAAGGTGGACACCTCGGGTACGGAGTTGAAAGAGGAGGATCTGCCACTAGCGTCCGGTGCAGAAAACCCGGAGCTACAGGAATTTAGGGAAGACTCTACGGGCAGCTCGGCGATCAGGGACTTGGCGCGAACTATTCACTTCATCGAGAGTGTGGCAAAGGAGTTTGACCCAAATGCCGAGGCCGAAATAGACGAGTTCAAACAGCAGATGAAGGCCCAGATCGGTATGGACTTAGACAAAGATATCGTCGATCAGCTGGCCGGTGATCTTCAGGTGTTGACCAAAACCGAAGGAGGAGGAGTGATCCTCGATCCCGTCGATCCGGAGCGCCTGCAGCAGACGCTGCAGCAGCTCATGCCGTTGATTCCCTCATTCCTATTTGGTGCAGGATTGGGTAATGCAGAGGTGGACGAGTCACAGGTGGGCGAATCGACGATCTACTCAGTTAGCGATGGTGGCAAAACCGTCGTTGAGTATGGGATTGTGTCGGGAGAACTACTTGTGGCAATTCCGCCGACAACTATCGACGACCTTCGGGCCGACAATTTCAAGCCGGTCGGGAAGATCGGGCCAGGATCGGTCATATCGGAAATGGACATTCTGGCAAGCCTTCCGGGAACATTGAGAGATATTGCGAGCCAGCAATCCGAAACCGGTCAGTATGACGATTACATCAAGGCGATGACTGAGATCGAGAAATCGTTCAGTTCGATCAAAGTGTCTAGCTCAACCGAGACGAGCACCAAGAGCATAGAGGGAGAGATCAAGCTTACTGCGAAGTAACTATCCCTCCCGAAATCAGCTGGGTGGATTGACCAGTTCGATGATCGAAAAGGTTGCTCCCTGAGGGTCGGCTATCGCTGCGAACCGTCCAACATCGGGGATGTCCCGAGGTTCAACTACGACGGTTCCACCCAGCAATTTGGCATTTTCAACAGTGTCGTCTGCGTCGGAGACCGCGAAGTAGACCATCCAGTGAGGAGGAACCTCGGCCGGCCATTCATCCGTCATCGCCAGCATCCCGCTCCGTTGCGAATCTCCATCGGCGAATGTCGTATATTCCGTTTCACCCATCTGCTGTGAGTTGGCACTCCAATCAAAGAGCTGTGTATAGAAATTCTGCGCAGCGCCAACATCTCTTGTGGCCAGCTCGTTCCAAGTCAGAGAACACGGCTCATTGACTACCTGGGCGCCACCGTGCTTATTACGCTGCCATAAGCAGAACGTTGCTCCGGTTGGATCTTGGATAACGGCCATGCGGCCGGCTTCCATCACATCGAAGGGCTCGGCGATGACTGTACCGCCAAGTGATTTGGCCTTCTCGGCCGATGAATCTGCACTCTTCACCGACACGTAGGAGTCCCAATGCGGGGGTATGCCCTGGCTGGCTACTTCTTCCGGCATCTTGTACAGGGCAGTAACGTTGTATCCGTTCTGTTTGAGCATCGTATAGGTGCCGTTCTCTCCTGCGGGCATATCCTCAGGTGCCCAGCCGAAAAGCCTTGTGTAGAACTCGGTCGCCTTCTCAGGATCGCTTGTCTGCAGATCCACCCATGTGAAAGTTCCCGGTGCGTACTCTGTCATCTCGGTCATGTGCAACCTCCCTCTGGTTTCAGGTTTGCGATCAGATTAGCAGTGAATTTTCAGAGCTTTCCGCCGCCATGTTCCCGGTTCCCACATTTCTCACAACCATCCATCAACGCATACATAAAGCTCCTGCTTACGCGCTTTTTGCACTGCCATCTACATCAACGGCAGCGAAGAAAAACTTAATATCAAATTTTCTCAATGTGCAGATCGTGCCCTCGATGTTCTGGTGCAACTAAGGTAGTCTGGACGCTTCCAGTAGATTATTCGTCACCGGGAAAATAGATAGTAAACGGCTGCGGGAAGAGCGGATTGCGATGACAAAGAACCGTTTCCATGATCGATCCGATGCAGGCAGAAAGCTTGCCGAGGAGCTTGCAGAATACAGGGATCGGGCGGATGTTCTGGTGCTTGCCCTTCCGCGTGGCGGGGTGCCGGTTGCTTTTGAAGTTGCCCGCGCGATCAACGCGCCGCTCGATGTCTTTATGGTCCGCAAACTCGGGGTTCCAGGGCATGAAGAGTTGGCCATGGGAGCTATCGCAAGCGGCGGTGTGCGTGTGCTGGACGAGGCGCTGCTCAAAGGGCTCGGCATCAGCGATGACGCGGTCGCCTCCGTAAGCGAGAGAGAGCGCAGTGAGCTCGACAGGCGCGAGCAGCTCTACCGTCAGGGGCGCTCCGCACCCGATGTCGATGGCAAGACAGTGATCGTCATCGACGATGGTATGGCGACGGGATCGACGATGCGAGCGGCCATCGAGGCGCTAAAAACGCTTGGTCCGGCAGAGATCGTGGTTGCCGTGCCGACTGCTGCTGCTGCAACCTGTGGATTGATTGAAGAGGAAGTCGATCGCGCCTTTTTCGTCATGACCCCCGACCCTTTTTATGCGGTTGGGGTCTGGTACAAACGGTTCACGCCGACGACGGATGATGAAGTGATCGAACTGCTAAACCGGGCGAAGCGAGGAAAGCCGGAGCACGGTGTGGATGACGGTGTTAACTGGTGACTAATTATTGCTGGATTGCCCAGCAGAGTTGATCCCGGCACCTGAGAACGGGCTGATCGACCCGTTGCCATCCGCTGACCCCAAGCTTGTATCAGAGGAGCCTCCGGTTGATGATCCGCTATCTGCCGTGCCCTCGTCGTTTGAAGATGAGCTTGTATCACCCACTGTGCCACTCTGAGAGCCCGTAGATGTACCGGTCCCAACGGAGACAGGGCCTGTTACAGGGCCGATCGTCCCGAGGTTACCCTGCGAGATACATGAACTTACGACAGAGTTCGGGCCGCATGTCACGACATTGGTTACCGGTACAGCCTTCACGTTGTTTGACTCTGAACCTTCAAGCTGATCACTATCGGCAGAGTTACCTTTACCGCCAGAATTCCCTTCACCACATGGCCGCTCGCCGCACCTACCCTCACCCGGTTTTAGTGGCCCCGGCGTGTCGCCCTTGCCCTCATCCTTGCCGGGGGGCGGTTCCTCTAGTCCCGGGCCCCGGCCCGGTCCGTCCCCGTCACCCTCGGACCTTGGTGAGTCAGCTGCTGGCGAGGTCTCGGTCGTCCCGGATTGCGAGGCTCCGGAATCGCTGGATCCCAGGGCCAGAACCGGTGCGTTTTTTACAGTTCCCGCGAAGGGCCCGTCATCACCCGACACCGGTTGTCCCGGCGGTGCGGGAGATGTGGCTGCCAGGACAACGATGGCCACTCCCGTCGCCGTCGCGGTGGCCGGATGAAGAATATTGTCCGTGCCACTTTGCAGCAGATTTGCAACCCATGATTGAAGTGCTGAAGTTTTAGCCTGGAGTAGATCGAAAATGTTCGGGTTTATTTCCACATGACCTTGTGTGAGCAGGCGATCGACCTCAATTGCGGGAATGGGGAATAGGGCCCAGTCAGATCCCATATCTGCCGTGGCTTGAACCCTCTGGCGTCCACGGCGTATCAGTTGCCTGACTGAATTGTCCGAGCGGTGCATCTCATTCGCGATCTCTTTATAACTGTATCCCTGGAAATCGGCCATCAGCAACGCGAAACGCTGGTTTTTTGGCAGATCTTCAATGGCGCCCTTGACCTTCTTCCAGCGGACATTGATTTCGACCGATGCGGCCGCCGAACTCGCCTGCCTGCTTCCGGTCTCGCCCTGGACCATGTGGTCCTCATCGAACGAGTAGGAGGACTCCCGCTTCGACCGCCTCAGAACACTGAGGCTGTTGTTGCGCACGCAAGTAATCAGAAAGCCCCTCAGATCTCGTATCTGCCCACCGCTCCGAACGGTCGCGAGCGTGCTGGCAAACGCCTGGTGAACACTGTCCTGAGCCAGCTCTCGCGAGTGGAGGAAGCTGTCCGCAAAACTGCATAGATCGCGGTAGTTTTCTTTGTATGCGGTGTTGACCGCTTCGAGGTCTACACGCGTGTCCCCAGGCAGCCCACCAGGCCCGAAGGATGTGGCATCACCACTCGGCTTGTCAAAAGCTGTCCGTCCACCGTCAGCTTCAGTCATTTTGGGCACTGGGGTACTAAAATCGACCACGCATGCCTCCGAATCCCTTCATCAAGGCATTTCCTTGCCGTCTTTGTACAGTATAACGCCTCTT
>SDBU01007234.1_pt1 | contig 12832 bp, 10 predicted proteins | sample 2277071 | NCBI WGS metagenome assembly SDBU01 (sample SAMN10397929, study PRJNA504765) | marine sediment metagenome | isolation source: marine sediment core GS08_GC12, 126 cmbsf | place: Arctic Ocean: Gakkel Ridge, Loki's castle | collected 2008 | reverse complement strand
TCTATACTCCTTCCCAGAAAAGAGAATTATTATCACTCTGTAACGACAGAAGGAATACATGATTTTTTTCCTCATCGCAGTCAGTATTTTGATCCTGACCTATGGGTATATTGGATGGCGCCTTATCGTTCCCGCAGGACTCAGTCCCTCCTGGAACGCAATTCTATGGGCAATACTGATATTGTTTATGCCCATGACGCCAATCTCCATTCTCTTACGAATCTACGGGTTTAACGCTTTTTGGAGTGATATATTGTCATGGGCTGCATATATGAGCCTGGGATTTTTTTTCCTGGTATTCACTTTTCTGATTATCCGAGACCTAACCTTGCTGGTCATACGTGGTGTAAAAAGGTCTTTCACTCTCGCACGCAGTGTTATCACCTCTGAGGCCAGTTCTATCGAACCTATAGCCCCTGATCGTCGCCGGTTCATTTTTCGTTCCATAAACCTAGGTATTTTGGGCATTTCAGGAACTCTTGTGGGTTACGGCTTATACGAGGCTCGGCACCGCCCTGATATCGTTAAGGTTTCGGTTCCTATCCATGATCTACCAAATGATCTTGAAGGGTTTCGTATCCTCCAGATTACTGATATTCATGTTAGCCCCACAATCAAGCGGAACTATGTGCGAGCCATTGTCGATCAAGTAAGTAACCAAAACCCAGATGTAATTGTTTTCACTGGTGACCTTGCAGACGGCTCGGTCCCAATTCTGCGTGATGATGTGGCTCCCCTGAAGGATCTATCTGCACCTTATGGGTCCTACTTTGTTACGGGTAACCATGAGTATTACGTAGGAGCGGAAGCTTGGGTGGAGGAAATAGCTCGGATTGGTTTTACAGTACTGCTAAACGAGCATCGAGTTATACAGCACGGCGCAGGTCGTATTCTTATGGCTGGCGTGACAGATTACAACGCCGGCCAATTTCTCAGAGACCACGCTTCCAGCCCGGATATCGCCTTGTCTGGTGCTCCGGCATCCCATGTAAAGGTACTTTTAGCCCATCAGCCACGCAGTGTATTTGCTTCTGCCAAGGCCGGTTTCGACCTTCAAATCTCTGGCCACACGCATGGAGGACAGTTCTTTCCATGGAATTTCCTCGTAGGCCTGCAGCAACCTTATGTTGTCGGCCTCCATCAGTATGAGAAGACCTGGATTTATGTGAGTCGCGGTGCTGGATACTGGGGGCCACCTCTTCGCCTGGGTATACCTTCTGAGATAACAATAATCACCCTAACCAGACCAAAGCATGGCATAAATACAGTATAGAAAAAGCAGAATCTAGGATCGATGCTGCTGAAAAGGAAAAACAGGCCAGTCCGGCTGTCGAGATGTACCCCCTGCGCATATGGAGCAACACTTAAGGCAGGTCATTTATGCCCGCCATAAGCTTGCAAAAAGGCGTTACGATGGTCAAACTCTCACACAAAATAATTTCCAGTCAGCCTAATCCTTCGCCATTACAGCCATTCAAAAAACCTTACTCTTGATTCTGTCTATTGTTAACCTATCTGCCTTAAATGGAATGTCTGGATGGGTGGGTGAGGATAGTTGCTGAGCCAGCTGATCTTCAGATCGCCCTATAGACCATGAAGGCACCCAAGTTCCTTCTGTCCCTCCGAATCAATTGTAGTTTCCCAGTATCGGTTTCCCAGGTCAAGGGGAAAAATATGCAACGGATGGTTCCTGGGAAATTATTGCAGCGAAAGACAAGAATTTCCTGTTTCGCTATTTTATGCTGTTACTTTATGCTTGACATTTTTGATTTCACATGTAATTAGAGTCGAACTTGTACAAGTATAACTACTGGAGGTTTGCTGCTATGTATGCTGGAGAGGTCTTGAAACGAATTAATGGTCTTACCAACGACAGACTCACCTATTTTGTACGTGCCGGCTATGTCAGACCTAAAAGAATTAAGAGAAAAAGTCTTTACTTTAATGACTTTTCCGAGGAAGACGTTGAGGTGATCAGGCGTGCGTGGGAACTCATTTCCGCGCATGATGTTAGGATAAGGGCAGCCTTTGAAAGGGTAAGAAAAGAAACTGAAGACCCACAACTCACCCTTAATTTGAGGACACCACCTAATAATTCGGATTAAGGCGCATATAAAGAGGACACATGGGGAAATGGGGACTATGGGGGTGAAAAATGAGATCAGCCCTTGGCAATGGACAGAATTACCTATACAGCCTAATGTCAAGAATGTCGCCTTGGCACCTTTATTGCAGAAACAAAGGTTAAGAAAGTAAGTGGTGAATCCTTACCTTAAGATTAAGAGGCCCCCAAATGATAACTAGGGCCTTTTCAAGAAAAGGCAGAGACGAGGAGAAAAGGCATTGTCCATAGAGATAGAGAAATCTGTATTAGAAAAGGCATGCAGGGAAATGATTGAAACCATCCTTTTCTGTCTTCCCAATGCCTTCAAGGGCACCATCTATCGAATTGGAAAGCCACCGAAGCTTATTGCAGAAAGAATCACCTCAGGAATAATTGGCGATGGAAGAGAGAAGATCTCATGGAGTTTTCCAACAAAATCCGGATACAATCCCCCGGGTAAACCATGGGTCGATTACAGGGATCAACCAGGTCGTCCCCTTGAGGCCATGTCCTGGTGCGTTGAGAAACAGAAAAGCTGGACTTCGGAAGATCCAAGAAACGATGCTCGAAATCTCAGGTTTCAGGTTGAAGGAATAGAGGAAGATTTCCACCATATGGAACCGGTGCTTGTCCCCAAATCGGATCTTAACTTAAATACCTATCCCTCCTCTGAGTATCCCAGGGATCATAAAGGAAATATCATATGGAAAGACAGTGAGCACGTTGTTGTTGCTGTCATCAAGATTCACTTCCATCCATTTACGATAAAGATCGGCAGTTATGAGACCAGAGTTACCAAGAAGCTTTCACGTTCACTCGGGACCGAATTGTTGTCTTACCAATTACGCCAGGATTCCATGAGGGCTATGCAACAGCTGGCAAAGGACAGGTTAAACGCATGCAATATACTTGCAGACTCACTCCGGAATGCCATTACAAAATCAGGGTTGATTTTCTCTCTTGTTAAACAGGAGGTAGGATACCTCAGGGGTCAGTGGGAACAGGTTCTGCTGGAAGACCGGAAAGAAAAGAATATGAAGGTGGAAGCCATAAGAGGCCTAAATGAGATGTTGATAGCCATGGGTGAGGGATATGAAGGCCTCAGGGAGGATTTGGCTGCTGTCCAGAATAAATTCCTGGAACTCTCTCTTCCACCTGAAAAGGGGGAGAAATGGGTGATTATGCAGATAGAGGAAAGATGGAAAGAGCTTTTTAATAAATGCCCACAGGATGACCATAAGAGGACAATGATCTGGCAGACCATTGATAAGTTGAGGAAGTCTCTTTATTTTGGTCAGGATCCTGATAACATTGCCAACTATGATAAAATCCCGGAGGAGCTTAAACGGGAGTGGGTCAATCTCATTTACAGAAATACCGATCGTTTTGATCCCTCAGCCCTTGAGAGGCTAATCAAGATACTGGGTAATCCCGTCCTCACTATCCCATCTCGGGAAAAATCCAAGAAAACCTTGACACAACTCAAGGCCCTTGCAGAGACTATGAGTCAGCTTGAACGAAATACAAATTTTCTCTTACATGAAGTCCTGAATGGAGATGACAATGAAGTGGTCTCCAAGATCTTAAGCAATATCAGTACGGATTCCGAATAGAAAAACATCTTTTGAGGACCAATCCCCACCTTTCACTTAATGGATGCATAAAACAGATTGCATGTATTTATGCACCTGTCTCGCCATAGAAGTTGCTAAATATTTACCACCCACTCCCCGCAAGGCGGGGGATCATTGGAGACACCCCAGTTAAATACTTTAAGGTTAGCAGGGTGCGCGGAGAAGGGCCTTTATAACCATCGAGGATCGCTTAAGAAGCCCCGCATCGCGGGGGCTCCCAATGAGTTCTCATTGGGAGCAAATGGGGAGCCCTTTTATGAATCCGAGGTTGATCTGAGAATATTCTCGTCAAAGATGGGAATCGGTCTTTTCCTTCTGGGATATTTCTGGTATATCACTATAATTCATTTTGAAGAAAGCCAGATCTGGGCCAGGGGTCTGGCCCAGGGCGAAAACCTGCCCGCCGTCTGGCAGGCGGGTGTGCGTCCTAATTTAATCCTGTTACTTGTAGGAGGGAGTGATGAAGGTTTCAGCAGCCACAATTTCCATCTGCTTAACACTTTTCCTGTGGTGCGGAGGTTGTTCGAGAGAAGAACCTCCCCCGGTACAAAAAATTAAGGTGGTGAAACCCATCAAAATCCCTGCCCCGGAAAAGGCAGAAACCTCAGTGACCGATGAGGAGGAAAAGGCAAAAACAGGAGTGAAGGAAGCTGAAGAGGTAAAGACCGCGGCCGTTGAAGAAAAGGCATTAACGGTGCCAGAGACAGATACCAGGGAAAAAGAAACGGCAATGAAGGAAGTGACCGGATACTATACCGTCAGAAGTGGTGACAGCCTATCCGGTATAGCAGCCAGAGAGGATGTGTACGGAGACCCATCAAAATGGCCTATCCTATATCGCCTTAACACGGACGAGCTTGGCAAGTTAAAGTTGGGAGAAATCTTTCCGGACAGGGAGCTTCCTGAGGGGGTAAGGCTGAAAATTATCTCACCTGATGAGGTAAGGGAGAATCTAAAAACGAGAGTTCATAACGTGTGGGCAGTTAATGTTCTATCCGCCACAACCAATACAAAGATCATTCCTCCCGCTATCAGGCTTATTAACAATGGATACCCGGCTTACATCACACGTGCCAAAGTAAAGGGAAAGGACTGGATCAGGCTCCGTGTCGGTTTTTTCAAAAGCCGGACCGAGGCCGATACGGAGGGCAAGAAGATAATGGCCATGTTGAAACTCGCTGATTCCTGGGTTACCAAAGCAGGGAAGAAAGAACTTGAGGAATTTGGTGGCTATTGAGGATCAGCCCTAACTCACTTCATATTCGCTTTTCTTTCAATTTACTTACTATGACCGTCTTTGCGGGTCATCTCTGAGAGGGCCTTCTCCAGCCTCGAGGCCTCTTCGAGGATAATCTTTACGTATTTGCCGCCTCTTGAGGCAGGATCAAAGGAGGCTGCCAACTTTCGGGCAAAGCCACCCACGGCAAGGAGGGGATTACGTATTTCGTGGGCCACAGCCTGGAGGGTGTCTTCCACAATATCCCCTCTTTCCTCCAGGGAATCGAAAGAGGGGAGCGATACGTGGTTGGTGATCTCCTGGTACGCTGACATCTTCTCTGAAATCTGACTGAGAGCCTTGTTGGCCTTCTCCATGATCTCCATGAGATCCCTTTCCTGGTTCAACTCCACGTTAAGGTTGTCTGCAATGTCCTGAACCTCATCGAAGGTTGTCTGGAGGATATCATTAATCACATCCCGGTGCAATCCGAGAAATCTTTCACCCTCTTCAAAGAGGGCATGAAAACCCGCAGACTCTTGGGATATTAGACGCGAAAACTCTCTTGATAGCTCGTAAATCTTTGCGAGCAAAGGAGCATCCTGAGACAGCGCGGCTTGCCCATAAAGCAATTGGCATTGGACGATGATCTTTGGAAACTTCCAGACTCTAAGCGCCGCTTCACCGACCTGTCGATGATCGATCCCATAGCGATCTCTCTCCCACGTTAGGAGCTCCTCCAGAGGCTCCAGTCTAATGGGGGGCACCTCAGTATCCCACTTGATCCGGAGGTCAAAAAGGATGAGGAGGCCGATCTCCATGATCAATCCGGCAACAAAGGCCTCTTCAGGATAGCAGTTTTTCAAGTGGGCGGCAAAGGATTTGGCGATAAGGGCCCGGTAAAGCGTAGTGTGCCAGAACTCTTCGTAATCAAGGGGGCCTATTTTCCCCATAGGGAAGGTATCTCTCAATGACAGGGAGAGGGCCATGATCCTTAGGCGCTGAAATCCTAACTTTACAACGGCCTGTCTCAACGAGGTGGTAGATTGGCGAGTTTGAAAAAAGACGCTATTTGCCAACGTAAGCACCCGAACGGCGAGCGAGGGGTCTCTTTCGATGAGAGCGGCAAGTTCTTCAGCAGAACAACTGTCATCCGATGCTATTTCCACAAGCCTCATGGATACAGGCGACAATGAGGGAAGAGAATATCCAGATTCAATTTGCTTCAGAAGATCTGCTGACACCTTTTTCTCCATATTAACCCCTGCTCCAAAGCACAAGACTCGAAAGGCCTCGTTAAATAGCTTTTAGTGACTGTTGCATGCTGCGATGGTCTAAGATGCCATTGCCATAAAGGAATTGACTTTCTTATTCAATTTTACAGAATGGCCACCGACAGGTCAAGAGGAGTTTTTCCCAATCCCCGACATCTATGTAAGCGAATCCCTATAGAACCAAGTTTTATTTGCAAATACATGGCGAAAGAAATACAATCTCCCATGAAACCCATTCCTTCCGAAAATCTGCTGCCCAATGAAAAACCCTCTTCGGAGTGATGGCATTGATCGAGGGACTATCCGGGGAATAATCATGACCTCAAGAAAGATCGCTTTCATTGTTAATCCCAGTACAGCAATGGGGTCTACCGGTAGAGAATGGCCCCAAATCAAGGCTCTGGCAAGAGATCGATTAGGGCCATTTCAGGCCCTTCTCACGACCGGTCCAGGAGATGCTATCAGACTTACCCGCCTTGTTCTCCTTGAAGGTGCTGACCTGGTTGTTTGTGTAGGGGGAGATGGAACACTTAATGAAGTTGTGAACGGGTTTATGGGAGAGGATGGTCCCATACGACCCGAGGCCATGCTAGGGTTCATTCCCCGCGGTACCGGATGTGATTTTATAAAAACCGTTCCCATACCTCGGGAGCTAAACAGAGCACTGGATGTAATCATAAGTTCCCATGCCCGGCCTATTGATCTGGGACGGCTTACATACAGGGACCATCATGGCCGTTCCTCCTCCAGATATTTTCATAACATTACCAGCCTTGGTTTGGGGGGTGAAGTAGATGAACGGGTCAACAGGACCACTAAGATGTTCGGAGGTTTTATTTCATTCATTTGGGCCACTCTGATCTCCATTCTGACTTATGATAAAAAGCAAATACACCTTAAGGTGGATAATGGCTTTGACCAGACAGTTGTGAGCTGGAATATAGTGGTTGCCAATGGGCAGTATCATGGTGGCGGCATGTGGGTAGCACCTGAGGCGGTTGTGGACGATGGCCTTTTCCATGTGACTGTGATCGGGGATCTTACCCTGGCCGAGGTCTTCTATAACCTCCCTAAACTGTATAATGGAAAGATTCTTCAGCTCGAAAAGGTAAGCACGCTTGTTGGCAAGAGAGTACAGGCCTCCTCAGATCAACGGGTCCTTCTGGACGTGGATGGGGAGCAACCTGGCCAACTGCCCGTTACCATTGACATAGTGCCAGGAGCACTACCCCTCATTATATCGAAATAGATCTCCTGGCACCATTGCCAAGATCTTGGTTTCTCAGGCCACTATGCGTAAAATATATGAGGATCGGATCTTTTATTTTGATACATTCATCTGTAGGAAGCTCAAAACTCCCACCTGAAGAATCTGACACAATAGGACCCCACAGAGCGATTAGGCGAGATTTCTGGCACAGATTGCACACATTCTATCGCTGGGATACCAAAGAAAATCTTACCGCTCCGGATATTTAACAAGGCAGGCATGATATCCGCGGAGCAAAGGCCAGAGTCAAAAGAAGAAAAAAAATACAGATACAGGCTCACACCACCACAGATGACACCCCCATAGGCTATCTGAACAGTGAACGTTGTCTTGGCAGGACACGAGGATGGGAAAAAGAAGAGGGGGATTATGAGAATCAAGAAGATGATGAGAGCCATGCTACTAGAATGAGTCATTGTATCTCTTCTTTTATCAGGTTAATTATCTTGATAATTTAAAGGCCCCTTAATTCCCTGACGGCTGAGACGACCTGCGATACCCGCTCACTTGCCTTACCCTGAAGGAAGATATCGGTTATGTGATCAGTAAGCACCGTTTTTTCCAGATTCACCTCGATTATCTTGGCACCGACCTGCTTTGCCTGCCTGGGAAGTACGTTAAAAGGATAGACCACAGCCGAAGTGCCTATTATCAACAAAGCCTGGCATGTAGAGGCTAACTGGGAGCTCCGTGTCATGGCTGAAGGAGGAATTGCCTCTCCAAAAAAGATAACATCCGGTTTAAGTATCTTTCCACACTCGCATTTAGGTGGATACTCACCTTTCTTCTCTCTGTAATCATATCTTTTGTTACACCAAAGACAGATAAGCGAGCGGGAGTTGCCATGATATTCGATAACATCCCGGGAACCAGCTTCTTGGTGGAGATTGTCTACATTTTGAGTACTTATACACTGAAGTAGGCCCATCCTTTCTAACTCAGCCAGACCAATATGTGCCTCATTAGGCCTTGCCTTATCAACAATCCCTTCCATTTCCTTTAACATCTGCCAGACCTTTTCCGGAGTTTTCCTGAAGGCGTAAATGGTGGCATATTCTTCCGGGTCAAACCTATCCCAAAGACCACCTCTGCTTCTAAAATCCGGGATACCTGACTCCACTGAGATACCGGCACCTGTAAGAGCCAGGGTTAATTTAGATCCCAGGATAATCCTGGCAGCCTTCTCAATTAGTTCATCCACAACTTTATTCCTTGCATAAATTTATACCAACTGTCCACCGCAAAGGCGCAGAGATCGCTGAGGTGTAATTATTTTTTGCTTTCCGCTGACCCCAGAGGAATAAGCTTCGCATTCCACAGGGCAGGGAGGGCGGGAAGCAAAAAGTATTAGCCCATACGGGCACAATTCCTATTACCCTGCCATAATAATAGTGAAACATTTTCTCTAGAGTGTACTAAACCCATGCCTGTGATAGGCACAACGAACAAATGAAAAATATTATATAGAGGCAACAGTGCCCAAAAGCTCGTGTCGCAGCGAAGCTGCTGAGGGTTTCCCTTTGCCGTCCTCTCAACGGCAAGGGAAAAACCCTTTTTCTCTGCGTTCTCTGCGTCTCTGCGGTGAGTGGTTACAGTTTATTTAAATTACCTCAAGGCTGATATCAACAGACCTTGCAGAATGTGTAATGGCACCAACAGAAATCAGGTCTATACCTGTTTTTGACACCTCCTCTATCGATTCTAATGTAATCCCACCAGAGGCCTCTAAAAGCACCCTACCTCCGGCAATGGAGACGGCTTCCCTCGTTTCTTTGAGAGACATATTATCCAAAAGAATAGCATCTGCACCCGCTCCAATGGCCTCTTCAACGCCTTTGATATCCTCCACCTCAACCTCAATCCTTAAGGTATGGGGCACCCTGCCTTTAATTCTTGCCAAGGCCTTGGTTATAGATCCAGCTACGGCGATATGGTTATCTTTGATCAAGATCCCGTCAAACAGACCAAAACGATGATTAAACCCACCTCCCCTCCTGACTGCATATTTTTCCAATATCCGCAATCCAGGGGTCGTCTTTCTCGTATCAATCACCCGGACCTTCGAAGAATCTGTTCTCTCGACATACTTCCTGGTAAGGGTAGCAATCCCGGAGAGGCGTTGCAAGAAATTGAGGGCTGTCCTTTCCCCACTCAGTATCCCTCTCATTGATCCTTTGACTATACCGATATCCTCCCCATTTGACACAGCCTCTCCGTCGCGATACTTGGTTTCGACCACTATTTCAGGGTCAAGCCGAGAGAAAACTCTTGAAAAAACCTCTATCCCTGCCAGTATTATCTCTTCCTTGGCTATTAGCCTTGCCTCTCCCTTCATAGATAGATCTACAATAGCCTCGGTAGTTATATCACCAGGCCCCAGATCTTCCTCTAAGGCACTATCAATTATCTTGTCGATCGGGGAAAGATAGCCCTCTTTCACTTGAGTCCCTCAAAAGTAGCAAGGTTCTGGTTTAATTTTTCTAATTTGACACTCATAAGATCCGCCTTCTCTCTGACATTCTCTACTATACGCAATGGGGCCTGATTCAAGAAATCCTTATTTGCCAACTTCCTTCGAGACAAATCCATTTCATGTTCTATTTTTTTTATTTCTTTATTAACCCTCTTTCTCTCATCATCGTAATTGATCAATCCTTTAAGGAGAACATGGACTTGGATATCGCCATAAACATATGTAGCTGACCCTTCAGGTTTTTCAATATCGGAAACAATATCCATAGATTCTACCTTTGCCAGGCTGGTAATATAGGCCAGATTATTAGCAAGGATCTCTCTTTCTTTAGGCCCCTTTACATCTATGACTACCTTTACATACTTCCTCGGAGGGATATTCATCTCTCCCCTTATGTTCCTAATACCTGTTATCACTCCATTAAGTAGATCCATCTCCTTGATTGATTCCTCATCATAGATGAACTCTTTTGGTTGAGGGAATCGGGCTACCATGATGCTTCCTTCTGTATTCGGGAGCATCTGCCAGATCTCTTCGGTAATAAAGGGTACAAAGGGATGGAGAAGCCTGACCACTCCGCTCAAGAGAATTTGCATGACAGACTGAGCCACTTCCCTTCTTTTTTGCTCCTTGCTATAGAGCTCAAGTTTAGCCATTTCCAGATACCAGTCACAGAATTCATGCCACACAAATTGATAACAGGTGCTGGCCGCATCATTGAACTTATAACCATCCAAAAAATTGGTTACCTCTTGTGCAATCTGCCCCATCCTGGCCATAATCCAGCGATCAGCCAGGGTAAGAGTGCTGTTATGTACAGATGGGGGTTTACAATCCTTCAAGTTCATCAAGGCAAATCTGGCAGCATTCCAGATCTTATTAATAAAATTCCTGTATCCTGCTATCCTTTCTTCTGAGAGCCTTATGTCTCTTCCCTGGACAGCCAATATCGCAAGGGTAAATCTGAAGGCATCGGTACCGAACCTGTCTAGGACCTCCAGAGGATCAATAATGTTTCCCTTGCTCTTGCTCATTTTCTGGCCCTGTTCATCCTTGACCAGGGCATGAATATAGACATCCCTGAAGGGGACATCTCCCATAAAGTGGAGTCCCATCATCATCATTCTTGCCACCCAGAAAAAAAGGATATCGAAACCAGTTACCAGCACTGAGGTAGGATAGAAGGTTTTCAATTCATCAGTGGCATCCGGCCAACCTAGGGTTGAAAATGGCCAGAGAGCCGAACTAAACCAGGTATCCAGCACGTCACTCTCCTGCTGAAGGTTCTTGCTTTTGCACCGAATGCATACTCTGGGGTCCTCCTTGGCTACTATAACCTCCCCGCATTCCTGGCAATACCAGGCAGGTATCCTATGACCCCACCATATCTGCCTGGATATGCACCAGTCTCTGATATTGTTCATCCACTCAAAGTAGACGCCTTCCCAATTAGAAGGTACTATCCTGGTTTTTCCATTCTTCACTGCAGCGATGGCCTCTTCGGCAAGAGGCCCTACCCTGACAAACCACTGCTTGGAGAGAAGGGGTTCAATCATGGTCTTGCAACGGTAACAGTGTCCTACCGCATGACGGTAGGGTTCGGTCTTCTCCAGTAAGTCGGAGTTTTTCAGATCATCCAGAATCTTATCCCGGCATTGAAACCTGTCCATACCCTGGTAGGGCCCAGCCAGTTCATTCATTCTGCCGCCCTCGTCAATGACCTTTATTCGTTCGAGCTGATGTTCGTTTCCAATCTCAAAATCATTGGGATCATGGGCTGGAGTTATCTTTAGGGCACCGGTACCGAATTCCCTATCCACATATTTGTCAAAGATAACCGGTATGGGCTTATTCAGTACTGGCAATAGGACGTGATATCCTGAGAGGTCTTTGTAACGTTCATCTTCGGGGTTCACAGCCACTGCAGTATCCCCCAAAAGTGTTTCGGGTCTGGTTGTGGCAACAGTTAAATAACCCTCCCGGTTTTCAAAGGGATAACGAATATAGTAGAGGAAGCTATCCCTATCTTCATGTTCTACCTCAAGGTCAGCCAGTGCTGTCTGGCACCTGGGACACCAGTTTATGATATAATCTCCCCGGTAAATTAAGTTTTCATCATATAGCCGCACAAAAACTTCCCTCACAGCCCTGTAAAGCCCTTCATCCATTGTAAACCGCTCGCGACTCCAGTCACAGGAGCTTCCCATCCTTTTGAGTTGATTGATAATCATTCCGCCATACTTCTCCCTCCACTCCCAAACCAATTCAACAAATCTTTCCCGACCAATCTGGTGACGATCAGTTCCTTTTGAGGCAAGATCTTTCTCCACCACATTCTGGGTGGCAATACCTGCATGGTCTGTGCCAGGCTGCCATAAGACCTCATATCCCTTCATTCTTTTGTATCTGCAGAGAATATCCTGGAGGGTATTGTTAAGTGCATGTCCCATATGGAGGCTTCCGGTTATATTTGGCGGAGGAATGACAATAGAGAAAGGAGACTTATCTGATTTGGCATTGGCCTTAAATAGATTATTTCTTTCCCAATAATAATACCACTCCTCTTCCGCTTCCTTAGGTTCGTAGGCCTTGGCCAAGTCATTATCTTCCATTAAATGATGCTCCTCTATTTTCATGTGCCGGCTCTAAGTTATAATAGTTGGAAATAAATATACTTAAAAGGGCACAACGGCATCTTAAAGATTCATTTCACTTTGTGCCTTTGTGCCCATTTATTTCAAATAAATTGATCTGTATCAATCTTGATGGTCTCGTAAAAAGTCCCAAAACCGTCATGCCGGACTTGATCCGGCATCCAGAAGTAATTGAATTTACTGGATTCCGGCTTTCGCCGGAATGAC
>SDBU01007233.1_pt1 | contig 12832 bp, 9 predicted proteins | sample 2277071 | NCBI WGS metagenome assembly SDBU01 (sample SAMN10397929, study PRJNA504765) | marine sediment metagenome | isolation source: marine sediment core GS08_GC12, 126 cmbsf | place: Arctic Ocean: Gakkel Ridge, Loki's castle | collected 2008 | reverse complement strand
ATGCCATGCTCAAGCCTGCGGACATGCCTATCCCTTCGACCTTCAGCGAGAAGAATCCGCCGAAATGGGCGGCAGCAGCGCGCAAGAACGGTCGTTACTCCATGAATAAACCCGGACGCGAGGAAATGTTGCGTCGGGATATGGTGGGTTACTGCGGCGAAGTGAAGTGCATAGACGACAATGTGGGCAGGATTGTGGACTGCCTGGCTGAACAGGGAATTCTGGATGACACTATCGTGGTGTTCACCACCGACCACGGTGATTATATGGGTGAGCACGGCCTTCTGGGAAAGAATCAGCTATACGAAACAGCCTACCGGATTCCCATGCTCATCCGCTGGCCGAAGAAGATCGCGGAGAATACCGTTGTTGATAATATCGTGAGTACCGTAGATTTTCAGCCGACTATACTCAGTCTGATGGGGGTCGAACCCAGTGGAAGGGAACAGGGGCACAACGCGTCGGCCTTGCTGCAAGGTCAGAGAACGGATTGGCAGGATGTATCTTTCATTCACCACGCATCCATGGGAAGGGCTGGTATCTTCACGAAGCAATACGAACTCGCCTATGTGCGGGGCAATGACCACATCCTCTTCGACCGTCTGAACGATCCGGAACAGGTGAATAACCTCTTCAATGATCCGAGATACAGGAACGTGATCGATGAACTCACAGAGCAGATCATTGACCACAATACTGAGGTTGATTCTCCACCGCTGGCGTGGCTGCGGGAATTGCGATAAGGAAGGATTCTTGTTTGAGAGCCCTTTGAAAGCGTTGCATGGGAACCACCGATAACATAAAGGTCTTTTGCGTTGACCCTTATGCCTTCCACGTTTACAGTTCAGTTCGCTATGCTTGAAATTGTGCTAAAGGATCATGAGTCGCGCCCACAAAGCCATCTCATAATGCTTGGCGTATTATGGCTCTTTGGCCAAAAGCTCAACTATATCAACATGATCGCATTACCGGTGATCATCGGGATCGGCGTGGACGACGGCATACATTTTTTTCCATCGGTACATCCAGGAGGGCAGAGGCGGTATAGGCCGGGCTGTGACTGGCGTGGGGCGCGCCATGCTTATGACTTCGCTGACCACCATGATTGGATTTGGCAGCCTGATGTTTTACCTCATGCGCGGTATGGCATCGTTGGGGCTTGCATTATTCCTGGGTGTGGGTGGCTGTCTTTTGTTCACGTTCACTTTGCTTCCAGCGCTTGCGCGGGTTTTTGAGAATAGGATATTTAGAGAAGAAAGTGAGGAGGACTGATCATGCGCACCATAAGTTACATATCCACTGACGGATCTGATTGACTTCTCTTTATATGGAATCGTGGGCATTAATGACCCAAGTATGCTCATCAATCCCTGGCTGCTATACAGCATCTATCCTGGAGTTAATTTGTACCTTACAGCATATATTCCAGTGGGTGATGAGCAAAGCCAGAATGGCGAAAGTGGCCCCGGTGGGTTCATCCGACTCAAGTTCAGCTTCTGACCTTCTATTGTGAGTTAATGTGAATAGCATCGGGTTAGGGGGATTTTCTAAGATTCATCAACGTCCTTCCGATAGCGTACTCCTGCCTCAAATTCCTCTGGCAGTACAGTATGACAGTGCGAAATCTGTGTGAATTGCTCATTATAGATATGAGCCAAATCACCCGCATCTGCAATATCCCAGAACGTGATCTTCGCTGTTTTCCTCCTCTGGTAAATATCTGTTGTTGCGGCAATTATACTGGCCCTGCGCAAGTTATCAGGAAGTAATTGATTGACTAACTGACAGTTTGCAGAACAGAGCTAAACAGATCTTCAAGATGTCGTCGCGCTCTATAACAAATAGAAGCCGCTCATTCACAGCTTGCTCTACTATAATATATGAGATACGGGCAGTCATGGTTAGATCGCGTTTGTTATAATCTCTTATAACCTAAACGTATCCAACATAATGTAAACGTCATTAACAATCGTTACATGCTAATATATACTAGTATTTGGCCAAATCAGTGTAGTGAATTGTTCCTTACGCCACTGTGTAACTGACATTATTGTTAACTAAAAGCGGCATGAGTCACCATTTGGAACTATTGAGGACAATAGTATGAGTGCTATGGAAAATGAATCCCCCGCATTCGAAGATGAGTTCTTGACCACCAAACAGATAGCCGATGCGCTTAAGAAGAACCTCGGTACTATACAGCGATGGTGTAGAGAAGGCAAGCTGCCGGCGGCCAAAATCGAGGGTACTTACATAGTTCGTAGAGTCGATTTTGATGACTGGTTCCGGTCGAAACAGCCCGCTATGCAACTATCGAGCGATGATCAACTGGTGCAGGCGTAGTTTGAATTGAGCGTTTTCTTCACCTCCTATCTCTGGAAATTTAGCGAAGCGTATAGTTATTATCTTGACCATCATGTACCACCAAACTGACCCCTGAGGCAAGTATGGGTATGGATACGCAAACACCGCAGATACAGATATTTCAGCAAGAAGAGGAAGAAGCGGAAACCCACCTTAGCGACTACTATGTTATTCTCAAGCGGAGGTGGTGGATGATACTGCTGACGTTTGTCATTGTGTTAGGCTTGACCTTAGTCTATCTGGCTATGAAACCGGATATTTACACAGCAACTGCCCTGGTGAGAATCACCACCGGAGGTAGCGGTGGAGGGCTGGCGGCTGCTCTGGGAGGCTTTCTGCCAATTGGACCGTCCAGTAGTATAATGACTGAAATCGAGATAATCAAGCTGCGAAGCATAGCTGAAGTGGTTATCAGAGAGTTAGGGATTGATAAGAAAGAGCAAAATCTGGAACTGGACTGGGAGCAAATAGTCTCGAATTTCCAGGGAATGTTGAAGGCAAAACAGCGGGGCAGATCAGATCTTATAGAGATAACAATAACAGGCGTCTCCCCTGAAGAGGTAAGAGACACCGCCGACGCGGTAGCTGTCGAGTATATCCAGGTATCCGAGACCTCCAGACAAGAGATGTGGAGGAATCTGATAGAGCAGATGGGATCCAGGTTGAGTCAGGTGCAAGTGGACCTGGAGGAATCCAGAAAGCGACTCCACAAGCACGAGGCGACGGAAGGCATCACGACAGCCTTTAGCCCTCTTCTGACTGGAGCAGGAACATCAACAGGTGGGTCTCAATATATGGTTCCGGACGTTCCACAGGCCGTCGCCCAGCTCAAAACGGGTATCATGCAGATGGAAGTTGAATTAGCGGCGCTAAAAGAGAGCTTTTCAGACTCGGACCCGGATGTGGTTAAGCTGGAAAGACAGATAGCGGCAAGTAAGCAAAGACTGGAGCAGGAAACAGAAAGCGCTGTGGAGAAATACAACAAACAGTTTGGCCTGACAAGAGTCGCAGCGGAGGTCGTGTTCAACCAGCAGTTATACAGTTCGCTTGTGACAAAGCATGAGGAGTTGAAGGCGCAGCACATTATGCAAAACAAAGCGCCGGAGATAATCGAGCGAGCAGCTATGCCTCTTCGCCCCAGCAAGCCAAATAGGCAAATTGTCTTTATGATGGGCGCAGCTATGGGACTATTCCTGGGTCTTGGTCTAGCGTTATTCCGTGAATATATGGATAACTCCATGCATGGAATTGAGGATGTGACAAAAGCCATTAATATTCCGGTTCTCGGTAGGATCCCGCGCCTCAGCAGAGCAGTTTTCAGAGCACGAGGAGGCGACGCGAATCCTGAGAAGAAGGCTCTGATTAGCTATGAGTATTCATCCCGTAACAAGTGGCTCAGACAGCTTTATAAGGAGTCATACAGACTTCTCCAACTGGAATTGATGGCAGCGGCCAATGGAGAGCATGGCGCCGCTGATGCCCAACGTCAGAATAAACTGGCGCTATTGGTGACCAGTTCTGTATCCGGAGAAGGAAAGTCATTGGTCGCGATGAACCTGGCTGTATCCATAGCACAAACAGGAAAAAAAGTCCTGTTGGTGAATGCGGACAGTGGCAGTTCCATTCACTGTGAGCTACTGGATCTAGAGCCGCAGACGGGGTTGATAGATATTCTCATGGGTAACGCTGCATGGGACGATGTTGTCAAGAAAACTTCCCAGGACAATTTGTGCGTGATTACTGCTGGAGATGAAACCGGGCAGTCTGACCTATCCAGTCTGCTTATCTCATCCCGGCTGGAAGATATTATAGAAACGTCAAAAGAGCAGTTCGATGTCATCATATTCGACTCATCGCCGGCGATGTCCGCGTCTGAATCAGCAGCCATCGGGTCAAAGGTAGATGGTGTGGCGCTTGTGATAAAGGCGGGCAGTACCCGGAAGGGCACCATACTTAAAGCAAAACAGAGGGTACAGAGCGCCGGTGGTAATATCCTGGGGGCTGTGCTGAACGGCGCAGCGGTTGAGAAGAAATATTACAGATAAATCAGTGATCAGTGTAAGAGTCCTGTCTTCACAGTGTTGCGTGGAAGTGGGCTGTCAAATCTCTTTTACCCCTGTTACTTAGAACACTGCAAGCCAGGGTATAGTCAAGTTTTACACTAAGTTCTGGAGGTCGGCTCAATGGTAATACGCTCTCGTGCGCCTGTAAGAATCGACTGGGCCGGTGGATGGACAGACGTGGCCCTGTTTGCGCAGGAACAGCGCGGCGCAGTGGTCAACGCCGCCATAAACATATACTCCTACGTGACCGCCGCGAAACTTCAGCCCAAGCGGGTGCGGTGCAAAGAATATGGCTATAGTCATTTCAGAGAGGTGGAGGACAAGTCAATCAAAATCTACTCGGCTGACTTCGACATCTACCAGGCTGCTGATGAGATCAAGAATCTGGAATACGACGGTAACATAGATCTGGCTATAGCCGCCGTTAAGAGGGCAGATATTGACTGCGGCATCGAACTGATCACCAGATCAAACGCCCCGGCCGGCAGCGGACTCGGTAGCTCCGCTTCCATGGGTGTGGCTCTGGTTAGCGCCCTCAGCCGTTTGAGCGGCTCCAGCGCACTGCCTTATGAGCTTGCCGAGTTGGCCAGTTCCATTGAAAGACATGAGTTGAATATACTTGGCGGCAAGCAAGACCAATATGCCAGCGTTCTGGGCGGGATAAGCTTTATGGAATTTTCTGGTGAGGAAGTGAAAACCTCAAGGCTCCAGCTTTCGCGCGATACCATTTACGAATTGGAGAAAAGCCTTGTGCTTTGCTATACAGGTAAATCGAGGCTGTCCAGCAATATACATCAGAACGTCGTGGACGCGTATCTTGGTAAGGACGAAGAGACGCTGGATGCGCTAAAGAACCTGAAACAGATAGCCGTTGCTATCAAAGACGCTCTTCTGGGAGATGATTTGTCCGCTTTTGGCAAATTGCTCAGTGACAACTGGGAGAATCAGAAGAGGCTGCACGCGTCAATAACGAACTCTCAGATTGACTCTCTATTCGACTTAGCTTTGAAGAACGGCGCCGTCGGTGGCAAAGCGTGTGGGGCTGGCGGCGGCGGATGCCTCATATTCTTCTGTTATCCTGATAGAGAACATTTGGTGAGGAAAAAACTAGAGGAGACCGGGGTGACGATGATCGACTTTAACTTCGATTTTGAAGGTCTCCAGACGTGGGAAGGGCAGAACGGCTCACTGACGGAGTAAAAAGCAGATAACATCTGCCTTACTGACATAGAGGCGACTTGAATGTCTCAAGAAGAGCTAGAATCTAAAATAGAAAAAGCGGACGCCGTTGGCCCGCTGGCGAAGAAGGTTGCCAGAGGTGGAGGGATTGTTTTCGCTGGCAGCCTCATTGGCAAAGCGGCTCACTTCCTGCTGCAAATCCTTTTGAGCAGGCGTCTCAAAGCCCAGGCCTATGGTATGTATTGCCTGGGGTTTACCATAAGCATCTTTGCCGCATCAGTTTCGTCTCTGGGATTGCATAACGGTGTTGTGCGTTTTGGGGCGCTTTACGAGGGTGAAGGGGATAAATCCAGGATCAAGGGAATGTTGATCGCAGCCATAGCTCTCTCTTCGCTTTCCAGTGTTTTCACAAGCGCATTGTTATTTGTTTTCTCCGACGCCATCGCCACCAGATTTTTTGATGAGCCAGGTTTAGCTGAAGTTATCCGAATATTCTCTATAACCATCCCATTTGCTTCCCTGATCGTAATGGTCGCCTATGCCGCTAGAGCTTTCCACATAATGCAGTATGATATTGGTCTCAGAGGTATACTACCGCCAGTTACCAGAATTATTCTGATTGGGTCGGCTTTCCTGTTAGGACTTGGATTGCGAGGCGCTATTCTGGCTTTTCTAGCGTCTAATGTTCTCTGCGCCCTTTTTAGTTTATATCTTCTCTGGCGGATATTCCCTGATATAGTATCCGAATTGAAACCCATATACGAGACACGAAGGCTTCTGAGGTTCTCTCTGCCTGTTCTGATCGCAAGTTTTGCCAACCTGTTATTGATCAGGATCGATCGCCTGATGTTAGGCTGGCTGAAAGGCCCCGCTGATGTAGGGATCTATAATGCGGCGTCTGTAACTGCCTTACACACTAGCTTCATGCTTAGCGCTCTTAACGCAAGTTTCTCTCCGATGATTGCTGACCTGTATAACAGAGGAAAAAGAGAGGAACTTGAGCGGATCTTTCAGATGACTACCCGATGGATATTTACTGTATCACTGCCCATAGCCTTGATACTGATCTCATTTCCGAGAAATATAATGGCGGCATTCGGTCTGGATTTCGGAGCGGGATGGCTGGCCCTCGTATCGCTTTCCGTCGCTTGTCTGATGAATGCTGGAGCGGGATCATCAGGATTTATATTAGTCATGTCCGGGCGACAGAACATTGAACTGCTTAATGACTTCGTGATGGTGAGTCTGAACGTAGTCTTGAATTTCTGGTTGATTAGACTCTATGGGATTACCGGGGCCGCAATTGCCACTGGTGGATCTATCGCCGTAATCAACATAATGCGCCTGCTAGAGATAAGGCTGTTCATGAAAATGCAGCCTTACAACCGGAAATATATCAAACCATTGCTGGCGGGACTGTTAGCTATCGCGATCCCGCTGTTTATAGCCTCAGATCCAGGCACAGGGTTTGTCTGGATTATCTATTCGGCCGCTATGGGACTGGTTTATGGCGCGCTACTGTATCTTCTGGGCCTTGAAGCGGAAGACCGCGAGATATTATCAGCAGTCAAGGGAAAAGTTAAGGCTCTGATGTCAACCTGAATTATAGGAAGTGGTTACAATAGCAATGGGAAAAGATGCAAGAACATTGGTGATAGGGCTTGACGGAGTTAGTTTTAACGTTTTAACTCCACTAATTGAAAAAGGGCTTATGCCAAACATAAAGCAGATAATGGATCAGGGGGGTTATGGTGATCTTCTCTCTACTGTTCCACCTTTCACCGCTCCTGCTTGGGCATCGTTCATAACGGGACTGAATCCCGCTAATCACGGAGTCTTATCCTTCACTGAAAGCGAAACAGATGGTTCTGATAATGATCAGTCTCAGAAACGGACCCTGAAAGCAAGCGATATTAAGGGCGAGAAGCTGTGGGATATCCTGAGCGCATATAATAAGAGAATAATCGTCATCAACGTGCCGCTCACCTACGCGCCGGAGGAAGTCAACGGGGTTATGGTCACCGGCATGATGACACCTTCGCAGTCGGAAGACTTTACTTATCCATCCCACCTGAAGGATGAACTGAAGGATTATCTGATCGATGTGACTCTGGATAAGGGGGATGACTGGCTGATCACCAATGAAAGATTGGGGAGAGAAGGGATTTACAAAAAATCCGTGGAGATTCTGGAGTCGAGGGAAAGAGCCGTTCTACAGTTGATGGAACAGTATGACTGGGATTTTCTGATGGTTGTATTTACCGCTACCGATAGAGTTCTGCATTTTCTCTGGGAGTACTTTGATTCCAATCAAAACAAATTTAAGGCGGAATTGGAGACTTTCTTCCAATATCTTGACAAAGTAATGGGCAAAGTTATCGGGCAATTGAGCGAAAGCGATAACTTGCTGATCATTTCAGATCACGGCTTTGATAAAGCGCCGCAGAAAGCCCTTAGCCTGGACTTATGGATGAATCATATGGGATGGCTCAAACCTGTTTCAATCCGATCCATAGGCGGTCTATCAAGCCGGATGTACCACAAGCGAGTTCTCCGCTCTATGGTCAGAAAACTGGCGCCTCGGAAAGTGCGGAACTATATACGCAGAGAGATTTACAGTAGTCTGGAACACTTTATAGATCGGTCGAGGGCAAAAGCTTATTATGTACCCATGTATAGCTATGTATGCGGTATTATGGTCAACAGGGACGCTATGAGCGAAAACGATGCCGTGACCGATGAGGAATATGAGGCGTTCAGGGACGAGATTATCAGGAAATCACTGGAGATAATTGACCCGGATACCAGGCAACAGGTGATTGAAAAGGCATTAAGGCGTGAGGAGGTGTATTCAGGCGAACTTATGGAAAGAATACCTGACGTTATCATCTTTCTGAAGCCTGAATATATGGGATCAAGTATGCTTGAGAGCAAATTCATAATGCCCATACAAAGGCTTAAAACGGGTGATCATAAGGAAGAAGGCATTTTTATCTTCGCAGGGCCTAACGCCCAAAAAGGACATCTGCGTGATCACAAAAGCATAGCTGATATTGCTCCAACTATATGTCATCTGATGGGCGTGCCGGTTAGCGAGGCCTACGATGGCAAGGTGATAGAACACGCCATCAGACCGCAGTTTATGGCGGAACACCCGGTTCAATACAGAGATATATCGCAGGAGCTGGCGACATACAAGAAAATGAAAAACAATCCTACTGTAGACGAAGATACTGAAACCGTTAAAGAGCGACTTAAAGCGTTGGGTTATCTTTAGGATTATTATGAACAAGGTGAAGTTACCTCTAATAACCGCAAAGGCTTATGACGAAATAAACCTGCGCCCTCTGGGGAAGAAGGCATGGTATTATACTTGCCTATTACTCGGCTTTTACCTCGTAATCCACTGGGCTTCTTATAATAATGTGGCGCCATTCTGCTATTTGTTGTTTGCAGTTGGGATAATACTTACTTTCGTAAGAATGTCCTGGGGGTTCTATTACTATATAGTTGTATCTATGCTTAGCGATGATACCCTGGAGATCAGTTCAGTCCATCTGATTCCGATTGGCCCATTTACTATTATCATACACTGGACGATGTTCATGTTTTTCATGTTGATTTTCTGCTATCTAAAGGGGCCAAAGCCTTTCAAAGCGAACAAATTAGATAAATCTATGTTTGGGGTTATAGGCATTTTCCTTATTGCGGGAGTAATAGGTGTGGCAAACCTGTCGCAATTTCCACGAGTATACATCTCAGATGCGTCTTACATGGTAAATATGGCCATTGCCTATTTCTTCATCCGTATCTGGATGAGAAGGGAAGAGCAACTGAGGACATTGGTTTCTCTGATCATTATATCCTATGGAGTAAAGGCAGTAGTTGGGGTGGTTTTCTATTACATCGGTACGGGTTTTCCAGCCGGGCGAAATCTCAGAGTGATCTATGAATCAGGACGTGTCATTTTGGGGCCGGTTTTCTTCCTGTGTCTTGGTCTGCTGTTTTATTTGCCAAAAATGAAACTCAAACATAGAATATTATTATCACTGTTCGCTTTCGCTACTCTATTTCATCTTATCAGTTTTGGGTCGAGAGGCCTCATGATCCTGACAACCCTGGGAGTCTTGCTATTTGCTGTGTTTTCCTGGAAAAACGGATATAGGTTCCTGATTATAAAATACGTAGCTGTGACAATCCTATCCGCCATCTTATGCCTGGCCATTATGGATGAGATGAGACCAGGGGCTATCTCAAACATTAGATGGAAGTTGTCTACATTGGGCGAATATGATCTATCAGAGACTCAGGTACACGCTTCTCTCTCGGTAACATCACGGATCATACAGGCCATTAACATCTTTTATACACAACTGGATAATCATAGTCTTTTTTGGGGTGCAGGCCTGGGCGGATGGTTTACCGACGAACATTACCCCTTTGGAAATGAGTTCATTTTGATGAGGATTTTTCCCATGGAACAGTTTGCGTCAAGGATATATACTAAACCCCACGGAACTCCGCTGGTGATATTCCTCAAGATGGGGATCGGTGGATTATTTGCCTATTACTTTATAATGCTGCTCTTTTTTAAAAGCGGATACGTTATTTCACTAAGCACCGATAATGAATTTTGGAAAGCGTCCGCTTTGGCAATATGTGTTGCCATGCCATTCCTTTTCTATGGAAACTACATGTCAAAGCTTCAATTCTTCTTCGGAGTCATTCTAGGAATATTGGCAAATATCGAGTCTTTGAGAATGGAAAGTGCCAGGGTCTGGCAATCAAAGCCGAGTCGAAAAACCAGGATAATATATAATAATATCCCATATCGGGTTTGGGGAATTTAGCGATGAAACAGGTTATAGATCTCAGCGCCCCTAGAATCATAAGATCTGATTACACAGATAGACACTTGCAGACCTATATCTATCAGGCAGATGGTGGCGCGCACTCAAGAAAGATACGGATCGTTTTCAGTCTCCTGGGTGATCTTGAAGGAAAGAATGTCCTGGATCTGGGAATAGGGAGCGGATTCTATAGCAGGCTATGTGCTGAAGCGGGAGCTAATGTGTTTTCCCTGGATCACGCAGATTGTATCGTTGACCATTATAGGGAAAATGGCGGATCCAATGTAATTCAAGCAAGCTGTGAGACATTGCCTTTAAGAAGCGACTCATTTGATCTGATCCTGGCGTTGGACGTAATAGAGCATCTGTACGAGCCGATGAGTTTTTTGCAGGAAGTATATAGAATCCTGAAAACCACCGGGAGGCTTGTCCTGGTAACGGATAATGCTGATACCTTTATGTCCGCCTTCAAATCATGCGTTCCCTCTTTCTTTCATCCGCATCTTCTTTGGCTTTACCGTTCTCTGGTAAAAAATCCAGGCAGGGCTTTTTCGTCACTGGAGCGAAAGCTTCGGAGACAGAAAACGGTCAGCGCTCCCCCTAAAGTCGCCACTAACCCGCCGCGTTGCACCCATGTGGTGGAGTTTGGCACAGGCGAATTGGCGGCAATGGTAGGGAATTGTGGGTTAAACATTAGTAGGTTTGGCACTTTTGCAGAGACGAGGTTTTATGATTGGATGAGTAGATCTGTTTCCGCTTCAGCTTTTCTTAGAGGCCGCATGTGGCATAGAGTGTATTTTGTTTGCGTGAAATCATGATTTGTGCAGGCTTCTCGTTTATTACTTCAGATTACGCTTGAAAGGTGAGATCATTCTATGAGCGTCAGAGATAATATGGGGCATGTCAACGTTTGCATGATCAGTGGCTCATATCCACCTATGGAGGACGGTGTCGGTGACTATACTCAGATACTATTCCACGCGCTAAGACAGAGGCTCAAGGGCACTCTCTTACTGACCACGAGAACCAGCGAATCAGAAGACAGAACCGGTGATGGAATATTTGGTGTTGTTGACAAATGGCGTTTTAGGTCGCTCCCTGGCATTGTCAGGCGTATGCAAACAGCAAAACCAGGTATAGTTCATATTCAATACCCCGCCGGCGGCTATGGCAAAAACCCGGCGGCGAATTTCCTCCCTATGCTTCTGAGAATTGCCCTGCCGAAGACGAAGGTGGTATCGACAATCCATGAGTTCAGTAACAAAACTCTGAAGGGGAAACTAAGGCTCTTAATCAGTATAGTGGCATGCCACAAGATGATAATAGTTGATCAGCGATACAAAAGGGATATTAAGAAATTCTGGCCGTTTGTGGGCAACCGGACAGTTCATATCCCGGTGGGATCTAATCTTCCCGATCCGCTGCAACCCAATGAGTCCGATGTACGTAAATTGAGGAATTCCCTCGGAATAGCGGAAACAGCCCCAGTCATATCTTATTTTGGGGTTATCCGTCCTGGCAAGGGAATTGAATTTTTACTAAACGCGTCTCATAAAGCGCTACAGAAGTATCCAGAAGCGAAGTTGCTGTTCATAGGGCGCATATATGAGAATTATTATGAGCAATCTATAAAGGGTATGATAGAAGATGAGCAACTGGGTTCAAATGTGATCTTCACCGGCTCCTGTGAGCAGAGCGAAATACCTCTGTACTTCGCATTGGCGGATATGTGTGTGCTGCCTTTCGAGGACGGAGTTTCTACTAAGCGGACAAGTTTCATGGCGGCATTACAGCATAACCTTCCCACCATTACAACGAAGGGCGATTTCCTGCCTGATGGTCTGGTGGATTATGAGAATGTCATATTGGTCAAGTATGGTGATGAGGCAGCATTAAGTGATAAGATGATCAGGCTTATAGAGGATGGTGATCTGAGAGGTAAGCTGCGGTCAAACGCTGGAGAAGTTCTGGGGAACTATAGTTGGAATAATATTGCCGAAAAGAACATCAATGTCTACCGAAGCTTGACTCCGAAAGGAAATAAATCGTACTGATACTATGGATGACAAAAACAAAGATATTTCAGATCATACCAGAGCTAGGAAGGTGTGCATTTTCACCAGCGGTCACGGCGCCTCTGACCCCCGGATTTTCCATAAACAGGCAAAGATGCGGCGTGAAACAATTTCGGACGCCGAGAAGGCTGACAGAAAAGACTTGATTCCTGACTTAGAAGAAGAGCTCTCGATTCTAAATGAGTATCTCCCAAAGCCTCTCTCAGAGCACGACCTGAAGGCGCTGGTTAGGACGGCCATTGAACAAGCGGATGCCCAAAGTTCCCAGGATATGGGAGTAGTAATGAAAGTGCCAAATATG
>SDBU01007232.1_pt1 | contig 12832 bp, 25 predicted proteins | sample 2277071 | NCBI WGS metagenome assembly SDBU01 (sample SAMN10397929, study PRJNA504765) | marine sediment metagenome | isolation source: marine sediment core GS08_GC12, 126 cmbsf | place: Arctic Ocean: Gakkel Ridge, Loki's castle | collected 2008 | reverse complement strand
TTTGATCCCCACCAAAGGCAGTATCTCTAGTAAGTGGTTTCTGTAGTCCAATCACAGCGTTGGAATTAAGCCCTTGAAGTTTCTGGTCTATCTTCTTGACTTGTGCCCCTATCATATAAAAGTCTGCTCCCTCTGGTGCATCTATGTAATCAATAACGTAGAGTGTATTAGGGTGCTTTATGTACTGGTGAAAATAGTCGGTTACAAATTTGGTATGGAAGGGGGCAGGGACAGGTATCTCTATATCCATAGCATCGAACCTGTCCTTTAGCATACTTATGCCACCCTCAAGATTAGTCAGAAGATATGTCTCCACTCTATTCATATTCAATGCCACTGTCCTATAAAGAAACCCTGTCTTCCCACTGCTCTTGGAACCAGCTACCACTATAGTAGTATCTGGATAGATAAAGACCTGCTTCCTTAAATCAAAGGGAAGTATCAACCCTGAGTCTGTCTTACTTCCGACACTCTGCCAATCTAAATTCGGTGTATGGTTGTCTATCGGTACATAATAACCATCATTCCTACCAACCGACTCACAGACAGGCTCTTTTTCGTGGCAGAACTCCCATATTATCTTCCTTAACTTAGTATCTTGCTCTGGTGTTAGCTTCCCCGCAAGTCCCAGAATATTTCTATAATGAAACTCACCAGTAGCAACCGTTTCTATCCAATCCCTTATAGCAGACCTCGATATTTCTACCTTCTCAGTCACAAGTAACCTCCGAACAATGCGAACATTTAGAACATTAGAACAATAATGAACGGATTTTGACAATACGAACATTTAGAACATCGTGCCTAAAACTCCCTGATTTGAGGTTATTTCTCGCCAAAAACGCTGTCATAAAATGTTCCACACCCCTATATAAGAGTATATTTATTTAATAACATACTCAGTACCGTCCTTCTTGAAGAGACCTTTCACTTTAGCTGTCAGGGTTTCCATGTCATCGAATGTTCTTTTGTGGGTAGCACTTAAAGAACGCTTGAAGTACCCTAAAGATAACCTGTCTTTATGGATACGGATACCCTGCTTTAGTAGCTCTGCCGTCAGAAACTCAGACCACTCAGAGGTTGCCTTGCCTTGTTCTTTAAGGTAAGCGACAGTAAGCTCCTTCCATTTTGCAAGCTCATTCTCCATATCCACCTCGAAGGCTATCTGCCTCTTACCGTGATAGATGATATCGTTGTAAGCCTGCTGTAGTGTATAATCTTCTGGTAATTCTAACATCTTAAAATCCTATTCCCCTCCTATTTTTGCATGGCAGACAAGACAAACAGTTATTCCATTGCTTACTTCAAACCGTTGTTCAGGGAAATGGGTAAAGGACTTAATATGATGGGCATCAAGCCTTATGTCACTCGTTGAACATTCTGTGCATCTGTATCCATCCCTCTCTAATACAGCATTTCTCCAATGCCTGTACTCCTTAGTTTTCCTGAGTGCGAATATAGGGCAAGTCACACCACCTTTCCAATTATGATGTTTGCTCCCCTTTTGTGATTTACTAATCTTTGCTTTTGTTTCCTCACTATGTTTACGGTTGGATGCTATTATCCTGAGTAGAGCCTTCGTTTCGGGAGACAACTCTCTCCCAGCAAGAGAGAGACCAATCTTTCTCCGATGTTCTATGGAAAACCTTTTACCCAAATGTCCTTCTCTCATCTTTTGCCGTGTTTGGGATGACATCTTATAACCTTTATAACTCATAAGGATTCCATGTATATCCTAGTGTGCCATCAGGATTTTTAACCCACTCTATTTCTGCTTGATTCATACTCCCTCCTTCTTCTTGAGAGCCTCATATGAGCATAGACCACACCTATCAGGATAGTGTGTTTCATCTTGCCGTATAGTTCCCTCTGTGATATACCGATGACTACGTAGTGCGCCAGACTTCTCTACCTCCTCAAATATCCTCTCCACCCTAGCCTGACACTCAGCATCCTTAGTCCAATGCTTTATTGCTTCCTCTGTTGCCATAATAACATCATCTGTGCTAGGTGAGGTGTCACTGTTAGCTACTCCAATCTTCCTAAGTAACCTCAATACTAAATTACTCCACTCAGCATCCTTGAGGGGGTCGGGATCATCACTATCAAATTCTTCTAGTAATCCATAGTCGCCTGTCACTATCATATCCTCAGCAAGAGCAGCAACAATGGCAAGGGCATCTTCAGGCTTATTTGTATCTACCTCCACTTTGAACTCAAGCATTTTTCTTCCCATAAAACACCTCATTAAAAGTATTTTTATCCAATCTAATCCCTATATCACCATTTTTGTATTCTTTCCAAGGGCAACCACCCATTAGGGCAAGTTTCTTCTGGCACTCAGCATCCTTGATAGAGGCTGTCTTGGCATCTTGGGCTTCCATTATTGCTCTACCTACAGTATGTCTATCAGGCAACCCCCAAGGTGAACCCATATCAAATTTAACAGCACTTAATTGCTCTGGTGTCAGCAACCTATCAGGCATTATCTACCTCCTCCTTAGCCATCTGTAATGCTATCTTAGCCGGTAAGCCATGGACAAGTAACAGATGACCTATTAAATCATTCTCGTTTCTACACTCTTCTTGGCATATCGGACAGTTCATATTCACCTCGCACTATGTAAGTTATGTATAGTTCCTTCGCACTATCATCCCTTTGGTAGTTTTTGTTGGAGATTTTGCTTGACAAGTAGTGCCGTCTGCCTCCCGATTTCCTTTCGTGCATTTTGACTGTCCTCAATCTCCCCTGCAGCTTCCCTTATTATATCCTCTGTCATTAGTGGTATAATCTTCCCGATGTTTTCAACTTCTAACTCGAAGGGTGCTTTATCAATGACATGCAAGAGTCGTTGTTGTGTAACCCATTCCTCTGCAATTGCTTTTGCCTCTTTGATTGCTTGCAACTTCTCAGGGCTGACCTCTCTAGGTGTCTTTGTTTCCATAAACTCATCTCGTTTATGCTTGGCTATGATCCTTTTCCCATTATTGGTAGTTACTTCAATCAGTGGGCGCAAGACAATACCTTCCCTTATCTTACCCTCTATCCCATTACGCTGTGCCTGGATTGATAGCGAGTCGCGTTCAGTATCAATCGAGGACATAGAGGTGGGTATTAACTTGTACGCCACAAACTCTAACCCTAAGCCGGTTGCGAGTTGTTCTGCCTTTGGTACATCTAGCCAGCAATCCCCAATCTTTACCTCAAAGACAACAAACTTCCCCTCCTGTCCATAGGTTGCGGACATGCCCTGCTGTTTCCCTCCGTAGGACTCTCCGTACACAACTACACCGACACCTTCCGGTATGACCTCTTTGAATTTAGCGAGAAGACTTGCTTCATCGAATAGCTTAACGAAGTTCTCATACTTACCGCCACCGGGGGAGAACTTGACCTCTCCATCCTTGTTGTAAGCTATGTGAGCCGAAGTCCCGTGTATCTTTTCCAGGGCGTAACATTCCCCGAACATTAGAATGTCTTGGTTTTTATACAGGTTATCTATATGTTGATAAGCCATTGGCCTCTATTCTCCTTTATATCATTCCCCCTGTGGGGCTGGTGGGCTTAGTGCTACTATCTTGAGAAGAGTTTACGCCTTCGCCTTGTAAACTTTATCCCACCATTAAAACTGCTTACAGTTACACCCCACAGGGTTTGCCAGCTAGTAGCAGTCCAAAAGTCCATACTACTTGGTGTCTCTTCGAACTCTGCCCTTTCGGGTAGCTGGCACTTGCTGGCAACTCTACCCACTTCTGGGATTGCATACACCAGCAAGCCATATTCAGTTGTTAATCCTCCTTCTTTACTACCTTAACTCCTAATACATCTCGCATTGTTGCGTAGTATAACCGATATATAGCGCCTCCAACTTCAGTATCCTTTTTAATTTCACCAGAACGTATCATCTCTCCCGCTTCCTTCCACCACATCCCAACTTCTTGAGGTGCTGGCTTAAGGGGTGTCGTTGGAGGTGCGGGTGGTGGTAGTTCTCCCTCAACTGTGTCTATATCAAATACAAAGGGTATCTTTACGCCATCAGGTGTAGTGTAGTCCTTCATGGTAAACTTCATTGCCACTCCCTCTTGCAACAAAGCCCACTTGGCTTTCAGTGCACCCTCCCTGCCATACTTTACCTTCAATACCTCACCAGTCCCCAGGGTGACTCTCTTAAAAGCCTTGCCTTGATACTCGTCATCCTCTACGCTAGTTATAACACCGATTATGTCCATTACTCTTCCTCCAGATTAAATTCCTCAATAAGTCTCCGTGCACACTTGTCACACAGGTCAGCCCTATACCATTTACAATCAACGCCGAAGTCGACAATGCCCGGGCACCCCTCTTCGATAGTCCCAATAATCACCTTACACTTATTACACTGATTTAAGGTTGTCATTATTCCAACTCCTTCAGTTTAATCTGTAGTTTCTTGGCAGCATCAGCCGCAGATGCGATTGCCTCATCCACTGTCTTCGCATACACTCGGACCTCGAACCCTAACTTCCCCGATTGCCCCTGTGTTATAGTAGCCTTAACCTTGTCAACTTGTTCCTGGTAAACTGTCTCCATAATTCCTCCTTTTATTATATCCCCCATTCTTTTAGCTTGGCTTGCCATACCTCCTCATCTAATGTAAGATATACTACCCTATGAGCCTTCCCCCAATTATCCTCGGGAATAGCAACTCTTATCCACTCCACCACTTCCCTTATCCCTTTCTTAAAGGAGTGTTCTGCTTGTGCTACTCGGTAAGCGCAATGGTCACAGATAACAAACTGGTGGCCTGACGTTACAGGGATTTGTAGAACTGTATCTTTAGCTTCCATCGTTTCTTCCCTCCAATATATAACTAGCTACCCATCCTGCAACTTCATGGCTATTATAATTACGCCTTAGTTTATCTTTATATTCTTTAGGGCAGTCATGCCACATCTGATCGTCATCCTTCTTTGCTAATTTAAGGGTTGCTAACAAAAGATTAACTTCAGGATTCCCATCATAAGTCCGAGGGTTATACGTCATCTCTTATCCTCTCAGACATACCTTTGAAACGGAAACTGAGTAGTGCAAGCACCTCAAGTTTAGTATTTATTTTGTCCGTAGGTGGGATAACTCGGTAGTCTGCAATAAGATTATCTAAATAGCTGCCAAACCCCCTTACTAATCTATCATACTTTGTCATTGCCCTCTCCAAAGAGTTTCTTCATATACCAATTTAATCTACGTCTTTGCCATTTAATTTCAGCATCCCCAGCAGCAGCCCTAGCATCCCTAGCAGCAGCCCTAGCATCCCTAGCAGCAGCCCTAGCATCCCCAGCAGCATCCCTAGCAGCAGCCCTAGCATCCCAAGCAGCAGCCCTAGCAGCAGCCCTAGCATCCCAAGCAGCAGCCCTAGCAGCAGCCCTAGCAGCCCTAGCAGCAGCCCAAGCAGTATCCCAAGCAGCAGCCCAAGCAGCATCCCTAGCAGCAGCCCTAGCATCCCAAGCAGCAGCCCTAGCAGCAGCCCTAGCAGCCAGTTCTACTTTAGTAGCTCTGCCATCATTAGAAAGTCTAGCCACCTTAATAGCATCCCATAATCTTTCATCCGTAACCTTCGACTTCTTTAGTGCTCGCTCTGCACAGTCACAACCCCATGCCCTCAAGATATATTCAGCATTCTTGGCATCAACCAGCTTTCTTTTTTGGGCAACGTACTTGTCTGTGTCCTTTATAATTCTACCCGACAATTCCACAAGGCAGGCCATATTCCCCCGTGCGTAAGAAAGAGCGTCATACCAACTCTTCCCAGCATGATATCCCTGAGAACACATGACTAACTCACCTTTATGTTCTCGTTCTTCTCCTATCTTCCACTTCTTACCACCACCATATCCTCCCCTCATGTCGTCTTTTAGGAAATGGTACGCTTTCATTAAGAACCTCCAACAATTAAGTATTTACATACGTCACATCGCCTACCACATTTTTCGCCATCATTGTAATCCACGCAAAAGGCACAAGCTAACCAGTCATTGTGTCCTTGTCCTGCCTCATCCCTTGACCTTTGACACTCAGTAGTTCCTCTGAACTCATGGCAGGCTTCACAAACCTTCACAGCTTCTTCATAAGGCAATAGTTTCATGTCTCCTCCTCTTCCGTATACTCATCCCATACCTTGTCATACTCATCCTCTGCCTCACGGAGAGCATCATCTGCCTCGCTATACTTATCCCACGCCCTTTCCCACTTATCTCTTGCCCTCTCTAACTTTTCTTTGGCCCCCATTTTCCCCTCCTCTCATTCTTTAGATACTTAGGTGCTTCAATTATCCCACATGGCTGGCAGAATAATTCCCCCATGGGTTTTCTTTTTGACCCTAAGTTCAACACCTTCCCTAAAAGCCCCCGTACATCCCTGTTACACCTGTAACAAGGTAGCCTCTCTAAATCATCTAGGTGTTCCCCTATTAGTTTAAGTTCTATGCTGTTCATTTATCACCTCACATAAAAATAATATAGTATATCCAATTATATAGCAACTCTGCTAAGGGAGATTGGCAGACGTTTACAGGAGAACCATGTGCCTACTAACTCCCCCTACCTTACTATAATATAGCCATCCTCCCCAAATAAAAAGAACTCCCCCTCAACCACTAGGGTCGAAAGGGAAATGTACCAACCGCTTATTTAATTGTCTTAATCGTTATCCTGTTGCGTCTCAGTAGGGTTTGTGGACTCCTCCCGCCTTATAAAGTCTACGAGTTCATCATACTCAGAGTAGCAGAGGTTCTTACCATCAACAAACTCCTTAACTAATCTGTAGAGTTCATTGTACTTGTCCTCTACATCCATTAGAATACCCCTGTTAATTTAAGAACTAATGTAACAGCCCCACCGATAATAGTGAGTAACCCCCCTCCTATTTTATATAATGATGTGGTACTCAATTTATTCACTTTGAGTCTAGCTATCTCTAGTTTACTATCAGCGACAGTATCATTTAGCTTTGCTAGATGGGAGTCCACATTCTTGCAATGGTTGTTAATATATATTATATGGGTCTCAAGGCTTGCCAAAACTTCTTTATAGCTTCTCTTCTCTACCATATCTCTTTCCCCTGATTCGGGATATACTTCGTTCCATACCACAGATGCCCCCATAGGATACCGACTAACAAAACACCGAAAGCTCCGAGTAGCCACCAGCTCCAGAAGTAATGTCCTATAGTAGCACTCCCTGCCATCACTGCTAACATCCAAGGGGTGGGGTAATTTTGCCGTGCATCTCTAATTATATAAGTCCACTGTCTCCCACCAATTCTTGAATACCACCACTTATAGTTAAGAATGTTCATGTCACCTCAGCGCAGATTATGTACTGCGAAGTCTGATAGGGTATCACTTTCCCCAATCACACCGTCGCTCTTACGTGAATAGACAACCAATAACTTATCACCAAGAGCAGCCTTCTCACTGAATATATTTAATATAAAGACATCAATGGACGGTGATACACCACTGTACTCTGCTGGTACTCCAGGCTTGTCTATCATACAACAGCCGAAGTCAGTCCAGATATAACAACCTGCATCACCGTCATTAGCCTCAGGGCATTGCTTATCATAGAAAGGGCAGAATGCCATATTTACCTCCTACTATTCCATTCAGCATAAGCTGGTCCAGGTAACATGTGATGGACATAGGTTATAAGGAGTGAGCCTGTCCAAGCACTAACTGTGGTGTACTCAAGATAGGCACTCCTCCAGCCCTCCACTTTACCTGCAAAAGACAAAGCTATGTTAAGAGCAGCATCATCAACACTGCCAACAAATAAGGTATCAGTATTTACACCATCATTCCAACGTACTGTCAAAGTGCCCGCAGCCTTCTTTGACCCTGATATAACTAGGTCAAGTACTTCAAGAGTACCCTCCGACCTCGGTGTAGCTATCCTAGTATTAGCTTCAGCCCCAGCCCATGACTTAGTAACAAAGGCGCTATGCTCTCTCCGAGAGGTGGTAGTAGCTAATACCTCTTCTCCTTTACCATGAATAGTATCTAGCTCGGAGTGAAGAGGTTTGCCGCTACTTCCATATAATACTGCTGGTGTTGTCATTACTTACTCCTAAAGATGGTAGTAAAAGTCTATGCCACCATAGAAGGTATTGTCGTTACCTACATTGTAGAGACTGAATACCTGATTAGTTGGTACTATCCACCCTCCTGGGTCTTCAAATCTTATAGGATACCTCTCAAACACATAGATACCACCTATAGTGGATGTGCCCCCAAAGGTGGTAATGTCTGTACCACCAGCAGCTATGGTATAAAAATCCCCTACTGCTCCACCGGCTACACCAGACCTCAAATTGGATGGTGTAACAGCAGTCCCATTAGCAGCGTAGGTAAAGGTCTCATTCAGGAGTATTTTAATTCTGGTACTATCCTTGAATGAGGAAACAAACAAAGTGAAAGATGTAATGTGCATTATTATAGCACTGGTATTCTTCATCACTGCTAGATGTTCTGCCCCATTAGTGCTTACCCCATCAATAGGGAAGAAGAAGGCTCTGCCCTCCAGTGCTGCTTGATGATGCTCGGTAGAAGTGGTGGCATGAACAAATAGCTCCCCTTCCACATTAGAACCAACTGGTATTCCGCTTCTTCCTTCTAATACTTGTCCCATTAGTTATAGTCCTCCTCTTTATTACTTAAATTCTGCCCATAAGCCACAACGGCAAGGATAGCCTTCAACTGTTCTGTTATTTGTTTCAACAAGGTTTCCTGTGCCTGTGCCAGTTCCACCATCTTCACATACTCACCTCCTAAATCTTCTGAATAGATTACTGCCCTTAATGGAGTTCCTGCGGTATGAGATGTGGCAGTTGTGTCCCATTCCCCACGCTCTATAGTAAACGTATCTGTACTGACTTTAGTAACATTAACCGCTTCAGACTCTATCTGTAAAAGGAACGGGGTATAGGATGGAAAGTTAGTAGCACCCTCCCCTGTAGTTACCGTGAGGACTCCAGTGGTAGCATTGATGTCAGCAGCTAACCTCGATTCACAGATACGCATCTTATCGCTTCTCTCAATATAAAGCGGTATTATCACGACAGCATTCCCTCTATTTGTTTTTTCTTGCCACTTCCATCAACGGAGTATAGAAACTTTCCATCTACCTCATAAGATAATTTCCCGATAGTACCATCCGAACCTGTATCTTCCCCTAGTATCTCACGTACTAGAGCACCGTCATCATCGTAAGTTAGGGTATCGCTTGTATATCTAAGCCTGCGGGCTGTGCCACCACTACTCACCAGAAACCCCTCTTCGTATCTTTCCCACCCTTCACCATCTCCGTATTTAAGTAAAGTACCGACCACCCATATCTTGCCAGGGGTTGTTGGGGGTGCTCCTGCACCCCAAACCTTACCATATACTACAAACAATCCACTATTGTCACCATCTTGTGCCCAACTTCCATTCCCACTCCACCTCTTACCATCAGCTCCACCTGCTGACTTGTATGTGTTGTAAAGTGTTTGGAAGAGTGGAGCCCCACCTGCTGCGTTTGGAGCAGTTATGATTATAGAGTAGTAACGACCTCCTGTAACGGTAAGAGGAGTTAAAAGAGGATAAACTCTCCACTCTAAGATCGTGCAAAAAGGTCTTGCCCCTTGGGGCAGTGTGTCTCCGTCTGATGTAACGACAGATAGGTCGTCGCCAGTAACTTTCGGAGAAGTATCCGTACCATCTACAGTTTCCCTTATGGCAATCTGAACGATGCCGGGGCTAGCATTGCGACCTTGAAGTAGTGTGACAGACTCAATGATTGCGCCACTTCCAGGAACTCTGAAGTTCACAGCTCTATCAATCCCAATATAGCAGCCATCAATAACTAACGCTGCGTCTGGGCAAGGATTAAAGGATGCTATTACTGCCATTATTCTCCTGGGATTATAAAGGTAGCAGTAGACTTAACCTTGACTGCCGTAGTAGCATCAAGTTCAAGTGTGCCATCAGCGGGGTCAGAAGGTAATCCACCAGCCTTTATAGCCACCCCGCCTGTACCAGAAGAATTGTAGAGTTTTAGGTTAGAAGCACCTGCTAGAGCTCCAAGAAACACCAAGTCGGTAAGCCCGCCTAGGGTTCCAACATAATTCCCATTCTGGTCCTTGATATCAAGGGAGTGGATATCGTTGTCTACAGCGTGGGCATTTATCCAAGCTAGTATAGCGTTTATTGCATCTAATAATATAGCAAACTCAGGATGAGTGTGAGCACCTCCATCAGCACCACTCGGTACTGGTGTCTGCGCTACGCCATATCCCAACTTACCAAACCTGAACTCCATTCTGGGATTCCCGCCCTCATTGGTTCGGCGGATATATCCTATGTTTCCTACCCTGTACTCATCTAAGCGAGTGTCCTTAACCTTCACAAAGTCGTGAACTTCTGCACCCACATTCATAGGAACAACGCCCGAACCTCTCTCAGCAGCAGCCTGATGATGCGAAAGGCGAGCAGTTGCGATAGCTGTGCATTGAGCGTTGCCCGTAACTCTGAGATTTACAGTGTCTATTGTTTGTAGGATTGTGGGGTAGTTACTGTAGTTAGGATCAGAGGCGTTACCTGAATAACCATCACCAGATGCTTCCGTTGAGGATACCACCACCTTACCATCTATAACTACCCGCTTCCTGTAAGTCTCATTAAAGAATGTATGATATGTTGATTCTAACCTATAGTCGTAATCGTAGCCAACTGTCCATGTCACAGTCCCATCAGCAATAGTATCAGCCACCTCTAAGGCGTTAGCCCATGTTGGTTCGGTTGAGGCGTGTGAGGTACCAGCGGTAGTACATTTATACTCCACCTCATTGGCTACTGTTGGAACGACTGTATCACCTACAGAGTAAGATGTGTTAGTAGCCCATGTGGTTGATGTGGTTACTATAGGAACAAAGATGTGGGGCTTCCCATCAGCCTCGTATCTCTTAACGCATTTAGTGTATGATAGGAGTTCGTTTACCTTTGCCTCCCTATTGGATCCCCTCGAAATACTAAAGCTATCAGCAGGTACAAAGGTATCAATCAAGGAATCCTCAGAGTCAAAGACAACATCAAAAGAAGGGAAGGAGTTATAACAGGCAAGTATGGTAACCCCTGAATCTCCGTATATCTTTCTGATTAAATCCTTGATCGTATTAGTGTCGTCACTTTCCTGAGTATAAGAAACGGTGGCTTTGTGAGTCGCTAGTAAATTAGGGAGCCCGCCAAGACTTAGGCTAATAGGTAGTCCTGTTTCACGCCCCCTACTCTGAGAAGAGTGTGCTTGCTGCCCTACTACATAGAGAGGTGCAGTAGCCGAGTATTCATCACCCGAACCCGTGGTTATCCCATAAGATAGGATGGCCTTGAAACCCCTTAAATCCAAGGCACTAACTGCCTTAGTGGAGTTGTCAAGTATCACCTGTGCTGCCTGCCTATCAGCCGCTTCAGTGTGATCCCAATCCTTTATTCGATTAGATCCTGACCTATGATAATAAGTGTAGGTAGTCCCATTGTTAGACAGAACCATCTTACTTAATTCTGTTTTCTGGCTACCCTTTTGGGCAGCGAGTAAAGTGGAACTCAATACTCTTGCCATACATCAATCCCTCGAGTAAGTTTGTGAAGTTCTTGGTGCCTGTCTATTCTTTAGCCTCTCAAGTTTACTCAGAACAATACCCAGCTTCCTCTCCCCCCAAGATGAAAAGTCCTGCCACACCACAGCACCACCAGTGTTTACAGTATCAATGTAATCTATGGACTTGTTCATGGCTGCCCTTGCTGCTGTTAGTTCAACAACCAATCTTTCTAGCTCTGCATTGAGTGTAGAGCCTGTAAAGAGTACGATAGCACCATCGGCAGGCGCACTCTCAAGTCCAGGCCAGAAGACTATTGCGCCACCACCACTAGATAAGGTGAGGTCGTACTTAATCTTGTAAGTCCCCCTTACAGTGGATAAATAAAATGTGAATAATGTATCCTCAGCGATTACATCAGTACCACTACCCACGGCAGCAATGGTAAAGGTTGTAGCCCCAGCAAGAACAGTGCCGTTTACCGTCCCCGCTAAGTCGGCAAGTTGAGATACCCTTTGTAGTGTTTCAAACCATACAAGAACCTCTGTAGCTGTTGCGGGCTCTACTACTTTGCTATCAGATACAACATTAACGTCAACAGTTAGTATGTCTCCCTCTATAGTAAAGTTCCTTCTCTGTCCTTTGGGGTATTCTACTGCGATAACGCCGTGGTCAGCAGGTCCTACCCAGTCAGTGACATCCTCCATGTTTATCTGGAATCTACTCGTACATCCCTTGTTAAACATCTCGTAGTCTTCGTTACCATCAGGGAACGCATCCCAACTTAGAGTGAGCTGAGATGTGCTGACATAAGCAGTTGCCACAGCCCAGTTATCGTTTGTCTTGTTGTGGACAACCTTACTCATGCCAGTAGTCCCAGCTACTAGGGCATCAGTTGAAAGGAATTGAGTCTCAGTAGTATCAACAAGGGCAGTCGATGTATCAGTAGTTGCCGTCCCTGTCCTTGACTCAATAGAAAAGGATACCCTTCTTACATAAGGTCTGTACTCGGAGATTTCTCTAAAAGCATCTTCTAAATCGGCACCAAGATTGGCTGCCGGCCATATAGCATTACCTGAGTCCTCTAACTTTCTTTCAATTTCATCAATCAAGGTTGCAAACGTTTTAGCCAATTTACTTACCCCCTATTTGACCCCTTCCTTAATCATCCTTTCCAGTTCCTCTTCAGATGTGCTCCTGGCTATCTTTGCTGCTGCTACACTG
>SDBU01007231.1_pt1 | contig 12834 bp, 10 predicted proteins | sample 2277071 | NCBI WGS metagenome assembly SDBU01 (sample SAMN10397929, study PRJNA504765) | marine sediment metagenome | isolation source: marine sediment core GS08_GC12, 126 cmbsf | place: Arctic Ocean: Gakkel Ridge, Loki's castle | collected 2008 | reverse complement strand
AACGTTACAATATCGCCTGGCTTAGTTGCCTTACCGCTTGGCAAATTCTCTGCAAGCGGCGCAACACCAATAACGTTTACTGCTGGTTTTAGATTGGCAAGCGCTTCCATTGTTGCAATTACTGCGGCAGCACCAGACATATCTTCTTTCATTGTTTCCATGCTATGCGGTGGCTTTAAACTTAGTCCGCCAGAATCAAAGGTGATGCCTTTGCCCACAAATGCAATTGTCGGTGCGGTTTTCTTCTTTGCCTTATATTCCAGAATCACTAACCTACTCTCATGATCAGAGCCACGACCCACAGCTGCAAGTCCCCCCATACCCTTATCAATAATCTGTTTTTCATTAAACATCGTAAACTTCAAGCCCGTTTTTTTCGCAACGGCTTTTGCTTTGTCTGCAAGATCCGGCGGTGTTAATACTGCTGGTGGCAGATTGACCCAATGGCGCGCCTTATTTACTGCTTGTCCGATAGACGTTCCGTATGTAATGCCACGCGCAACTGCTTGCTTGTTTTGCACATCAACGCAAATAATTACTTGCGTTACCGCCGTTTCTTTGCGTTCTTTATCGGTAATATATTCGTCAAAGCTATACGCTGCCATATTGAGTATCACCGCGGTTTGATGCCCCAACTCTTCTGGTTTTATGCCAAATAATTTTGCCGATGGCATGGATAATGCAAACGACTCTTTTTTCAGCGCAGAAACTTTTTTATACAGATGTCCAAGAGCACGACGATACGATTCAAGTGGAATAATCTTTTTATTGCCACCTTTTGCTTTTCCAAGACCAACGATAATGATATGAAACGGGGTATTACCTGAAACAATGGGCAACGCAAACGTCTCAAGAAATTTTCCTGCAAATCCATGCGCTTGTAGATGTTTTTTGATATCAATATCAAACACGGTTTGAAACGCTTGCATATCGGCTGAAACGGCAAAACCTTCTTGTATTAAAAACGCAAATGTCTTTGTTTTTTGATCGGTTATCTTGCCACTGGCAACTTGTATCGTAATCATGAACATCCTCAGACGTAATAATATTCTTAGTTCAATAGTTTTATTGAACAGGATACCAAGAAACCCCCTGCATGTAAGCAAGGGGTTTCTTTGTTACAAAAATGATCGAGCTGGTTATATACCAACTCCGATGCTAAATCGTGGCCGACCTCTATAGTAGCCTCTTCGGCCCCACCAATATCTCCAATCACGCGATCCGAATCTCATTTCATTCGCTATCAACCAACGCCGATAGGCATCTAAATCAGAAAACGGATTACCAAAACGGGTGTAATAGTAATCATACGGATCAGCAATAAGACCGGGCCCATAAGCTGGACCACCATAGTAACGTGGGCCTCCTAATGAGATACCAAATCCAACTCCTCCCCAGCCACGACGACCCCATCCACCACGATGGCCCCAGCCACGTCCACCATGACGGCCTCCACGAAATCCGTGTCTGCCACCACGACCTCCACGATGACCACCACGGCCTCCACGGCGTGCCTGAAGTGATGCTCCCACAACAAGAGCCAACAAAATCAGAATAAGATGCTTCTTCATACCTTTCTCCTTATTAAAAGGGTTATTATTATAAAATGGTTACACTCCAAAATAAAATCCGAAACCAGGTCGGCGATATCCGTAGCCATAACGCCAGTATGGATACCCGCCACCATACCAATATGGTCCGGAGTAATATGGCCACCAAGACGCACGTTGATACGCTCGAATTCGTGCCCGTTCAAGCTCTCGCTTTCGTTGTGCTTCTTTTTCTTTTAATGTCTGTTGCATTTCTCTTTTGAGACTACGATCAATCAGTGATTGAATTCGTGTTCGGTAGGCATAGCCCTGTACTCGTTGGCCTGCAATTGGCTCTCTGCCAAGAAACGTCATAAATGTTGGGAATTTTGTAATTGCATACTGTTGCGCCACAGAATCTAAATTGCGACGTGCAACATCAACACGAACAAATTGCAGATTCGCTTCTTTGTAATTTGGATCCTTGCTTAGTGAACGAAACATCGTCTCTATTGCTTTAATCTGCTCGCGTATTTCTTCGTTGCGCATATTATCTTTGGATTTATCATAGAACATGGCAATTGAATATGGCGCTTTGGAAAGTAATGTATAAAAAGAATCCGCTGAACGAGCGCGCCGATCTTTTGCGCTCAAAGATGCTACACAAAACAGACAAAAAATATATATCAAGAAATGCTTCTTCATACCAAACTTCACTTTTGTTATGCTTCCTTTCGCTCCTCTTCCTCTTCTTTTTCTTCCATTACCTTTTCTAACTGCTTTTGGGATACTTGATCTTTCAGAACAAGTTCAAAAAACTTTGTTACACGATTTGCGTATTTTTCAGGGTTATAAAAAACCGAATCATAGTGGCGGCGACCGTTGGTAATCCACAACCACTTTGGACCTTGCGCTCCTCGATAAATAGCACGAATTGCACTATCAGATACACGCTCATCTCGCTTGCAGCGAATAAAAAAACACGGAATTGAAACATGCTTAATTGAATCTGCGGGGCTAAATCGATATATGTAGGTTTCTATGTTTTTTGCATCCATATGCGCAACTGTTTTGAGCATAAATTTAATGAACGCCTGGACATATGGATGGAACGCATGTTTTTCAAGGTAGCTTCGCCCTGGCAAATCAAACTTATATCCAAAAAGTGAAAACTGTACATTGCGCAATGCATCTTTGACAACATTTTCTGTTGAGTCAAAAGGACAATCTAAAATCATTGCCCTAAACAGTGATGGATCCTTCGATTGCGCCTCAATAGAAGCAGCAGCACCCATAGAAAAACCATAGCCAAGTAACGGTAATTTTTTTAATTTTGGATGTTCTTTGAAAAATTTCCCTGCCGCTTGCACATCATACGCTTCGTCTCGCCCAAAGGTACAACACTGCCCTTGCGTTTTCTCTCCATGAGCACGAAAATCAAAAGTTAAAAAATTAAATTTACCTTTCGGAAAGAGATACCGCAAAAAGCCTCCGTCAAATTTGTCACACATAAAACCATGACTAATAACAACGTTGGCTTGCGCGTTGGGATATGTAACCAAAATGCCGTTACGCAAAATGGTTCGATCGGAATCAGCAGTTTCTTTGGATTGAAAAGAAACGCGCTCGATAATAGGCTTAGAATCAGCCTGAAGTTTGTGTACGCAACTGCCATTTGGGTAATAATAACGAACGGGTTCAAGCGTGTTGCCAAACAAACGACTGCTTGAAAACCCCAAAAGCAACCCTCCCATAACGGCAATGGAAATAGCTTGTATCATCACTCCTCCTCCTTCATACCCAAGCCTATCAAAACCCTATTACAAATAGCAATAGTATAGGCTGAATTGTATGTGAACAGGGGATTTTGCCAGGCTAGCCTCAATACTCAATCAGACAGATTCCTGCAGAAGTTTTTGTACAAAGGTGGTGAGCTCTTTTTTGCTCATCGCATTGGAATAACGAGCCACTAAAGCGCCATCTCGAAAAGCAATCAAACAAGGAACCTTGTGGACAAAGAGCTTTTCAACAACATCAATTGCTTCATCTGAATCAGCAGTGGCAAAGCTGACTTTTCCTGCAAAATCATGCGCCACTGACTCAAAAACGGGCAACATCTGCTTGCAAGACGGGCAGGTTTCGGCCCAGAAATCAATCAAAGCAAGCCCCTTTCGATCAATAAATCTATTCAGCTGGTCCAGAGACTCTATCGTATTTATCGTAGCCGAGAGCGCCTTTTCAGGTGTAGTCCTATCTAAACTTGCCACAGTTGCTGCACCACCAAATAACGATGGTTTGATTTGAGTGGCTATATTTGGCGTAAATTCGTGGTCATCCAAAAATCTGACTGCATCAAGGCCCGCATCTGAACCATGCCCTGCAGAGGATCCTGCCTGGCGATATCGACTATCCTCAACATCTCCCGCAGCGAAAATGCCGGGGACACTGGTGTGTTGGGTTCGCCCGTTCACTGAGATATATCCAGCAGAATCGGTTTGAACAACATTTTGTATAAAAGCAGTATTTGGGTCATGGCCAATGGCTAAAAACACACCGTTGGCAGCCAATTGTTCTATTTTGTTTGTTTTGTTATTGTACAGCTCAACACCGGTTACAAACTCTCCATCACCAATAATTTTTCGTACTTCTACGTTATATTTCACTGAAATTTTGTCGCCATATTGTTCAATTCTGCTCTTCATGGCATCAGCTGCTCGCATCTGATCTTTGCGTACCAAGATGGTGATTTTTTTTGCATATACGGCAAGCTGAATAGCCTCTTCTATAGCTGAATCACCGCCTCCGATTACTACCACTTGCTGGCCCTTATAAAACGGTGCATCGCAGACGGCACAAGAAGTAACTCCTGCACCCCAATACTGCTCCTCACTTGGTATTCCCAATCGCCGAGGAGAGGCGCCTGTGGCAATAATAACGGTTAGTGCATGCATTACATCGCCATTTTCTGTATAAAGCGTATAGGGCCAATCAGACACATCAATACGCTCAATTGCGTCGGCCACAAATCGGACCCCCTGATATGCTGCTTGGGAGCGCAATTTTTTGATAATTTCTGGCCCCCGAATAGAGATTTCACCCGGCCAATTTTCTACTTCAGTAGTATCCATCAGCAAGCCCCCAGGCTTATTTCCCTCTATAACGAACGCATCCTTACCTCCCCGCGCCCCATAAGTAGCTGCCATAAGGCCTGCAGGTCCTGAGCCAATTACTGCAATAGGCATCAAATCTGTCTTACCCTCCAGCTTTATCATGTCAATCATACCCTCTGTTGCTGATTTTGCCCCAAAACACCCTCCCAAAGCTGCTATTGCCAATAATGCGAAAACTCCGTAGAGACTTTTTTTATTCATATTGTTACCTACTATTGTACGGTATGGACGTTCATTTTATGTCGACATTCCTTTAATATACGTGTATTTTGAGTAATATACAAACAGACAAAACGCATTGCCCTAAACCAAAATCTGGAGGTCTTTTTATGGTTTTCATGAATAGAAAATCACTGATTCTAGTAGCTTTAGCGCTTAGCTGTCTCACAGAAGCGACTACTTCTTTACAAGCCAAAACAAAGAATGCACACGCAGTCAATGTAGCTGATCAACTTATCAATGAAGCGCAAAAGCAGCTGGCACAAATTCGAATTTGCCTGAACTCAATTGCAGCATTGATTAGAAAAAACAATACCTATACAGAAAAAGAACAACAAAAAATTATTACGCATTTTCTTCTGCTCGATCAAATGATTATAGAAAAAATGAAAAATGAAAAGTTTCTTATGGCCGACTTGCAGCAAGTTCATGCACTCTTGCTTATTAATACAACTTTGATCAATCATATCCACGAGCTTTTGGCGTCAAATTTCAAAACGCTTGCCAGTTTTAAGATAGAGCAACTTATTGCAAAGGCAACAAGGCGTACTAAAAAACTTCCTGAAAAAAAACAAATCGATGCAAGGCTAGCTTACAACGACAAAAAACTTGAAGCGTTAAAAGATAAGTCACTTGGATTGACGTGGTACAATGAAGTGTCACGCTTTTTGGATAATCGGATCATATCTCCATGCCAAAAATATTCAATTCCATCACGCACTCTTCTTGTCGCAGGAACACTATTTGCAGGATCGGTACTTTGGTGGCAAATTTTTACTAAACACTTTAAACGCGTTATGAAAATGGATGAAAATACTTACTTTCTAAACAAATTTGGCAAGTTTAAGCATTGGATCGGTAACACTCTTTATGGTGAACCGTATGGGAAAATACAATCACCCGAAAGTGTATCATCAAAAAAAACCAAAAAGCCTTTGAATTTTCTTGAGAAATTTCAACCTACAAAACCCAAGGGACTTCTGGGACGCTTGGATTACCATCTCTACAATTGGATTCATAGCTTTTCTGAGACAAGCAGGTGGCTTGCAAAAGCTGTAGCTGCAGGTTTGGGAGCAGAGTTCTTGTACTTCTACCCAAAAACCAGAAAACAACTTACTATTTGGAAAAACTGGCTCAAAGGTGGCACATATCTCAAAGAAGCAGAGCGTGCAGCTGAAAAAGTTGAGCATGTTCGCTTCGAGGAGATTTTTGGCCAAAATGAGATTAAACGATATCTGCAAATTTTGGTTGATTATCTTGAGAAACCTGAAAGTTTTGATCGTCTCGGACTCACACCACCAAAAGGTATCTTGTGTATTGGTGACACACGTACCGGTAAAACATTCTGCATTAACGCCTTCTTTGGAGAAGTAAATGATATGTTTGCGCGAACGGGGCAGCCAGGCAAATTCAAGCTGCTCAAGCTTGACGTATTGACTATCAAAGTTGAAGGCATGGAAAAGATTTTACGTATGGTAAAACGCAATGCTCCATGTATCGTATTCATTGATGAAATCGATTTGCTCGACTTGCAGCGGACGGGTGAAAATAGAACGTTGAGCGAATTTCTCACAGCGATGGGCGATGTGGTTAATAGCAGCGATTCGAAAAAACAGGTTATTATCATTGCTGCAACCAACCGCCCAGAAACGTTAGATATTGCATTGCGCCAGCCAGGACGTTTTGGTAAAGAACTTCGCTTTGAATATCCAAATTACCAAGACAGGGTGCTCTTTATGAAAACAAGGCTTGCAGAACTTTCACTTACCATTGAGGCATTTGATGTAGAAAAGTTGGCAAAGTATACCGAAAACAAGTCTTATGAAGCGTTAAACATGCTTATCAAAAACGCTATTATTAAGTCCCGCTTGCGCGGTGAGGTGCTTACGCAGCAACATCTAGATGAAGCGTTGGATGAAGATATTTATCATATTATTCCAAAATATACCAAAGATGTTCCTGCTCATGAGCTGAACATACTTTCTGCTCACTTTGCAGGTCAAGCTCTGATGCTTGCGCTTCTTGACAATGATATCAACTTGGCAAAGGTCACTATCAGGCAAGTAATGACCGAGCTTAAAGAGGAAGTGATGGGTATGCACTTATATGGCGCCAAAGAGAAAAAAGAACAAGAGCGGTTTGAATATGGCAAAATATTTACCCACCACAAACATGATTCGATTAACATGGCGACTAAAGAAGAGAAAATTGAGATGTGCAAAATGTATCTTGCTGGGTTTATCGCAGAAGAACTATTGCTTGGATCATGCGGCTATAGTTGCCACGCAGAGGACGACAAAGCTAACGCACTTGGCCTTGCACAGTCGATTGCATTCGAGGGAATCGATATGAGCACGATGCCGAAGCATGTACAGAATGAAAAGCATAACCAGGCCTTGGCTATTATTGAACAATGCAAGAAAGAAGTTCGCGAGGTGTTAACGAAAAACAAAGAAGCACTGACCGTGCTCTCTCAAGCATTAGTTTATAGCGAGACATTGGATCATGATCAGGTTGTAGCAATAGTCAAAAACCATAAAGAGATAGCAAAAGCTCTAGAATCAGCGGAGCAAGCAGCATCTCAAGAAGTATCAGCGACAGCATAAAACAAGATTCTGAAGAAAAGAAAACCCCCGACTCAGCTCGGGGGTTTTTTTGTCAGTGCATCAATCATATCAATTCGCTCTTGATGCCGCCCTCCCTGAAAAACAGCTCCAAGCCATGCATTCACCATACTTGCAGCCTGTTCGTGCGAAACAAAATCTGATGGTATAACAAGAACGTTTGTTTTGTCATGTTCATAACTTACCTGCGCCACGTCATCATTCCAGGCTACGCCAGCATAAATTTCAGTGAATCGATTAGCAACGATAGCCATACCAATTCCCGACCCGCAAATTAATACTCCGCGCTGCGCTTCGCCGCGCAACAAAACTTGGCAGGCCAACTCAGCAAAAACGGGATAATCCGAACGTTCGTCATCGGATGCCCCCACATCAATCCATGCAATGGGATCATCAATACCAACGACATATTGTTTAATATATGCTTTACAAGCAAATCCATTGTGATCTGCTCCTATGACAACATTCATGTTATTTCCTTTTATTTTCTTATTCGCTTGCGAGGAACGAATTCTTTGACAACTCGTTTCTTTTTTTTCTTTTTGATTGGCTTATATACCGCTGGCTCATCTTGCTCATCTTGTTGTATCTGCCAGATAAATGCATGTTCTTTGTGCGCAGAACGAACATACATCACTATGCGTTTTGTTTGTTCCGTTACGAGTGGCGCATCATCAGTGCCCTTGGCTCTAAAGCGAACAAGATACGGAACTTTAAATCGGTTCCATTTTTTACCAAAAAAGACTTGGTATTCGTATGGCAAGTCGATTTCTTTTATTTCGATCGGCAGATAATCAACGCCATCTATTTGCAAAAACAACGACCAATGCGACTCTTTATCTCCCAGCTTGGTTTCATGCAGGCTCAACACATAGAATGAAATATAATGAAGATTCTCTTCTAATTGACGACGAAGAAATGCCATCTGACGATCGTCATCTTTGCCCTGTCTCAAAATATGAAGTTTTGCATACGCAGTTCGTACCTCATCAGACAGCCACAACACATCGAACATTGCTCGCGTTTCCAGTTGATCGTAAATCGTAATTGAACGCATAAAGGGTGCTACTTCATTCAAACTCATATCAATTTGTTCGCCTTGATAAAAGTTGCTTTTTCCCCAATCAATGATTCGACCACATCCCGGCAATCCAAATAACATTATCATACCAACAACATACAAGCTTACAGTTCTTTTCATGCGACGCCTCATTTTGTACAATTAACAGTCAATAGTAGTATCCTAAAAAAAAGCTTCATACTTTACAAGAACCGTCACGGAGACCCGGTGAAATCAGTCATCTACCTTCTTGCTTCTCGATATCTCTTTAAAGGCCGTTATGAAAGATCAGTGTCAATGATGATACTGATCTCGTGTGTTAGTATTTTTATCGGCACATTTTCTCTCGCGCTTATTACTGCTATTATGCAAGGATTCGAAATAACTATCCATAAAAAAATGCAAAACATCCACCCACAAGCAACTATTTATTCTTCTAAAAATCCTATTGCAATTGATGCTGTGCGTAGCGTGATCGCTCAAGAGTTTCCTGAAATCAGAACAATAAGTCCCCAGTCGATAGCGCATGTTATTGTACAACCAAACGAAACTGACGATGATGATTGGTCTCCAAACGTTGCAATGCTCAAGGGAATCAATCCAAACGAGGAAGTCAAGGTAAGTACTCTTGCAAATAGGTTGATCAGCTCTCCTGCGTTCACCGATGCCATCCAAGATAATCACGTTATTATTGGTAAAGAACTTGCCCTTACGCTTTCGCTTTCTGTTGGAGACACAGTAAATCTGATCTATTTTGAGCAACCAATACATAAACAAAAAAAGGTTTCTGTACAAAACAAACAAGCTGTTGTTGGTGGAATCTTTGATACCGGCATTGAGGAGTTTGATACGGGACTTGTACTATGCTCGCTTGATTTCTTCGAAACCATATTTGAAGATCAAGGCATCACACAAATTGGCCTTTCCTTTCACCCTGATGCTCACATTGCAAAAACAGTAGTTCGCCTGCGGCAGCGCTTGGCTCTCGATGTATATACGTGGCAAGATCTTTATCCTGCTCTTGTTTCAGCATTGATGTTGGAAAAGTATGCCATGTTTTTTATTCTTCTGCTTATTACGCTTGTTGCAAGTATGAATATCATAGCGCTTATTTTTATGCTTATCACACAAAAGCAATCTGATATTGCTATTTTACGTGCCATGGGAATGAGTTGCCAAAAAATAACCGCTCTATTTATCGCAATTGGCATGATCATAGCAAGTGTTTCATCGTGCCTTGGCATCGTTGCGGCATGGGCTGCAAGTTGGTTTCTTGAACAGTATCCGTTTATCCAACTACCCGACACCTACTATGTTTCTCATCTGCCTGCCAATATGAATTGGTCTATTGCAGCAATTGTATTTATAGTTGTCATGACTATTACTTTTTTTGCATCCTGGCTTTCATCTCGTCGAGTAAAATCAATCATCATTGCTCACGTATTACGATTTGAAGGATAAAACATATGAATCTAATTTCTAAACTTCACTCATGGAGCTGCGATAATCAACGTGTTTTTCTCCGAGCTGATCTGAACGTACCCCTGCATCAGGGCAGCATAATCAGCGATCGACGCTTGCAGGCAATCAGGCCAACTTTGGATTGTCTAATTGGTCAAAATGCAAAAATAATTCTTGCAACGCATATTGGCAGACCAAAAGGAGCCGATCCTTCTCTTTCAACGAAACACCTTATCCCATGGTTTGAACAACACGGGTATTCAGTTGCTTTCAGTCCAGATGTAGAAACTGCAAACGAGACTACTATTACGCCAGGAACTATTCTTCTTCTTGAAAATCTGCGATTTTTTTCGGGCGAGAAGACTTCCGATCTTGTATTTGCAAAACAGCTGGCACAACTTGCAGACTGGTATGTAAACGATGCATTTGGCACATTGCACCGTTCCGACACATCGGTTTATTTACTTGCAGAGCAATTCCCGAGAGAAAAACGCACTATCGGTTTTTTGGTTGAAAAAGAGTTGGCTATTCTTAATGAATTCATGAATAATCCACAACACCCAGCAACTATTATTTTAGGCGGCGGCAAAGTAGCAGATAAACTATCTCTGATCAAAAACCTCCTTTTTAAAGCAGATTATATTGTGCTTTGCCCGGCGATAGTGTTTACATTTCTGCAAGCCAAGGAAGATCCTGTGGGCAAATCATTAGTTGATAACAATTCAATTGATCTTGCCCAATCAATATTGGATAAAGCTACACAAACAAACACACAAATTATTTTTCCGCTTGACTATCAAATTGCGCAAAATAATATTACTGGTCCGCTCTCTTTCGTTCAGGCTGCACAATTTCCACCGGACGGTATTGGCATCTCTGTTGGCCCGGAAACATTGCAAAAGTTACAAAAAATTATATCTAATTCTCAAACTACCTTTTTCAATGGACAGATTGGATTTCTCGATAGAGCTGAAACATTAACGGGAATGAAACAAATACTTACATATATGGCTGACGCAAAAGGGACAAGCATTGTTGCGGGTGGGGATTCTATTGCAGTGATTGATCAACTTAAACTGACGGGAATTACTCACGTTTTGACTGGCGGAGGCTCAACACTTACCTACTTGAGTGGCAAACCGTTGCCAGGACTTCTTCCATTTATTGATTAAAATACCGGACAAAAACCAATTAAACACAGTCCCTCAAGTAAATAACTACAATCACAAGCCTCCTTGTCCTGCTTTTCATACAGCAAGATACCATGGTTATCATGCTTCATTTTCCAAGCATAGAATAATGGATGTTCAAAGCCGAGGTCTTTCGATACCTGCTGGACAATTTGTTCATCCGATCCTCCACGCTTGACGCAACTATCTTTCGCAAAACAACGCACCTTATTATTGTATGCCGCTTTTTTCATATGCTCTGTGAACGGATCGGGTTCATCCCAAATATCTTTTTGAGATACGTATGCTTCAGGACGACAAAAACCAGCTACCCCCTTCAAACAATTAAAATCAGGATTATCAATAATATACGCAGCCCGTTCAAAATTAAAACAATCCTTTTTGCCCAGCTCGTGAAGAACAAACTCTGTAATATTCTCTCTCCCATGAAGCTGTAACATTTTCCGCGGCAAGCAACTCAAACAATGCATAATGTTTCTTTTTTTTGATTCGAATGGATCAGAATGTTTCATCCTATTCCTTTCTTCTTTTGCCTTGTTCCCTATCTACTTACAAATCACATGGTCCATGCTACCAAAGCTTATGGCATAAAAGCAATCGCGTCTTTTATTTCGTACAAGTAGTATCTACCGCCCAGCGCGCAAAAAACCCATTCGGTGGTTTCTAATGACTACCTGCAACTAATTGACAACATGCCGTCAATATCTATATGTTTTATGTGACACAAAACCAAATATATAATTTTGCCAAAGGTGTATTTTAGTGAACAAAAAGCTTGCACTTTTTTTGTTTTTGATAACGATAGAAACATTTGCAAGACACCCCTTTCGCTTGCCAAGTGCTCACCAACCAGAAGTAAGTGCCCGATGGACCCACAGCACAAAGAAATTTACCATAACGAATCGCTATCTTCGCCCCTATCCCCTTTTTGCGTTTAATACAAAAGATTTTGACGATAGTTTGCTACCCAATGGACCAATCAAGTATAGAAGCAATAATTCACAATCAGTTTCCGGTTCAGAACTAAGTACACTTACTCAACAAGCCGTCATCGAATTGATCATAAAGAAAAAACGGGTCAAAAAATTGAAATCTCTGAATCATTTTATTGTTCTGCAGGATAAAAATTTTAACTACAAAAAATCCTGTGGCCTTATTGTGCTTAAATTTAAAAAATATCCGTTTGTTCTTAAGCTTTTTTTAGAACGTCCTAGCACTATATTAAGCTACCGATTAACCGGAATAGAACCAACAGTCTTTTTTTATATGGGGGGCGGTGCAAACAGGCACTTGAGCGGATTTACTCGTATCAAAAATAGGGAGATTATTCAGAACAAAATAAACCGGTTACCTCAATGGCGCAATCGTGTTGAAATGCCACGAAAATGGTTTTGGCTTCCAAAAAAACCTAGTAATATTGTCCTCACAGGCAAAAACATTGGAGAGCAGAAAGAAATAAAAACCGAAATTCCCGGTGTTTACGGTATTATAGCTGACGAAATCGATCTCACGAATCAAACAACCAAGCTATCAGGTGAACAAAAAAGAAAAATTATCATGCAGCTCTGCAATGACCTCGAT
>SDBU01007230.1_pt1 | contig 12837 bp, 7 predicted proteins | sample 2277071 | NCBI WGS metagenome assembly SDBU01 (sample SAMN10397929, study PRJNA504765) | marine sediment metagenome | isolation source: marine sediment core GS08_GC12, 126 cmbsf | place: Arctic Ocean: Gakkel Ridge, Loki's castle | collected 2008 | reverse complement strand
ATCGTTCGGGGCCCCAGAGGCACAAATTTCCCCCCGCCTGCCCCAAATTTGAGCCTCTGCCCAAACGATTTTTCTCTCCAAACAGCTCCAAGGCCCTGATCTGTTTGGTCCACCTACGAATTAACCGGATGAATCACAATTCGCTGGCAATTTTCGGCTATTTTTAGTAAGATATATAGTCGATTGTCCAAAAATTTGTGAGGCAGGATTTATTGAGTATCTAAAATGGCTCGAGGGTGTTGCCCCATGAGAAATTCTTGCATTATTCATGCTCGTAAGATATTATGAGCTTTTTATTTGGCGAGCAGTAAGAAATAGAAGACGTTGTGGGCTGCCACCTCGCATGACTTTTAGACGGGGTGACATAGCTGCCATCAATAACCTGTTAAACATATTTATTGGAGGAAGTACCATGAATCAAGTGACATGTCAGAAGAGTACAGGAAAACATTTGTTTTTGGTCTTCGTTTTCGCTTTCGCCGTCGGGTCATCACAGGTCTTTGCCGCCGAAGAGGTCACAGGTGATTGGGAAATCACGATGGAGTTCGGCGGTCGAGAGAGCTTTGCCACGTTGTCTATTTCCAAGAAGGCAGACGGCACTCTGGCGGGCAAGTGGGGCTCCGGCGAGCTGAATGATGTCAAATTCGAGGATGGAAAGCTCACCTTCACTCGAATGCTGACGTTTGGCGACCGAGAGTTCATAATGGAGTACTCCGGGACCTTAAGGGACGGTAAGCTCACAGGCGCACTATCAAGCGACCGCGGAGACACTCCCGCCAACGGTGTCCGGAAGAAGCCCAAATGCCCGGCCCTCGGACAGTGGGACATGAAATTTAATGTTGGAGATCGAGAAATCACCGGCAGGCTGATACTCTCTGAGAAGCCGGAGGGTACACTGGCGGGCAAATGGGAAGCTGGTTATGGAGAGCACACAATCTCGAATGTCAAATTCCAGGATGGAAGGCTTACCTTTACTCGAAACAGCAAGATGAACGACTTCGAGATTGAAACGACTTTTGAGGGCGCAATTAAGGGACATAAGTTAGCCGGGGCATTCAAGAGCCAACGAGGTGAGCTGCCGGCAACCGGAGAGCGTGTGGGTGCAGCATTAGTCGGAAAGTGGGAACTGACAAGGACCTCAGAGAGAGGTACGCGTACGAGCATACTGACAATCTATGGAGACATGACAGGCAGGTATGAATCCTTTGGGGGAGAGATTCCCATTACGGACCTCAAGCTCGAAGGCAACCAGGTGACATTTTATGTCGAGATGGGATTCGGTGACCAGACCTTCAAGATGGACTTCAAGGGCAAGTTAGACGGGACGTCTCTCAACGGAGAGCGCACTACTTCCAGAGGCACCAGCGAGTTTACCGGTAAAAAGGTCGAGGTGGCCTCACCTCTTGTTGGCACGTGGGAAATCACAAGGGAATCCTCACGAGGCACGCGTACGAACACGCTGAAGATTAAGGCGGACATGACCGGGACATACACCGTTAGGGACAACGAGTTAGCCGTTACGAATCTCAAGGTGGATGGAAATCAGGTAAGCTTCAAGGTAATCATGAGATACGGGCAGCGCGATGTCCCGATGGAATTCAAAGGCAGACTGGACGGGAAGACCCTCAATGGAGAGAGCACTACTTCCAGAGGGACCAGCAAGTTCACGGGCAAGAAGGTTGACTGACCCGGCCTTTTAGTCAGCAGTCGTTCAAGTATCAGAAAGAGTTGTTGGATGCAGTTGCGTTAAGCTCAGAGGGAGTGAGAAAAGGTACAGCCCCTGAGCGGGGTTGCGCCGTTTGGGTGTACGCCAGGATGTGTGGCACGTGTCCGGCATAATGCATCAGCTCTACCTATCAAGCAGACGATAATTCACATTCATCTCATTGAGCCGCTTTAAATGTTCGACCAGGCGGTTCAGGAACAACTCATAGCTGCGGCCTTCCCTGAGCGACCAGAGCACCTCACTAAGCGCGGCGGCACGCGGATAGGCCATATACTCGCGGTGCTTGCGGTCGGCAATGTATTCGCCCCACAGTTGTCCTTGTCCACCGAGCACCCGTTTGGCCTGCCCGGTGTCGAGCGCCGAAGGGACCGGCTCGAATTGGTAAACCTTCTCCAGCGGTATATACCCGCCGATGGCCTTTGGCTCGGTCTTTGCCGGCCCCTGGTAGTAGTCGAAATAAGTGTGCGAGGTGGGGGCCATAATCACATTGTGCCCGGCCTTGGCGGCAGTGATACCACCGGCTTGTCCACGCCAGCTCATTACCACCGCCCCCGGTGCCAGGCCACCTTGAAGGATCTCGTCCCAACCGACCAGCAGCCGACCGTGACATGTCAGGAACGCATCCATCTGCCTGATGAACCAGCTATGGAGCCCGGCTTCATCCTTCAGTCCCAACCGAAGGATCAACGCCTGCATTTCCTTACTTCGTTTCCAGTGGTCCTTGTTCGCTTCGTCCCCGCCGATGTGAATATATCTGCCTGGAAACAGTTTCATCACTTCGGTCAACACATCCTGCATGAAGGCAACGGTCTGCGGGCGCGGCGCAAGAATCCTTTCGTTGGCAGTCCAGCGTTTTTCCGGCGGCAGATTTTTCAGCTTATCCGGGTACAGGCCGATGTCGGGACAGGATACAATCGCTGCCCCGGTGTGGGCGGGCATCTCGATTTCGGGTACGATGGTTATGTAACGCTCTGCGGAATAACGGACCAGCTCGTGAATATCGTCTTGAGTATAAAATCCGCCTGGACGTTGGCCGCTTGCTCCTTTACGCGAACCGTTGCTGCGCATAGTCGTGAAATCCATCCGCGCACCAATCTCCGTCAGTTGTGGGTACTTCTTGATTTCGATGCGCCAGCCCTGGTCGTCGGTCAGGTGCATCTGCAGGCGATTGAACTTGTGCAGGGCCATCGTGTCGATGAAGCGTTTGACGTCCTGCATGGGGATGAAATGCCGGGCCGGGTCTATCAGCAGCCCGCGCCATTTGAATCGCGGATAGTCGGTTATTCGTACACACGGCACGGCCCATTCAATTCCTTCGACTTTCTGTTTGTTGAAAATAGCCGGCGGCAGCAACTGCCGCAGTGTCTGGATGCCGTAAAACAACCCGGCCGGCTTAGCGGCGCGAATGACGATAGACCGGGTTGTCACCTCAAGCTGGTATCCTTCTTCGTCGAGCTGCTCTTTCAGCGACGACTCGATTTCCAGTCGTATGACGTTTTCCACCCTGGACGAATCTTCGAGAAGACTCAGTCTATATCCCATCGCCGGCGTCAGATAATCGAGCAGCTTAACCGCTTCGGCTTTGGCGTCGGCACTACGCAGTGTTCCTTGCGGGAGTGCGACCACGTGCGTCCCGGTGGTAAATCGAAACAGGCCGTCGTGGACTTCCAGCGCGACCGGGTGGGGAATGATGTGAACAGTTGATTGTGGGTTTGTCGATTTCGCCGAAAGGCGTCGTGTGGACTGTTCCGCGGCACGCAGAGGGACAACCCCAAGAGCCATTTTGGAGCGCAGGTTTTCGATACGCACCGGACAATTCTCAAAAGTATTACCTTGCAGAATGGTCCGCTCAGCCTCTTCGCTGATACGAATGCCTATTTTCTGGTTTTGGCCTGCTGTATTTTCGAATCTTGTGTTGCGAATGGTAATGTCCTGGGTTTTTCCTTGAATATCGATCCCAATTCCCGGCTTCTTCGTACCATTATCACGAATAATACAACCCTCGATCCTGTTACGGCTGCCGCAACGAAATTCATTGGCCTCCTTCCGAAAGAGGATCCCCACCTCGCCATTACGTTCGATTGTGCAGTCCCTTATAATGTTGTCCGTGTCACGGTGTCCGATACTGATTCCAAATCTTTTGTTCCGGGATAAAATGCAATTTTCCACAAGCCCGTCAGAAACGCTCCAGCAAAAGAAAATCCCCAGACTATTGGCCTGGGCTACGCAATTGCGGAAGACAGGCCGCTGGGAGCCGCTTCCAGGATGGAAGCCGAGGTCGGCGTTATTTATTGCCTTGCAGCTCTTAAATTGGATATCATCGCAGACCTGGAAGCTGAAACCATCTCCATTGTAGTTTCGGGAAATAACGTTCTCGAATCGCCACCCGTTGCAATACTGGATGAAGACAGCACCGGCGAAGTTGCCGTTGATGTGCTCGTTGTTATCGCGGTTGCCGTCGAGCACTATGTCCCGGACAACAACATTGTCCACGTTTTCAGCAGTAAGGATTGGAAAAATAGTTGCAGCGGTGGCATCTTTATCTATCCAAAAGTTCTCTTTGGTCATCCGGTCTAAAAAGAGAACATCTCCCCGGATGGCAGTGACCGTGGCACGCAGCACATCATACTGCCAGTCTCCCGTTCCTTTTTTTGAACGGAGCATGATCCCTCCTCCGGGCGTAAACCCTTTTACGTCTTTGACCTGGACGCCATACTCAAACCAATCCGAATCCCTTAAGAGAGGCGTCACGACGCTGTCGGCTTTTCTGAGTACGGTCCTCTCTCCTGAGCCTCGCAGGGTGATGTTAGGGCGCAGATAGATAGCATTTTGCAGATTATATACACCCGGCAGAATGTGAAGCGTGCCTCCTCCCAAACGGTCTAAGTATTCTATGCCGGCCTGGATAGTCTTGTCGTCCCTGCCTTGCAGGTCACCTTCGGTCTGACCGACAGTCAGGACCAAATTCCGCCGGTTTCGCATTGGACGGTTGGTGGATGTTACAAGCTGTTTGGCTGCTATCTCTTGATCATTTATTCTTACGCCGGCATTTGCACCTACTACGATAAAAATGACCATGGTAAGAACAAACAACAATATCATGGGCCCTTTGAAGAATTTTACTCCACAGGATACCTTACGGCAGTTGTTTTCCCACATCTTTATGCCTTTCGTAAAAATTGACAACAATTTTGAAACCGGAATCCACCCTGTTCAAGAAGGCCGGTTGACATCCTCTAATACGCTTATGATTAATCGATGATAACCAGTTTCCACAACTTAAGCTCCGGAAGCGTTATTTCTGTCAGACCATTCCGCCTCTGGACATCTATCCTTTGCTCAGGAGCATCATAGGACAAGATTCTTGCCTGTCCTCTAACATCAGGCATTGAAGGTTCTTCTCCGAAGTATCTCTTACGGGAGAAGTTGATTTGGATCTGGGCGAGCGGGTTCATCCGTTTTTTATCTTTATCATAATTGCAGTTCAAAACGTGCAGGACGATTTGTTGGGAATCCGGTTTGCTTTTGACCACGCAGAGCACATCTTTCGGGGCGTTTAGCCGCTTGAGCTCGACGACCTGAAAACCATCGAACCACTGAGACTGAGCACTGATGAAACGATACAAGGGAGCGTAGGCCTCAATAGGAGCGGCGTACCAGTGCGTACCCAGTTTGTTGTTGAAGCACCACTGCCTTTTCGGATGCGGGACCATAAAACGCTGCCCGTGGGCGTATGCCAGAGCAATCCAGAAGCGTACCAGCTCCTCACACTGGTGCTCCTTGACATAAGCCCAGTCCTGTCCCGAGGCGGTGGCAGCCAGAGGTCTGCCGAGTTTCGTGGCCAGCCTATAGGCCTCGATGGCATGGTCGGTTTTGTCCACACCGGCCAAGGCATTCTGTTTGACTTCGCAGACTATGTGCGTCAGGTTCTTAATGACGTACACATGGGCCTTGTTAGGAATACCAGCATTGGCGCTGAGCAACACAGGGTGTCCAACAACTTCTTCAGCGAGGAGACCCAATTGCCGTGTATGCTCGGCGGCGGCAGTGGCTTGAAAGTCCAGGAACAAATCCATCAGAGGGATCCGGTGCTGGTTCTTCTTATATTCCCCACGAGTTTTAGCGTACTTGCGTACGAGGACACGATAGTCAAAAGTGTCGATGTCAAGGACAGATCCGCCTATGGCGGATTCGAGCTGCACCTTCGTTGCGTGTTGTTTCAGATATTCTCGAAAGTTCTTTATGCAAAAATCGCAAAAACCTCCGCCCTGCCACCATGCAGCGCCCGCGGTGCCAAGATGGTCATCGATATGCAGCCCATCGGCTTTCCCTGCCATAGCCTGACGTACGCGCTGACGGCACAGAGAACGAAATTCCGGGTGATTGGTGCAGCCGAAGTAAGTTTTCGTGCCCTGATATGTATGATCGAAGAGCCAGGGAACCTCCACCGGTTCGCCTTCAATATCTACAGCACAGGCGTTGCGCAAAGAGGGGTTTTTGTGGATGTTTTCGGCACCGGCGGTCAGGCACCACATCGAACCGGTGCAGCGTATTCCCATATCGTGATGTCGTTTTACCTGCTCAGCGGTATCGCTAGAGCCCCAGGCGACAAAAGTAGCATTGTATGCACGGTAGGCATCTTCATCGGCAGCATACATAAAGACCACCTCGGAATGGCGAAGCACCAGTTTCTCCGAGAAGTCTTCCTGCGCCCCCGTCACGACACACAACAACAAACTTAGAGCCATTCCGTAAAAAGAGTTTCTTGTGCTAAATATCTGATTTATCCGGCCGTTGTTGGATTTTTTCATAACCGTTCTCTCCTTTTAAATGCACATGTTGTTCTTTCAGTATGGCTTTTTCTAACCAGGCAAGTCCTTTTTGGCCTCCCTTTTCAAATTCCTGTACGGGCCCACGGGCGGAAGCAACGGCTTAAGTCTTTCTACAATGTCCGGATGCCGGCCGGAAATATCGTGTATCTCAACAGGGTCGGTCTTCAGGTCGTAAAGAACCAGCTCCGTGGTCGATTTCGTCTTCTTCTTCGATTTCTTTTCTTTCGGCCGGTTCGCAATGAGTTTATACCGGCCGTCAAATACGAGCGACCAACCGCCCAGTGAGCTGGTAGCATGGGTTCGCGGCAGAGCACCTCGTCCTTCAAGGAACGGACGAAGTGACCTCGAATCCATTCCTTTCGGGATTGGAATCCCGGCGTAATGCAGGAACGTGGCGGTGAGGTCCAGCGTTTCCATAGGCTTATCGCACACTACATTCTTCCGGATTGCCGGGCCCGATATGACCAGCGGCACGCATGCAGAAGGATGATATGGCTTCGACTTGCCGCCCATGCCGCGGTCGCCGAGCATTTCGCCGTGGTCCGAGCAATATACAATGAGTGTGTTGTCAAGCTCGCCCCGCTTTTTCAACTCCTCCTGAAAAATTCCCAGCCACCGGTCAATGTTATGAATCATGGCCCCGTAATTACGTCTTTTCGCCGACATGTCACTGCCCTTACCCGCTCTTGCCGGCGGAAATGTTGTATCTTTCCACCTTTCGTACATAGACTTGGTTATGTCCATAGGCGGGTGCGGACCGTTGAAATTGATTTGGATGAACCACGGCTTTGGTTTCGGAACCGAACGGATAAGGTCCAATCCGTTATTCGCTATCCAGTTATCACAGTACGCGTCATCCGGCATTATGGACGGCCCTGCATAATCGTGGTCCAATGTTTTGAAGTTCTTGATATGAGCATCCGCAAGGTTTCTACTCTTGAGGAAGGCAAAGTATGGCTCCGGCCTTTTCAGTTTTTGGTAAGCGTTCACTCCATCCATCTTTCCGGCATTATCGATACCGTCGGAAAAACCCCAGGCCTCCAGCAGGGAAGGTTTACCTTGCCTTTGATGCCTGCCGCCAACACCCCAGTTCTTGCCCGGCTTGTCCAGGTCGAATTTGCCGCATCCGAGCACCCGATAGCCCGCGTCGCGAAGCAGGGAATAGAAGGTCGTTTGATGCAGCGGATATGGATTACCATTACCGGCCACCCCGCAGTTCGCGTATGTCTTGCCTGAAGCCAGGCAGGCCCGTGACGGTGCGCAGACGGGTGAAGGACTAAAAGCATTTGTGAAATGCACGCCCCGTTTTGCCAGTTGTCTCAGGTTGGGCGTGATGTCCGGCAGCTCGGGATTCGAGCTCGTCCAATCAAATCGATGCTGGTCGGGGTAAAAGAACAAAATGTTCGGGCGCCAAACGCCATCCCCAGCCATAACACAATCCAGAGTCATCATGGCCGAAAGGCCCACACCCGCCGTCTTCAGAAAAACTCGTCGATTCATCTTCATCTGAGATTCTCCAAATAAGTCGCTCAGCAGCATTACAATAACTTCCGATGCATCATTGTAACAAATTGACTCCAATACTTCTACCGGTCTTATTCTTTTTCGTGTGCCAAGGCCGTAAGACATTGTGTTTTCACACAAATATGGTATCATAACGTCAGGAAAATTGGAGAGATGTAGAGAAATTTGTGTTAAATGGGAAATACCAGATTAAAGGTTAGGTCCAGATTAAAACTCTTCCAGATTAAAGAAAACCTGCGCACTTTTTAAAGGAGAAGAAAATGACAAGAACGAACAGAGAATCTATTGGGATGGCAGAAAAGGTCGGTATGCTCATATCGGCAGCGATTATCATACTGCTGAACAGCACAGCTTTCACAGCACCGGCGGCCCCGGAAGTCAAAAGTATGACGTACAAGACCGTCGGTGACAGAGAACTGCAGATACATATCAATTATCCGCCCGGCTGGAAGGCGAGTGACACACGCCCGGCTATTGTTTTCTTTTTCGGGGGCGGCTGGAATAATGGCACGGTGGGTCAATTCCAGGTTCAGGCCGAATACTTCGCCAGCCGTGGAATGGTCGCTGCCCGGGCCGACTATCGCGTCAAGAGTCGTGATGGGGTGACGCCTGACAAGTGCGTTGAGGACGCCCGCAGCGCCGTACGCTGGATGCGGGCCAACTCCAAACGGCTGGGCATGGATCCGGAGAAATTGATTGCTTCGGGCGGATCGGCCGGTGGTCACTTAGCGGCCTGCACGATGATTAAAAATAGTGTCGATGCCGGCAGCGACGATTTGTCGGTTTCGACGATCCCGCAGGCAATGGTTCTGTTCAATCCGGTCCTCAGCTTCGATAACGAACGAATGATCGAACGAATCAACGGCAATAAACTGCTGGCACGCAAGATTTCTCCGACGCTGCATCTGGACAAGAATGCTCCGCCGGCATTGATTCTGTTTGGCACCGAAGACCGACTAAAAATCTTTGGCGACGAATACTGGAAAAGGGCCGAGACCCTGGGCGTGCGGGCGGAGAAATATCTCGCAGAAGGTCAGGGGCACGGTTTCTTCAATCGCTCGCCCTGGCGCGAGCGAACGCTAATCGCCGCGGACAAGTTTCTTGTGTCACTCGGCTTCTTAAAGGGTGAGCCGACCATCAAGATCAAGGAGCTAAAGTAAGTCCGGGTGGCCTTTCATTCATGAAAATGATGAATGGAGGATGAGATGAGATACACTGCCGAAAAGAAATATGGTGTTATGGTAATTAGTTGAGGTCCCCCCCTCCACTATCACATGTTATCAGATACTACGAATGGTTTGCGGTATTCTCGTGAAATCAGCCGGTTCGCTTCTTTGCTCATCGGGCCGATGAATCTCTCTTTTTCGGGGTCCATAATCAGCATCGAACCCAGGGCGAGCAATTCCTGGTTGATGTCAAATCGGTTGGCTAAGAGATGGTCAATCAGGCGATCATACGACTCGGAGAGTTCCGTCTCGCTTCGAATGACCTGTCGGATTTCGTTATTGGTTTTGTGCTTTCCAACCTGATATGAGATGTTCGCCATGTGGACCAGCCCACAGGAGAGATGTCCCTCGAGAGCATCCGTCAGGAGCTCGTTGGTTTTGCGGCTGCGAACGACGCTGATAAAGTTCTCTTTGCAATCGGGTTGTTTGCGGGTGAATTCCTTGATTGGCCTTCCGCGATTGTCGAAAGCTGTGCCGTCTTTTACGTAACCACCTTCGCATTGCACTACAAATCCTGTCTGTACTTCTCGGAACTCGTCCATACTCTGCCGTCTGTTCTTGCTCCAATCCGATTGTCGGAACGATTTATTCCGGGGCAGGCCTCGGACCTCGAAAATGATAGGGGCCGGTTCGTAATCCAACAGGGATATCATGGTATTGGGGGTCTGGCCGTCGTCATCATAGCCCAGACGTGCCCCAATGCTGAGCACGCGTTTCGGCAGCGCATTCTGCCGTAAGGCCCAGCGGCACCCATCCATCGCATGAATGCCCATATTCCCAAGATCACCGTCACCGGTGTCCCAGTCCCAATGCCAGTCGTAGTGCAGGTGCTCGCGCATTAGTGGTTTCTTAGGGGCCGGGCCGCACCAGAGATCGTAATCGCACGACCTGGGTATGGGTTGGGGACCATTAACCTTGCCGATGCTCATCCGCGGCTTGTAGTTAATCCCGTACACACACTTGATTTTCCCGAGATTACCGGCCCAGATGTACTCGAGTGATTCGGCAATCGCGCCGCTGTTTCGAGGTCCATGAACGGCTTGTACTACGCGATCGTACTTGCGCATGGCCTCGACCATCTTGCGACCTTCAAAGATGTTGTGCGAGGAGGGCTTTTGCACGAAGACGTCTTTTCCCGCCTGACAGGCCATTATCGTCATCAGTGAATGCCAATGGTTCGGTGTCGTGATCGAGACAGCATCGATTTCCCTGTCATCCAACAGGTCGCGGAAATCCTTGTAGGCCTTGACCTTCTCACCTCGCTTACTGAACTGGTTCACTTCATAGTTGAGGTGGTTTTCATCACAATCACATAGAGCCACAACACGGACGCCCGGGATCTTTCGGAAGTCCCGGATATCTCCTCGTCCCTTGCCGCCGATCTTGACGAACGAACCGATTCCGATCACACCAATGCGAATATCATCATTGGCGCCCAGTACCCGTGAACTCCGCCCCTCGGAGGGGCGGGGTGAACCCAACAAGGATAAAGCCGGGCCGATTGCGACCGACGCCTTCAAGAATTCTCTGCGTTTCATCGATTGCCTCCTGTAATATACTGTCCTTTCCAAATATTCATACGTGCCTGTCGCGCCCTGGCTTTGCCAAGCGCACCACGGCGTGCCCTCTGATGTTACAATACTATAGCACTGTTCCTCGAAATCTCAAACCCTTTGTTTAACCGCCCCGATATGCCTATAAAGAGCGAAAAGTTAAAACACTTTTTTCTGTCAACCCAGCTTTTTGTTGTTCTCTATGTTTTTCTAACAATAGAGTTCCAATCGGACTGTTTCGTTTATAACTTATAAACATCGGCTCGGCGATCAACGATGTGCCCGCTCTTATCCGCCAGTGCTTTGGAAAGGTCGATTTCAGTAACGGTGTATGTTTGACTTTTGTCTTCATTATTGCATACAACAGCTCCGTTCGGGCCGGTAATGAGCGATTGTTCCGGATGGGTAAATACTATGAAAATTCCGTTTTCATAGGAGCGTGTTCTCATCATGCAGAGATTTAAATCCCCGTGCATTCCGTATGTCGGATTGAAAATTACCCTGGCTCCTTTAAGGGTAAGCGTTCGTGCTGTTTCCGGCCAGCGACGGTCCGCGCAGATCATTACGCCGAATAGCCCGAAATCAGACCCATATACATTAAGGTGATTGCCTGGTATATACTTGTGGTCATGTTTCTGAAGATGGAGCTTATCATACATTCCCACCAGAGCACCTCTGCGATTGTATATCAAGGCGGTGTTAAATACTCCATTTGCCGCCTTTCTCGCACAGCCATAAATGACCCAGGCCTTGTTTCGTCCTGCCCAGTCCGAGACCACCTGCGTGTACCTCGAAGTCAGAGGATCAATTGCATATTTGACCATATCGTCTTTGGTGACCGATTTTTCCGTTGCCACATATCCGTCAAGAAAACCTTCAGGGGTGACTACAACGTCCACTTTATGCTCTTTCTCAATGTCCGCCAATATCTTCATAAGTTTTATGTGGTTTGCTTCTATCCTTCCTTTGTCCGGATAAACCTTTATCTGTGCCACCCGGATTTTGGACATCGGCTTCTGAGCTTGGGCTTTGGCTTCTGCGTTTTCTTTGCTATGGCTGCCCTTGCCTTTCTTAGTTTCAGCCAAAACCTGAGAGGCGCCGATGCTGACAGCTCCGGCGGTTTTGAGAAACTCTCGCCTGGTTTGTTTTAACATAATTATTCGCTTTCCTTTTAATCTATACTCTCGGCCAGGATATGTTCATATTCGATGCCGAGCGTATCGCAATCTATGATAGCCTAATAAGCCGCCCGATTCAAAACTATTTTGAGGTTACTTTGTGGACTACAGTATTTTGAATAATAACAGGAAAATCATCTGGCTAAGGAGATTTTTGAAGTTAAAATTGATGCCGAAGATTGGTCCTTATCACCTTGCTATCTATATAGTGCGCAGTATACTTGTACTTTAGTGTATAAAATGGCCTTGTTTTCGTTATTGTTACTATCAAGAAGAATTATGCAAAATTGAGGTTAGGCATATATTATTTAAGAAAATCAGGTTTTCGATTTTCTTGAATAATCAATTAACTGTCTATTACCAACAACGTACTATTTGAAAAGAAAAAATTAAAAAACAATTTTTTCTTTCCAGAGTATACCTAACCTCAATTTTGCAGAAGCCTTACCATTAAGTGAAAAGGAGGAATTATCATGAAGATTCGTGTACTTTTAATTCTGATTCTAACTGTGGTGATTTGCTTCGGTCCTTGGGTAATCGCCCAGCCAACCGATGATATTCGTGAACTCAGGCTTCGTGATTGGGAACCTCGCTCGATGCTGAAGACAAAGCAGAGCGTGGTCGAGAGGCCGGCGTACGCGGTGATCGACGTTCACAATCACTTAGGCGGGGGCAAGGACAATCTCACGCCCGACCGCATCAGGCACTATCTTGCCGAGATGGATGCCGCCGGGCTTCGCACGGTCGTCAACCTCGACGGTGGTTGGGGCCCACAACTGAAGGAGACGCTCTCGGCGC
>SDBU01007229.1_pt1 | contig 12838 bp, 19 predicted proteins | sample 2277071 | NCBI WGS metagenome assembly SDBU01 (sample SAMN10397929, study PRJNA504765) | marine sediment metagenome | isolation source: marine sediment core GS08_GC12, 126 cmbsf | place: Arctic Ocean: Gakkel Ridge, Loki's castle | collected 2008 | reverse complement strand
CAAAAGAAATAGGTAAATTAAATTCAGAGTTAAAAAAGAGTATTAATAAATTTAAGATTTAAGGAAAAGGAGATTTAAATGGAAACTAGAAAAATTTTGATAGGTCTATCAGGAAAAGCCAGATCTGGAAAAGATTCTGTTGGAGAGTTTCTGGTAGAAGGACTTAGAGAGTACGGAGTGGTTAAGGCAGCTTTTGCTGATGAGCTGAAAAGACAAGTAGCAGAACATTTTGATTTGTCGCATGAGCAACTCTATGGTGATTTAAAAGAAGTTGAAGACAAGCGGTATAAAAAACCACTTAAATGTAGTGACGGTATGAAGTCAGATAAAGATGAATTATCAAACATTTATTGGACCCCAAGAGAAATAATGCAAGAGTATGGTCAGTTTATGAGAACAATAGATTATAACTACTGGGTAAAGGTTTTATTTAAGCAATTAGCTATAAAAGGAATACATAGTGCCGTTATTACAGATTGTAGACACCCTAACGAAGTAGATTTTGTGGTTAATAGAGGTGGGTATCATGTTAGAACTTATAGAGAAGGTGCGGATGTAATACATAATTCTAATCATATATCCGAAACAGCTTTAGATAATTATAAAGTTGTTGATTTTAAAGTTATAAATAATGACTCTCTTGAGGAGTTAAAACTAAAAGCCAGAGAACTGGCTGATCTAATTAAGGAGGATCAAAGAAATGGCATCAAAAAAGAAAGATCTTATAATTAAAATTGACGCTGATGAAGTAATGCATACAAGTATTTCTAAATCTAAAGGTGGTTATAATTCAGCTAGAATGGTAATTAAAAAAAACGACAATGAGTACATGTCAATTAACTACGAGTGGGAAGGGGACGGTATTCCTTCTTTTGCTATGGATCTGATGGGATTTATGCAAGCTAATGAAATGCCTTTTGGTGAGGTTGTTGAGGGCAAAGAAGCTTCTTTCGAGGAATATTCAGCTAAATGTGGGACTGGACAAGAGAAAAAGAAAGAAGATTAAGATGAAGATACGATGTAAAATGAATGGGGGGTTTAATTATGGAAAAGGGTAAGTGTATAAATAAGAATTATGAAACAAAATTACGGCGAAAGCCTCAGTTTGAACCAACCACATTAAGTTGCGAAAAGTTTTTTGAATTAAAGCCGAGAGACAACTCAGTTAGGGAAGATTTTAGGATAAAAGATCCTAACCTACTAGACGAATTTGTGGATAACGCTAAATTTGTGTCAGGTATCTTATTTGGTATAAATTTAAAATACATTAGGACTTTAAAAAACAGATTAGTAATTGTAAGTGTGAGTGGTGAGGAGGCTGATTTAAAGAGGTGGTATAGTAATATGAGATCTATGGTTAGATTTTATAATAATGACTATTCGGAAACTATAACTTATTTTAAAAAGGAAGGTTAAATATGCCTATATCAGAAGATGAATTCGTAGAGCCTAGATGGGTCAAATTGCAAGAAAGACATCCTATGAGTTATGATGCGATAGATAAGTATAATGAAACAAATCCAAGGCTTGCTGTTGCCAGACACCCAGGAGACGAAGGAAGAGAGGGCGGTTGGAAACAGGCAGGTTACAACCCAAATCATAATTCAACTACATTGGAAAGAATAACAATCCGAGCGGAGAATATACAACTAAAACCTTACTAGTGGTAGGAATAATTTGACTGAAGCGCGTATAAAATAAAAGGAAAAGGAGATTTGTTGATGGTTTCATTGAATGATAGAGTAAAAATTTTTGAAAAAGAGTTGGAATTGATATTTGACGACTCAATTAGAGAGTTTACAAAGCTCTGCTTACTAAAAGCGCCGGATTATTTTTTTACAGACTGCCCAGCAAGCTCAACTGGTAAGTATCATCCAATAAATGAACTGGGTTCGGATGGTACCATTATACACACTAAGAAGGTTGTTACGCTTGCTTACGACTTATGTAGAGGGCTGGGTTGCGAGGACAAAAGAGATGAAATTGTTTGTGCTTGTATTATCCATGATTTGGTAAAACAAGGATGGAAACAGACATATCATACACATAAGATGCATCCTACTTTTGGTGCCGAGCTGGTGGATTCTATACAAAAAGATACTCAAATGTTAAATGAGGGCTCTTATAATATTATAAGAAACTCTGTTTTATATCATTATGGTTTATGGTCACATCCTAGTTGTAAGAAGGATTTAAATAAATACACTCTAGTAGAGTTAACAGTGTACTTATCAGATTATGTGGCTAGTAAAAGAACTGTAGAAGTAAACTATAAAAGATAAGGAGACCTTATGCTCAAATTAGATGCTTACGAAATATGTCCTATAGCAAGAACATGTGAATACAGAATTGATGTTATTGAAGGTAATTGTTTGTGTGGTGGTTGTAATCCTACTAGGGAGACGATGTTTGTTTGTGATTTGTACATACCGAAGGATAGTATAATGTCAATTATTAGTGAGTGTTTAAAAGAAACAAACAGAGAAGATAATATACAAGCATAAAGCGAGGAATTATATTTAAGGGGAATTTATGGATTTAGACGAATTACAAAAGGAAGCGGCAATCTGTACTCTTTGTGAACTACATAAGGAAAGGAATGTTCCAGCATTTTCTAGAGGTTACCCTAAGAGTGATATTATGGTATTAGGTATGTGTCCAGGACCAGAAGAAAATAAGATAGGAGTGCCGTTTGTAGGAAGAGCTGGTAAGGTATTAGACGAAATACTATATACAATATTTACTGGTGAAACAGAACCACATGATCATGTTTATATCACTAATATAGTAAAGTGTTTTTTGAAGCCTGGAATTAAACTAGAAGAGCGCTGGGTAGATAGCTGTCTTCCGTATTTTCTAGTGCAGATGTCCATAATAAAGCCTAAAGTTATTATAGGTTTGGGTGGGGATGTTTGTAATTTTTTATTAGGTGGTAAAACTCCTATAGGGAAATTAAGAGGTGATATTTATAATTTTCAGATAGCTAATTTAGTTTGTACTTACCACCCTTCGTACCTAGCTAGAAAAGGTGGTTCTAAGCATCCAGATTTCAAGAAAGTAGTAGAGGATTTCAGAAAGGCTATAGATTTAATTTAAGGAGGGGAATTATGGGTGAGGAGTTTAAAGTTGGAGGAAATGTAGGAGAACTAAGTCCAGGTACAACTCCTAGGCGTTTTGAACCAGAAGGAGGAATAGGAAAACTTAAATCAAAAATACATAGAGAAAGTAAGTATGCTGATGAACATAAAAATTTACCTTTTAAATTTTCTAAACCTCGTAAATCAAGCAGAAAAAAAGTTGTAGTGTGTAGTAAATGTGGTAGTATAACACAGGTGGGCGTGAACGTCGTGGGCATAATATGCGGTGAATGTAAACAATATGCCTCCGTGAAGGAGGTGTCTGGAAATGATTAAGAAGAGAGGTAGACCTCTTGGATTTCGTATGAGTGAAGAAAGTAAAATGGCGATAAGAGAATCTAAAAGAGGTCAACGGCATAAACAAATAACAAAAGATAAAATTTCTAGGACTTTAATAATATACTTTAGAAAAAAGAATCCGCTGTCAGAAGAAATAATTAACGAGTATTGTAGGGCCGATGATGATGTAATATGTGATTGGGTTACCAAAGTACAAGACGAGTTAGATAGCATTGAAGATGTCAGGACTGAAAGATCTATGATTAATACTAGAAAAATTGAAATACGTTATGGTCAAAACATAGAATATTTTAGTCATGCTATGACTCCTGAAACTATTATGTTGTTTAAAGAATTTTGTAGAGAGAATAATATTAATGCAGATGATATTTATGCTGTAATTGAGGGAGAATATTAATGGGTGGACAAGGAAGCGGAAGACCTAAGAATCCTCCTAAAGTTAAGGAGATGTTAAAGGAAGTAATACCAGTTGCTGAGTTATTTGAAGAAGATGAGTTAAAGATATATGAGTCTTTAGTAGACATTTATCTAAAAGATTTCGATGAGGACGATTTAACCGCTGGTGATATGGATGACATAATGAGTCTCGCTATGAACAGAGTTTTTGAGATTAGGCTGTTAAAGACTAGTAAAGGCGACCCAAATGCGCAGATAGATATAGCGACAGCGATAGAAAAGATTAGAAAAGAAAGTCAGAAGCTAAAAGAAAATCTATCTTCAAGAAGAAAAGATAGGATTAATCCCAATGAGTTTAAAGGATTCTCCATTGTTGATCTAGCAGTGGCTTTTGATAATGAGAAAAAATTAAAATTGGCTGAGAAAACAAAGGGATTGTTAGAAGAAGAGCAGAGAGTTTTAGAGAAAAGAGGGGATTATTCTGGTAATCGTTATGACGTAGATGGTACCAAAGAGTCGGAAGAGGAGGATGATATTTAGTGAGACGAAACACTCGTTACGAGTCATTGATGGAGCAAGGGGCCCACCTTGTAAATTTTTACAGAAATAACCCTGTAATAGCTGCCTCTGATTTGTTAGGGGTAGATTTGGCTCCAATACAAAGACTTGTATTTAGAGATATGTGGTTTAGAAATTACGTAATAACTGTAGCTTCCAGAGGTTTTGGAAAAACTTTTTTACTTGGTCTTCTGGCGTCTCTTAGTTGTTTGTTGTACCCTGGTTATCGAGTTGGCTTAATAGCACCGGTGTTCAGACAATCCAAGATGATATTTTCAGAGATAGAAAAATTATATGGTAGATCTTCAATACTTAGAGAGGCATGTGAAAAAAGACCTACAAGAGGAGCAGATACTTGTTATTTAAGGTACAAGTCTATTGCTGGGGCAGGTGGTTCTCTTATAGAAGCTTTACCACTTGGTGATGGTTCTAAGATTCGTGGGTCACGTTTCTATTTAATAATTATAGACGAGTTGGCACAAGTTCCAGATAAAACATTGGATATGGTTGTTCGCCCTATGGGCGCCACAACTTTGGAACCCATGGAAAATGTTCGTAGACTTGAACAAGAAAGTAAACTTATAAGATTAGGTTTAGCTACAGAAGATGACTTTGAAGAGAAATCAGTTAATAAAATGATAATGACCTCTTCGGGTTATTACAAGTTTAATCATATGTGGCGCCGAATGAAGGATTATTGGCGTCAGATGGACTCGGAAGGGGAAAACAGTCAGTATAGTGTTTGGCAAGTACCACATTGGGATCTTCCTAGTGGGTTTCTAGATGAAAACAATATCGAAGAAGCCAAGCGCGTTATGTCCTCTTTAGAATATCAAATGGAATACGAAGCTGCTATGATATCTGATTCAGAGGGATTTTTTAAAGCATCTTTGTTGGAGTCCTGTACTCAAGATAGTGGATTTTCTTTAGAATTTAGAGGAGATCCGACAGAGCAATATATTTTAGGCGTTGACCCTAATCAGGGGGGTAGCGCTAGTTGTGGTGTAGTATTAATAAAAACAGGACCAGTAAATAAAATAGTTGGGTCTTATGAATTAAAGAAGAACACAACACAAGGACTTACAACAGCTGTTCAGAGTTTTTGTGAAGATTTCAATATAGTAAGAATATTCATGGATAAAGGAGGAGGAGGAAAAGCAGTATGTGATTTATTAGAGGAAGGGTATAATGGTAAGGAACCTATTATAGATAGGACTAATGATGATCATAAGCATATAGAAGGAAAACACATTTTAGAGATGGTAAATTTTAATCCATCTTGGATAGCTGATGCCAACTTTGCTACGCTATCTTTATTGGAAGATAAGCGCCTTCTTTTCCCTGAAGTTCCAGTTTCCACATTAGATGCTGAAGCGGTAGCTTATGAAACCATCAAACTACTTAAATCTCAGATGTTAAGTATAATTGTTACTCAAACGAGTAGTGGTTTATTACACTTTGATACACCTAAAAAAGGCCAAAATAAAGATTTATATTCTGCTTTAATATTAGCAGGATACGGTGTTAAAATGGTAGAAAAAGAATTAGAAGGTCCACCAGAGCCCATGCTTTATAATAAAGGTGGTATGGTAAGACAGAGAAAACAAGGAGCTGATTGGGGAACATTATCACAGTCAGGGCCTAAAATTGTTAACATAGGAAAACATAACGTAGGTGCTGCTGTATTAAAGAAAAAATTAAAATAATGTAACCTTCTAAATTATAGGAGATTATTATGACAAATACCAATCCTTACGATAAAGTTACTATTACAAATATATCCTTTTGGGATTTATGGCTACAAAAAATACTTAGGAACGTTGCATCTGTTAAATACCAATGGTTGTTGTTCTTGTACATTCCAGTAATTTATGGTATGTTTAATATAAGACCAGGAACAACAGAACCTTGGATATCAGCTACATTGGGTCTTAGCTTTCTTGGTGGTGGGTTCATAACTCTAGCGACAACTCGTATGGTAGCTCGGACTAAACTAACAGAAGACAATGGCAGCGACTTAGAAACGGATAAATAATTATGGCTATAGAATTTAAAACAAATTTATTTGATATCTCAAAATTTATAGGTGTTGGTTTACTTATAGCTTTTGTATTTTTTAATTATGGTAAATTCACAAGTTGGATTGGCAGGCCTAAAATAGACCCCAGTTTAATACCGAGAATAGTACAGTTAGAGAAAGGGCTAACTCGGGTAACCGGACAAGCAAACACTCAAGAATTAAAAAGACTTATAGCTGACTTGAGGAAAGAACAAAGCATCGCATTAGCTGCTATAAAGAAGGCCAATGAGAAGGTTGATCAGGTCACAAAAATAGTGACCGAGTTGAAAGCAAGTTCTAAAATTCAGGAAGGGGATACATTTAAAGACCCTGAGAAAGTAACTAGGAATTTTTCTGACACCATTGTAACTAGACCAGCCGATAAGGGAGGAGAGCTTCCAATGGCTAGGGTTTTTTTTCATCCAGAAATACCAGAAAAGCCTTGGACAATACAAAATTTTCCTTTGAAGTTGCACACTAATGTGTTACAAACTCAGACAGAAGATGGAACTTATTCTAATTACGTAGAAACTTATTTTACAAATGATTTCGTTAAAAGTTCTAAGGGAAAGAAGTATTATTTTAATAGTTATGTAGAGTGGGCTAAGAGAGAAATAAAGTATAAGAAGTTTAGATTCAATCTGAGGCTTGGGTTTACTGGAGGAGTTGCACAGGATTCGGTGTTTCCTGGATTAGATTTAAGCTTTGCAAGCTATGGAAAAACAAAGAGAGACATGGATTGGAGATTTCTAACTTTTGGAGTAGGATTCGCTGAGGAAGATGTTTATGGTTATTTTATGCCGGTTCAATATAATATTGGTAATTTTATTCCATTCGTTGAGAATATGTTTATAGGACCTTTTATAGGTGTAGGTACAGATACAGATATTATTTATGGTGTAGGCTTGTCAGTTCCGTTTTAACAAAATTAACATAGGAGAATCAAACAATGGCAACAGTAAAAGATGACTATACAAAGTATAGAGCCGCTGGCTCTGCTCCTGCTACTAATGACACAACACTAAAAATTGGGAGGAAAGACCCTACTTATATAACAGCTATAGAAGCCACGCCAACTGTTTCAGGGACTACTTTAAGAGCTAATTATAGATAAAGTGACGGTGTTTAATATAAGGAGACAGGTGTATTATGGATAAGGTAAATAAAATTACAGAAGAACTTAGAGAAAAATATCCGGATATAGGAATAAAAAGTGTGGAAATAGACGAATCTACTGGTAAATCTACTTTTTATATTGAGCCTAATAAAAAATCATTGGCTTTTCTGGAAAATCCAAACGTTAAAGGGTATGTTGTACCTCATCAATTTAGAGAAAAAGCGTCTATTGTTACGAGAGATGTAATAGACAGAACACGATTAGATTTATTAACTGATAAAGATGCTTATGACGAAACCCCCCAAAAATCTTTTGAGCGGGCTATAAGATATTATTATACGGAGGAGTTGGTGGGTACAGCTACTAACTTATTAGCGAACCTATCATTTAAAGGTTTTGAAAATGATATAGATGACCCCAACATAAAGAATTTTTTCGACACTTGGACTTTTGATGTGGGTTTTAGTCAAATACTAGAGTGGATTTTTCTAGATTTTTTTAAAACTGGTCATGTAACCACCTATAAAGTTCTATCTAAATACGAACCACGTGTTTCTCCTATCTCTCCTATTCCGGGAAAAACCATCAAAAAAAATGGTAAAACCACTGGAAAAACATTTGCTGAAAAAACACAAGCCAGAAGAGAATTGGAGTATAAGGAATTTGTTGAGCGCGCTAAATTATCTATTCGAGTTCAAGGTAAAAATGTAACTACGAAAAGGCTGCAAGAAATAGAGAAAGCAGCTAAGAAAAATATATGGAGTAAGGGATATATGCCAGTTGCTTATACAGTATTAAACCCACTATTGGTTAATATAGAAGGCAATTTGCTTTTTAATAACGTCAGTGTCAAACTATCACCACCAACAGAACTTAAAGAGCTATTGAAAAAAACAGGTTCGGATCTTTCTGAAGAAGATAAAAAACTAATAAAAGCTTTACCAAGTGATTTGAAAGCAGCAGCTGAGAAAGGTGGGGAGTTTACATTAGATCCGAGATTAGTAGGTCAGATTACGTACCGTAAGCAGCCTTATGAAAGGTACGCTAAACCAAGATCTGCTAGAGTTTTTGATACCATTGAATATAAACGAGCTCTTCGCCAGGCTGATATAAGCACATTGGATGGTATTTCTAATTATATACTTAAAATAACTATAGGTAATGATGAGTATCCTGTAGTGAAACAAGAGGAACTTGAGTCTGTGGCACAGCTTTTTAATACACCATCTAAAAGTTTTGACGTTGTCTGGAATCACACGCTTGAGATAAAAAAGATAGTATCCCCTGAAATATCTGAGATTTTAGGTCAGGATAAATATGAACAAGTAAATGATGATATGACTGTAGGTATGGGTATATCAAGAGCCATTATAGATGGTACCGGAACAACTAATGCATCTGAGATTAATTTAATTATTAAAGGACTAATGGAAGAGATTAATTATGCTAGACGTGAGGTTAGTAGGTGGATATATAAAGAGTATCAACAAATAGCAGAGGCAGTGGGGTTTGATAGAATTCCCAAAGTTAGATGGGATGAAAGCATCCTTAAGGATACTATACTCTATATGAATACTCTCGCTCAACTTGTTGATAGAAGAATGCTTAGTTACAGAACAGCTCTTGAAGATCTCGGGTATGACTTTTTAAATGAATCCAAGAATATGGAAGAAGAATTCGATTTGGTACAGAAAGGTCTATTTGGTATTGTTGGTTCTCCTTGGCAGCAAGCTAAAACACAGCCAGGACAGAGTGCTCCAGTAGGAACTCCTTCTGCTGGAAGACCTCCAGGTAAGCCAGCGAAACAAAAACAACCAGAAACTAATCCCCAGAAAAAAGTGACCAAGAGAAACCCTAATTCTAAAGCAGCCCTGACTGTTAAAGATCTAATAAAGACCTTTTCTGATGATCAGTATGAACTATTTAAAAAAGAGTTAGATAAATCCAGATCTAATAAAGATATTAATTAATAAACTATCCTACTTATATTATAGGATGTTTTAATTTTTTTTAAAGGAGGCTTTATTGTGGAAGGTGAAAAACTATATCTAGAAGCAGAAATAAGGTTAGAGAAAGAAACAAAAGCCTTGAGAGAAGCTGCTTCATCCATTATAGAATTACCGAATAAAAATGAAAAGCAGCCAGATTTGTTATATTTTTCAGCTATTTTTGTATCTACAGGTGAGAATTTAAACCATGCTTATTTTCTGCCTAGTGAATTAGTAAGAGCAGAAGGAACCATAGTTAATAAGGCTTTAGATGTAGAACACAAAGAAGAAGATATTATCGGTCATATTTATGCTAGAGAATTTATGACAACAGGTGGTGAGAAGGTAGTTCTTGAAGAACTGGCATCTATGGAAAAAGGCTCTCTAGATAAAAAAGAATTTCATATCGCAATTGCAGGTATAGTCTATAAAAATAGATTCCCTAATGTAGCTCAAGAAATAGCCGATAATAAATGGAAAGTATCGATGGAGGCATATTATGCAGATTATGATGTTAAGGTCGGGGATCTTATAATTAGTAGACCAGAGGCCGAGTCTTTGGGGTTAGCTTCTGACATAAAAGAATCTTTAGGGAAAGTAACAAAAATTGTTAAGAAGGGTAAAGAAATAGCAGAAGGTACTTTGACAAGGGTGTTAAGGGGCATAGTGTTTTCAGGGTGTGGGATAGTTAAATCAGCTGCTAATCCACCATCCGTTATTTTAGAGACAGCAAAAAACAGCAATGTTGAGGAAAAAAGGGATGAATTAATTGTTTTAGATTACGATAAATTAGATAATAATGTAACCTCTACAAATATAGAAGATGGTAAAGAAAAAACCTCCGGTGAAGGAAATGGTAGACAGAAGGAAGAGAAGGAAGAGGAGGAACAGGCTGAGAACATGGAATATGATGACACGGTTGGTATTTGTGTCAGCTATAAGAAACGTGTTCTAGATGCTACATTCGAAGGGCCTGATGCAAAGGTTTTACACGAAGACTGGTGTGCTTTGTTTGAGACTAGTTGTACTTCTTTTTCTAGAGATACTACAGACCCAAAGTGTTTATATAACACGAATAGAAAAGAGATACAAACAATGGTTTCATCTTACGCTAAGGAGTTAGTAAAAAAGAAAAAGTGTAATGATAAAAGAGATGGTCTGTTGGATCGTCTCCTATTAGCTTTATCTAAAGCAGAAACAATTATTTAGCTTTAAAAACTGGTTTTTGCGAGCCAGTTAAAACAATGATCGTATAGGAGGGAAGTTATGCCGCAATTAGGAAATTATCAAGTAGGAATGCTAAAAAGCACTCCTAAATTAACAAAAATTAATGGAGATGATAATGTTAAAGTTATTTGGAGAAACCTAGGTAACAATCATGCTTATCCGTTCGTTTGGGCAGATACCGTTACAATGGCTTCAGGAACTGTAGAAGTTGTTGTTGCATCTGGTGTGAAGTTTCATGGGTTAGAGCTAGCTGGTGTTGATACCGAAGGCAAATCTATTTGTAATGTAACTATTACACCACTACAAACTCCTCAAGCGCGTGGTTTTTGGGTAGAAAAAAACTCTGGAACGAATGTGATAAAAATTAAATCCACAGCAGTTGATAATAATTTAGATTACAAGTTTGATATTAAATACATGTTAGGAGCAGAAAATGTAGCAATTGCTGGTATGAACTGTGATGGTATGTGGTCAGGTATGCCGCCTACCGGTTATAGGAATTAATAGAATTTAAATAAATGTTTTAGGAAAATTGGAAAAGGTACAAATTTAATAATCTTTTAAGGTTATAACACTAATGTCAGGTTGGTGTCAACAAAAAAAACTAAAGTTAACTTGTATATTCAAAATATATAAGGAGGTAAGTTTAATGGAAGACAAATTAAAAGATGAAATAAAGGCTGCTGTAACCAGCATTTTCTCTGAAAAAGAAGAGGCCGATATGCGTAAGAAAACAGAAAACGCTCTTCAGAAATCCGCCGAAACAATTCAAGAACTTACAGTTTCTTTGGAATCTAAGAACGAAGAGTTGGAACAAAAAGATGAGAAATTGGCCGAAGCGGAAGAAAATACACAAACACTTCAAACTGAGCTTGAGGCAGCTAAGCAAGAGGTTGTTGATGTTACTGAAAAGTTAACCGCGTCAGAAAAAAGTTTAGAGGAAATCAATAAAGATATAGCAGCTGAGAAAAGGATGACAGAGCTCAAAACAGCGAAAGTCTCCGATTCTGAGGAAGGTTCGCAATTAGAGAGAGTTCGTGAGATGACAGATGAAGAGTTTGATTCTTACAAGAATGAGAGAGTTACTCTAAGAGAGTCAGTTGTTGCTGAAATTGAAGCAGCCAGGGTAAAGGAAGAAAGTTCAGAAACTGATGATGAAGCAGCCGCAGCCGCGGCCGCAGCCGCAGAAGCGGCTAGTGATGCAGCATCTGAGGAAGAGGGAGAAGCATCTGAAGAGGAGTTAGAAGAGGGCACGTTGCCTGCTAACATAGATCCAGGCCAAGCTGTATCTGCGGCTCTTAATATGGAAATAATTCCATCTAAGGATGTTATGACCAAGTATGCCGAATTAGGTAAAGCCATGGCAGAAAATATGAATAAATCTAAATAATGAATTAGAGGAGGAATAAGGATATGTTTATACCAAGACATCCTGTAGTTGAAAATCAATTTTGCAGTTACACTACAGCATCAGGTGGTACTACTGGTGCGGGTGGAGTACTCGCTTATGCTGGATCTGTAGTTAAGTTAGACGCTGCAGCCACCAACCAAGAGGCAGAAATTCAAAAAATGATTTATGATGACTCATCTGACACTCCGTTTGGGTTCCTTATGCAGAAAGTCAAAGAGGGGTATCATTCTGTGCATCCTTCTGGCTTTTATATGCCTGGTGACCTTGGCTCTAGCGATGTGATTGCGCAGCCGACTTATAGTACTGCTGGTGCGATTAATGGTGTTAAACCGGCCCCAGCTGGTGTAGCTCATTTAGGAATTTGGGATACAGTGCATTATACAGCGACTGGTACTGGTAGTGGCGCTTCGAGCCTTGTACCTTCAGCTGCTATTCTACCAGGAGCAGCGCTTTACGCTGCTAATGATAACGCTAAGGTTACTAACAACTCTAATGCATGTAATGACGCCACTGACTTATCAACTGGAAAGAATGTAAATACTACCATTGTAGCCAGAGTTGTTAAGGGTGCTAGTATAGCTAAAGCGACTGCTAATATAGCTAACACCACGCTTTATCCTATTAGGATTAAGCTACTTATATAAA
>SDBU01007228.1_pt1 | contig 12839 bp, 10 predicted proteins | sample 2277071 | NCBI WGS metagenome assembly SDBU01 (sample SAMN10397929, study PRJNA504765) | marine sediment metagenome | isolation source: marine sediment core GS08_GC12, 126 cmbsf | place: Arctic Ocean: Gakkel Ridge, Loki's castle | collected 2008 | reverse complement strand
TAGAGAGTTGATTATCCCTTCCGTAAGGGGAAGGGGATACAGGGGATAGGGTTAATAAAGAATTATGCTTGACCTGAAGTTTATCCGCGAAAATATAGACCAAGTGAGGCAAGCAGTAGCCAATCGTCAGGATACTGCTCCGCTGGATGAAATCCTGCAGCTTGACTCGGAGCGCCGTCAGAAGCTCCTCGAGCTAGAAGGCTTGAGGCACCAAAGAAAAGAGACTGCCCGAGAAAAGAAATCTATGAATGAGGGGCGTGAGTTGCGTGCCAAGATAAGAGAGCCAGAGGAAGAAGTAAGGAGCCTGGATAAGCAACTGGAAGAGTTGCTACTACAAGTTCCCAATATCCCCCACTCCTCGGTGCCTATAGGAACTGACGAAAAGGATAATGTAATGGTGCGTTCCTGGGGGGAGCCTAGAAGCTTTGATTTTGAGCCAGCCCCCCACTGGAAACTGGGTGAATCCCTGGGCATCATTGATTTTGAACGGGGGGTAAAGCTATCAGGCACTCGCTTCTATGTGCTCAAGGGGTTAGGCGCCCGACTGCAAAGAGCCATCATCTCATTTATGCTGGACCTCCATACCACTGAACACGGCTATAGTGAAATATACCCGCCGTTTATGGTCAAGAGGGAATGTATGGTAGGCTCTGGTAACTTGCCTAAATTTGCCGATAATCTGTATCATGATGAAGAGGATGACTTCTGGTTCGTGCCTACGGCTGAGGTGCCACTCACCAACCTCCACCGTGATGAAATTATACCGCCAGGAGTCCTGCCCATCTACTATGTCGCCTATACCGCCTGTTTTCGCCGGGAAAAAATGTCAGCCGGAAAGGATACCCGGGGCTTAAAACGCGGGCACCAGTTTGATAAGGTGGAGCTATATAAGTTCACCGAGCCATCCATCTCTGACCAGGAACTGGAGAAGATGGTAAGTGATGCCGAAGAGGTCTGCCAGAAACTAGGGCTGCCCTATCGAGTGAAGCAGCTTTGCACCGCTGATTTAGGCTTTGCGTCTCAAAAGAGCTACGATATTGAGATGTGGGCTCCTGGGTGTGGGGAGTGGCTGGAGGTAAGCTCCTGCTCCAACTGCGGTGATTTTCAAGCCAGAAGAGCTGACATCCGATACCGCCCCTCCTCTGATGCCAGAGTACAATTTGTTCATACCCTCAATGGCTCAGGGCTAGCCTTGCCCAGGGTGCTCATTGCCATAATGGAAAACTACCAGCAAGCCGATGGCAGCATCTTAATTCCCGAAGTCCTCCAGCCATATGTCGGGCAGAAAGTGATTAGATAGAGATTCTTATAAAGTGAGACGGTCTGAGAAACCGCTGTTTTTATTCACTTACTAGTTAGAAGGAGGTTTTTAACCGCTTTGCAGACATTAACTACATAAATGAAAGTAACGTTCGCATCTGTTTCATCGGAAATAGCGTCAGGGTGTGCAATAGCATTCCTTCTCCTCCCAAGGTGAAAGAGTGCGGAAATTTCTGTAGGTCTCTTGCGTTCGGGGAATTCCTTTTCTAATTTATTAAGGACTTTCCCCCAAGTGACATTTCCTATCACATTACTAGTCTTCTTCTCATACCATCTACGTAGAACGCTCTCAACCGTTCTTAGTGACATAAATTCAGACGCAGTGAAATTATTTCCAAGTAGGCTTGTTGCAGCTTCACTCAATCCCCGCCTCTCCAAATCATTAAGAACATCCCATTCTTCTGCGTTAAAGAATGGTTCAGCACCAGAAGTTAGCTTTGCTACGTCTAACTTGGTTTGTGGTAAACAAATAACCCATCGCTTTGAAATCTCATCAATGCGACCATACCAATTCTGAACGAGACTAGCTAAATAATTATTGTCATCTTCTCCCATCGGTTTGCTAAGTTCTTTGTATTTCCTACCCAACCAAGACGCTTCCCTAATTGCATCATTCCCGATAAGCTCAATACTCTCCGTATTTCTATATTTACATAATTCCGATATGTCTCCTCTAATAGTGTTACAAGGAGTATCCCCTCGGTTTAAGTCTGCCTCAAGATGACCAAGTATATTTCCTAATTCAAATATAACGTTCGCATCTAATGCTTTCCCCAATTCAATCACCCCCTATAATCTTTCCCAAATTATAGTCCATTGTTTTCTTACTATCCAATTATCCTTTTTACTTTACTACCCTAACCTTGAGATTATCAACTGGACTCGCTCCTAGTCTAATTCAACGTGACGGTTTGAGAAACCGTCTCATTATTTACGCACGAATCCGCTTGTTTAGGTTATCAATCGGACTAACTTTAAATAGAAATTTGTTTAGCTTCTCAGTATAATAGTTTATGGTCGTTCAGATTTGGAGGGGTGTCCGAGTGGCCGATGGTGACGGTCTTGAAAACCGTTGTCCCCGCAAGGGGACCGTGGGTTCGAATCCCACCCCCTCCGCCATTATAGTAGAATTAACAGAAAGACCTGAGAATATCCCCATACCTAACCAGCCCGGCTAAACCAGTAACCGCCCTCTCGGGAAGGGGATAGGTTGGAATATGGCTCTCCTCAAGTGCATTCAGCTCAGCATAAGCTGCCCCGCCTGGGGAGTCAAGACACATTGTTATTGGCTTCTTATAGTTTTTAGATACATCTATAACTGCTCTTATCAGTTCCATAGTTATCGGGTGATAAACAGCAGCCGCAGTTACTGCGTCAACACCATCATCCTGAAAAGCAATCTCTACCATCTCCCTTTGAGCAGTGGTTCCTGGACCTATGTCAACCGGGTTATCAATTGGATACAATGGAGATGCCAATTGCCTAAGCTTCTTTTTAGTTGCTGGTGAAAAATCAGCTAGTCTCAAGCTCAGTTCACGGCACCTGTCAGCCATAACTATTCCAGAACCAGCCTGAATTGAGAAAATAGCTACCCGGTTACCTGCCGCCGGTGGTTGATAAGCTAATGCCTTAGCCACATCAACCAGTTCAGTCAGATTGTTAGCTACAATTATTCCCGCCTGTGTGAAGGCAGCTTTATAGACCTCATACTTACCGGCTAAGACACCGGTGTGGGATAAGGTAGCCCTGTTGCTATCTTCCCCTCGCCCCCCTTTACATACCACAATTGGCTTACGCTTTACCACCTGCCTGGCGACATTCATAAGTTGCTTAGGCTGCTCTAAACCCTCGACATATAAAGCTATTACCCTGGTCTCTTCATCCTCAGCCAAATAGGTTACCACTTCATCAAAATCAAGATTGCACCTATTGCCCATACTTATGACCTTACTAATATCCACATTATGGTTGGTCAGAGCATGAACTATGTAAGCACATATTCCACCACTTTGAGCAGCTACAGCTACATTGCCAGCTTTGAGTGAATTAAATGTCATTTGGAATGTAGCATTCAAATTAGCTCCAGGATTTATTACCCCCAGGCTATTTGGTCCTATAATCTTTAACGCACCTTTATTGGCTATATCTCTAATCCTGTCCTGCAAATGCAGTCCAACCTCTGTGCCCACTTCCCTAAAACCACCACCGAACATAATGGCTCCCTTCACACCCTTAGCCACGCATTCCTCTATAGCTGATACAGTTAGCTCCGCAGGGATGGTAACAATAGCTAAATCAACCTCACCAGGTATGGCTCTAAGTGAGGGATATGCCCTTAAGCCAAAGAGCTCAGCCAAGTCAGGATTAACCGGATAAATTCTACCCTTGAACCCTGCTTCCAGCAGGTTAGCCATACACATGAAGCCTAACTTCTCCGGATTAGCTGAGGCACCAACTACTGCAATAGTTCTGGGGTAGAAAATATGGTCTAATTGGTCTAGCAATCCCATTACAAACTTACGTTCAATACTTCTTAGCCTTGTAGACCTTGCACAGCCAGCCGATGGTCATACACTAGCTATGCCCCTGTTGCCTTTTCCCAAGCCTGTTTCACTGCCCTGCGGGTTAAAACCTCGACCATTTCCCTTCTGTACTCAAGAGAGCTCCTAATATCGGAGATGGGGCGAGCTTCTCCTGCTGCCTCTTTAGCTGCTTGTTCGACCAGGCTGTCCTCCAGCACCTTGCCTTTTAAGACCTTCTCAGCCTTACTGGCCCTAATTGGGGTCGGAGCCACTGCACCCAGGGCTATTTTGACATCCTTACAGGCTCCATTCTCAGAAGTAATGACCACTGCTACGCCGACGATAGCCAAGTCCATCGCTCTTCTGAGGGTATGCTTTAGATATACCCCGCCACTATGAGGAGGCAGATTGGGCACTTGCACCTCCACCAACAGCTCACCTTCGCCTAGCGCCGTCTCGCGAACTCCGGTGAAGAATTCTTCTACTGGGATAGTTCTTTCTCCGCGAGGGCTTATCAGCTTTAGCCTAGCCCCTAGAGCAATTAAGGCAGGTGCTGTATCTGCAGAAGGGATAGCACTACACAGATTGCCGCCTACAGTGCCCCGATTGCGTATCTGAGCCGATGCCATGCTATAAGCTGCTTGGAAAAGGGCATTGAATTTCTCCTTGATTATAGGGGAGGTTTCTATAGCATGAAGGGTGGCTAAAGCACCGAACCTCAGGCCATCACTTTCACTATACCTGACGTAGTCCAAATCTGGTATGTTCTTAAGCCCAATAAGATATTGAGGAACCACTTCCCTCCTTTTCATCATAGGCAGGAGGTCGGTGCCGCCGGCGATTACTCTGGCTTTCTCTTTATGCTGGGAGAGTAAAGAGCACGCCTCTTGTATTGTTTTAGGCTCAAGGTATTCAAGCTTGGGTAACCTTCTTAGGTAATTCATTGTTTACTAGCTCCTTTATCCTTAAGTGCTTTAAGGACTTTCTCTGGGGTTATGGGAAGGTCTTTTACCCACACCCCAGTAGCATCATGTATTGCGTTGGCTATAGCGGGCTGAGCAGAAAGGATAAATCCTTCACCAACTTCCTTAGCGCCAAAGGGCCCCTCAGGGTCGTTGGTAATTATATGGAAGCCCTCCATCTCCGGGGTGTCCAATGCGGTAGGCATTCTGTAATCTGTATAAGAGGGATTGATTATATGTCCGTCTTCCATTTGGAGCTCTTCAAACAAGGCTTGCCCTTGTGCTGTGGAAACAGACCCCTCCATTTGTCCCTCCACCAGCATGGGGTTTAATGGATAACCGCAATCATCTGCCATGGTCATCTTGATAATCTTCACCTGCCCCGTCTCTCTATCCACCTCTACCTCAGCCACCTGGGCGGAAAAGCTGTAAGAGCCAGAGGCATTGCCGGCATGGGTTACAGGATCTGGCCACTCCACGTTGGGAGGATAATAGGAAGCTCTACCTAATATAAGCCCCCCTGTTTCAGAAACTTGAGCAGCCCTCGCCAAATCAGCAAATGATATCTTCCTCTCTGGAGAATCTTTAACATAGACCCACCGATTCTTAAATTCTAAATTCTCAGGACTGACCTTCAGTTTTCTTCCTGCTACTTTGGCTAGCTGGTTTCTGACATCCTCTGCCGCTTTCTTGGCGGCATTTCCAGCATAGAAGGTAGTTCGACTAGACCACGCACCAGCGTCAAATGGGGTGGTCTCTGTATCTCCTGCAACTATATTAACATCCTCTAGAGTCACTCCTAAAACTTCGGCCACGATCTGAGGCAAGACTGTGTTACAACCCTGCCCAGTGTCTGCAGCCCCGATAAGCAAAATGATGCTTCCGTCCTCGTTTAGCTTTATTAGGGCGCCAGAATCGGTTATTGACCCTATCCTTGCCCCACAGACAAAACCACCACAACCCATGCCCACACCTCGATTATTCAGGCGATTACCTCTCTTTTCGCTCCAACCTGATTTCTCCGCTACCTTTTGAATGGCCTCACGAAACCCTGAGCTTATTATCCTCAGTCCGCTGACGGTTACATCACCAGTTTGAAGAGCATTCTTAAGGCTCACTTCCACCGGGTCTAGCCCCAAGTCCTCACAAATCATATCCAGTTGACAATCAATAGCAAAGCGAACCTGATTCTGACCATGCCCCCTCATAGCCCCACAATAGGGTTTATTAGTGTATGCCCGATATAACTCCATTCTAAAATTAGGTAACCTATAAGGTAGCATGTGAGCAAGGCCAGTATTGTAAGCAGTTACTGCACCTACGCCGGCGGAGAAACCTCCATCACTTATAACCCTGGTTTGTTGAGCTACCAAGGTGCCATCTTTCTTAACCCCAGTCTTAATGTCAAGCGTCATCGGCAGTCGGCGGCTACCTACGGTAAATTCCTCCGTCTTGGTATATACTATCTTTACTGGCCTGCCTGTCTTCTCAGATAAGAGGGCAGCACATAAATAAAGGCCAAAGCAGTCAGTCTTGCCACCAAATCCAGCACCAACAGGAGGTTTAATCACTCTAATCTTAGTGAAGGGCTTACCCAGTAGCCTTGACAGGTCACGCCTTAACAAGAAAGGTGCCTGGCAGCTTGCCCAGATAGTTAGTCTACCAGAAGAGTCATAATTAGCCAGGCAGGCGTGGGGTTCTATGAAGCCGTGCACTACCACCTGGGTGGTAAACCTGTCCTCTCGGATATAATCCGATTCTCTAAACCCCTTTTCCACATCACCAAAATTCCAGAAGCGCTGGAGGCAGATATTGCGCTCAGCATGGTCATGAATCCTAGGTGCACCCTCCTTCATAGCTTCATCTGCATCAAAGACCGCTGGGAGCTCCTCATACTCCACTTCAATCAAATCCAACGCCTCCTCAGCAATATCCTCATCAATAGCAGCTACTGCCGCCACCTCATCACCTATGTAGCGGACCTTATCAACGGCCAAAAGTTGCTTATCTGCAGTGCCTCGTAAAATACTATACTTCAGCCCCAGGGTATCCTTGCCAGTTATTACTGCCTTTACCCCGGGCAAGGCTTCGGCTTTGCTAGTATTGATACTGAGAATATTGGCATGTGGATATGGGCTTTTGAGTATCTTCCCAAATAGCATACCGGGTAATACCATATCACCAGCGTACTTACTCTGCCCGGTGACCTGTAGTGAAGCATCTGTCCTCGGTAAGCGTTTGCCTATTACTGAATATTCTTTCATCTCTTTCCCTCCTTAACCATTGATGACTTCCATATTTATAAAACAAGTAACGCTAGGGTTTGTCAGTCGGGGTTAGATGTGTTTTTTACCCTCCTCCAAGAACAACGTTTACTTGAGAAACCTCTATTTCGTCGCAATCCTCATTAGTTTCCATACCTACTATTTCCAGTAATTCATCCCAACTTCTAACATGACGGCCCTTGATGACGAGCAGCGCTTCTGGATCACTGTAGTCCCAGGTTCGAGCCTCTTCAAGCTCATAGACCCCAACAAAATGACCATCCATACTTTTTACCTTGAGTTTCATGGCTCTATCCAGCCTGCTATTACAAGGGTTCTCTGACAAATGCTCGTTTGGTCTATTATGCCGCCCTTGATTACTTCTGTGCCACCGCCTGTATAGCTTCAATGATTTTAACATAGCCTGTGCAACGGCAAAGATTGCCGCTTATTGCCCTTCTTGTCTCCTCTTCTGTAGGCGCAGGATTTTCATCCAATAAAGCCTTGGCGCTTAAGAGCATCCCCGGTGTACAGAACCCACATTGGGAGGCACCATGCTCAATAAAAGCCTCCTGAAGAGGATGTAGTTGTTGCCCCTCAGCCAGCCCTTCAATAGTGAGAATATCCTTGTCCTGCGTTTCTATAGCCAGAACTAAACAGGAAGGTACCGGTTTCCCATCAAGTAGAACAGTGCAAGCACCACAATCCCCCTCATCACAACCCTTCTTGGTTCCGGTGAGGCCTAGATTCTCCCTCAATACCTCGAGCAGGGTTCTACGAGGCTCTATCATTACCTCATATAAATCATCATTTACCTTTAGCTTTAGCAACTGTTTCAAAGCAGATTCCCCCTTTCTCATGCATTCTTCTATTATCAAAGCGAAATATTTAAAAAGTCAAATTTTGTTCTTGAGTTAGTATTGGAAATTCAGCATAACTTCGGTTCAATACTTCTTAACCTTGTAGACCCTGCACAGTAGTGCCCTAAGCGGCCAACCACCGCTGATTTTGTTGCAGTGCTCCGGGTCATCATCAGTTACTACGTTGATATTTGACTCCCACACTCCATGCAGCCATGGCTCTTCCCCAGGCAGCTCGGGGAACCACCACCCGTGTTGAGCATGAACTACCCTGGGGTCCATCTCCTTGAAGTATTGACATTTCTGCCTGACCCTTCCCCTGGGTGTCTCAATCCATATCCAGTCTCCATCATCAATGCCCAGCTCAGCCGCTTTTTGGGGATTAATCTGGGCTATTGGCTCTGGATGCTGCCGGCGTAGGGAACTTATCTGACGATGCTCCGAGTGATACATAGGCAGGAATCTGCCTCCGGTAGTCAGGATTAGAGGATATTCTTTTGCCAGTTCAGGGCTACTAATCGGGCTTTCAGGAGGCTCGTAGTAGCGGGGTAGCGGGTCATACCCCAACTTCTCCAATACAGTTGAGTATAACTCTAACTTCCCGGTTGGTGTAGCGAATCCTACCTTCTCATATTTCTTGAGTTCTAAGCGAAATGAAGTATGACCATCCTTTTCCGTCATAAAGTGGTCAAGGGTATAGCCTAAGGGTGCCAGCCGGTAGTCATAAGCCTCCTCAAGAGTCTGCCACGGCCAGTATTCTTCCTGCCCCAATCGCAAGCCCAAACCACGCCAAAACTCATAATCGGTTCTTCGCTCATACTCCCCTTCCTTTACTGAAGGAAGCGGCGCCTCCCCACCGGCGATGAAGTTTGCCGTATCACAAGCTGTACTGATACAGGGTCTTTCCAGCCATGAGGCACTAGGCAGTACATAATCAGCTAGCTCAGCACTAGGAGTCAGCCAGTAATCCATAACCACATAAAGCTCTAGGCTCTTTAGTGCCTTATATACCAGCTTGGTGTTGGGCATAGTAACCATGGGATTGCTGGATAGGGTTATCATTGCCTTAACCGGGTAGGGTTTACCGGTGAGCATTGCCCGAAACACAGTTGGGGCATGAGCAAAAAAATGATGGGTTTGAGACATTCGCCGCCCCCACACCCTCTCCACATTCTCTTGGATTAGGTCGTAGCCAACATAGGAAAGCAATCTAAAGCGCTCCGCACCTAGCTGCTTCTTCTTCTGCTCCGGAGACAACCTGTCGCTGAGCTCAATCTCAGCCTCACTTATATATTGGGCAGTAGGTGGGCGACCTATGTCACCACCCCCAACATCAATGTTACCGGTTATTGCCGGCAGGATGAATCTAGCCTGTAGGGCTTCAACGACATTGGCTAGCTGTTCCACCCCCATATAGCTAAAAGATGTCGCCGGCTTATTGGTAGCATACATTCTAGCTGCTTCCTTAATCTTCTCAGCAGGAACCCAGGTAATCTCTGCCACCTTTTCCAGGGGATAATCCCGGGCTCGTTCAGCAAGTTTATCAAAACCATAGCACCATTTCTCAACGAACTCATTATCGTAGAGTCCCTCATTTATGATAACATTTATCATTCCCATCAGTAAGGCACAATCGGTACCTGGTCTGAGTTGTAACCATATATCAGCCCTTTCGGCTACTTCAGTATATCTTGGGTCGACCACAATAAGCTTCGCCCCCTTGTCTTTGGCATCGAGTATGACATGCCAAGAGCCTCGTTCCGCCTGTCGCGGATTTGTCCCCAGTAAGAGAATACACTTGGTCACCCCGGCTCGTGGTGTCACCGCATTACAGCACAACCCGGTAAGGGCAGCAGAAACCATATTGTTTACCCCCCAGCAGATGTGACCTTGCCCTATACAATTCGGACTACCCAAAAGGTTGAGGAATCTCCTCCGGTACTCATCATGAGTCCGATAAGTACCACTGCTGGTAGCGATAGCCTCCGCCCCATACTCCCTCTTTACCACCGCCAATTTCTGAGCTATCTCATCTAGTGCCTGCTCCCATGATATCTTTTGCCACCTTCCCTCACCACTCCCCCCGACTCTCTTTAAGGGGTAACTGAGCCGGTCTGGATGATGGAACCACTCTGAAGCTGCCCGCGCCCTGGGACATGCTCCCACTGTAGGTTTAAGTATAGCTTTACGAGGATGTTCCCTGTCCCCCTCAACCCCAATAAGCTGCCCATCTTTGACATGCACCTCTACCTTGCAGTGGTCATGGCACCACATGCATACCGTCTTTTTAACCTGTATCTCACCCACTCCTACCCCCTTTACTTAATGAGGTTCAACAGAGACTTTATTTAACATAGGAAAACCTAGAGGATTTAGATTGTATCCCTTAATGTAAGGCTTAATAAGAATATAATTTTGCCCAAACCATAAAGGCAGGCAGGCAGCATCATCAACCAGGAGCTGCTCAGCCTGTTGATATAGTGCCAGGCTCAGGTCATTATCCAGCTCCACACCTGCCATTTCCAGTAGAGCATCCACTTCAGGGTTGCTATACTCGCCATAGTTATTATCGACACCAGTATGAAACAGGATATCCAAAAAATCCTGGGGATGAGGGTAGTCAGCAATCCAACCTATGTAGAACATCTCATCCTTCTCCTGCCTAAGGTGATAAAGGAATCTTTGCGGTTCTAACTGTCTTACCTTTACCTCCACCCCCAGGTTGTTCCGCCATTCATAAACGATAGCCTCCAACCCCTGTGATATCAATCCTCCCCAGCCCGCAGTGGTGATAGTGATAGGTGGTAATTGGGATACATCGCCATACTCGGAAGCAGTAATCAACTCCCTTGCCTCATTTATGTCATAATCCAATCCTGACAAATCCTCATTAAAACCAGGCATTCCCGGTGGCAGGATACCATCTGCCCGCTGCACCATACCCCTAAATACTAATGAAACCAGTTTATCCTTATCAATAGCCTGACAGAAGGCACGGCGAATATTAACATTATCAAACGGTGGCTTACGGTAATTAAAGCCAATATAAGAGAAGCTAAGTTCAGGGACTATTACTAACTCTTTATAAAAAGGACCTGACTTGTCAGCAACCTTATCAATATAATCAATATAGACGCTGGTAACATCAATTTTGCCGGTCTCATACATATTCATCGGCACCCCGCCCCACAACTGAAAGGCGACAAAATTTATCTTAGCTTGCTCGCCATAATAAAGCTCGTTCTTCTCCAGAACAAGCAAGCTATTTTCCTCCCACTGTCCAAGCTTAAATGGACCAGTGCCATTGGGACTGCGCCACCACTCCCCCCCTGATTCCACATTGACCCTATCCACGACATAGGCGGTAGGATAGGTCAGCTTGGACAGGAAATAGGATTTAGGAGCATCTATAGTTACTTGAAGGGTGTAATCATTAATAACCCTGACGCCCTTAATCTCCTTGCTCTCGCCAGCCAACACCTCCCTCACCCCAACAATATCACCCAGATAGGTAGCTGCCGTTTGAGACCCGGTAGCCGGGTCACAGGCACGCTCCCAGGAATACTTAAAATCCTCAGCCTTGACCTCCCCGCCATTATGAAACCTGACATCATCTCGCAGATAAAAGGTATAAGTCCTGCCATCATCACTAACCTGCCACTTCTGGGTTATATCGGGCGCTGGCTTGAGGTTATCATCAAGGTGAACCAAACCACCGAATAGCTGCATTATATATTGGTGGGAAGTCATTTCACCGGAGACAGCCGGGTCAAGGGTCAATGGGTCAATGCCGTACAGATTAAGAACCGTTTCTTCAGCAACAGGAGTAGGTGCTTCTTCCTGAGCCGGCTGGCAGCCAATAATAAGCAGGCTGCACAACAATACTACTGAAAGAATTATATATAGGACTTTTCTCACTATTTCCCTCATCATCAGCCTGCCGATGGGCAAAAGAAAATATCTATTTGGACATCCTTTCGGAAATTTCTCGAAGCCTTTGTATTGCTTCCTCGGTCCCAATTTTCCCGGCTATTAATTCTTCACGAGTACTCTCTATCTCTTTTACACATTCCTCAAGGTGTTTCACTTGGTCAAAATCTATCGGCGACGAGGGCACTGGCTCAACAGCTTCCTCAGCCTCCCGTTTAGCCTTCTCCCTAGCAGCTATCTCAGCCTGTTTCTGTGCTTGCTTCTCAGCTTCTCTGGCTTTTTCAGCTTCCTCAGCCTCCCGTTTGGCCTTCTCCCTGGCAGCTATCTCCGCCTCCTTCTCGGCTTGCTTCTCAGCTTCTCTAGCCTTTTTGGCTTCCTCGGCTTCCTGCTTAGCCTTCTCTTTAGTGGCTATCTCAGCCTGTTTCTCTGCTTGCTTCTCAGCTTCTTTGGCTTTTTCAGCTTCCTCGGCCTCTCGTTTAGCCTTCTCCCTGGCAGCTATCTCCGCCTGTTTCTCTGCTTGCTTCTCAGCTTCTTTGGCTTTTTCAGCTTCCTCGGCCTCTCGTTTAGCCTTCTCCCTGGCAGCTATCTCCGCCTGTTTCTGTGCTTGCTTCTCAGCTTCTCTGGCCTTTTTGGCTTCCTCAGCCTCCCGTTTAGCCTTCTCCCTGGCAGCTATCTCCGCCTGTTTCTGTGCTTGCTTCTCAGCTTCTTTGGCTCTTTCAGCTTCCTCGGCCTCTCGTTTAGCCTTCTCCCTGGCAGCTATCTCCGCCTGTTTCTGTGCTTGCTTCTCAGCCTCTCTGGTTCTTTCAGCTTCCTCGGCCTCTCGTTTAGCCTTCTCCCTGGCAGCTATCTCAGCCTGTTTCTGTGCTTGCTTCTCAGCTTCTTTGGCTTTTTCAGCTTCCTCGGCCTCTCGTTTAGCCTTCTCCCTGGCAGCTATCTCAGCCTGTTTCTGTGCTTGCTTCTCAGCTTCTCTGGCTTTTTCAG
>SDBU01007227.1_pt1 | contig 12840 bp, 12 predicted proteins | sample 2277071 | NCBI WGS metagenome assembly SDBU01 (sample SAMN10397929, study PRJNA504765) | marine sediment metagenome | isolation source: marine sediment core GS08_GC12, 126 cmbsf | place: Arctic Ocean: Gakkel Ridge, Loki's castle | collected 2008 | reverse complement strand
CCCCGATTCTTTGAGAAACGCGCTAAGAGACGTAATAGGACACTGCGTTTATGGCGTGGATATGAACCCGATGGCTGTGGAGTTATGCAAGGTCAGCCTCTGGATGGAAGCTGTCGAACCGGGCAAACCCCTGTCTTTTCTCGAACACCGCATAAAGTGCGGCAACAGCCTGGTTGGCGCAACTCCTGCACTCCTTGATAACGGCATTCCTGATGATGCCTTTAAGCCCATTGAGGGAGATGATAAGGAGTATTGCAGAGAGTTTAAGAAGCGCAATAAAGAGGAGCGAAGAGGGCAGCTCTCACTTCTGGATGCGGAATTAAAACCATGGGAACGGCTCGGCAATCTGGCTTCAAGCATGATAAGCCTTGATAGTATCGATGACAAGGCGCTCGAAGGGATACAAAAGAAGCAGAAACGGTATCAGAAGCTCGTTAATTCAGGTGGATATCTAAACAACAAGCTCTGGGCGGACGCATGGTGCGCAGCCTTCGTTTGGAGAAAGAACAAGGACTTCGACTACCCGATCACCGAAGAAGTTTTCCGCAAGATCGAACGCAACCCTTTCAGCATCCCCAAATGGATGAGCGATGAAATTCAACAGCTCGCAAATAGGTACAGCTTCTTCCACTGGCACCTCGAATTTCCCGATGTCTTTTGTATGCCAGGCAAAGACGTGAAACCCGATAGCAAACAGATCGGTTGGGTCGGTGGTTTCGACGTTGTTCTCAGCAATCCACCGTGGGACCTAGTGACAGCAGAATCAGGTCTATCTGCTGATACCGAACTCTCACGTTTACAACTTTGGTATGGACTGAACTCCTATCGTATACTTAAGGGACGCCGTGATCTTTACAAGCTTTTTCTCGTTCAATCCTCGGGATTGCTGAATATTTCAGGTTACCTGGGATTCCTTACGCCTCTCGGCGTATTCATTGAAGCAGATTCTGTTGATTTACGCAGACTTCTCTTCGACGGCGGATCAGTCAATCTCTTACGGCATTTCCAGAACAATAAGAAGTCGTTCTTTCCGCATGTTCACGGGAGCTATCGCTTTTGTGCAATCGTTTTTTCCCCTGCCCACAACAACTATCACAGATTCAGCACGGTTGCCTCCTGCCCTGCCGAAATCCCAACGCAACTCATTATCGAGACATCTAGAAGTGAGTTTGACCAGGTTCTCGGTGCTAATCGTGCCACCATTATCTATCCCGACGCTAAGTATGCTACTCGCCATAAGAGAATTACTACTTGGCTTCGGACGCTTGAACCGACAAGCCTCCGTGTTGTCGCAGAATTTCATCCTACTACTGACAGAGGTCTCATAAATCGCGGACCACCCGGACCTTCTTCCTGGGCACTACTCAAGAATCGCAATATTCATCAATACGATTTCTCCTATTCCAAGCCCGATGCCTGGATTGATGAGGCTTATGTGATTGAGCGACTTGAGCGTAAGGGCTTGGATGCATCAATATGGTTGCGCCTATGTCCAAGACTTGTGTTCCGGGATATCGCAAGGAATGACGATGAGAGAACGCTCATAGCTTGTTTAGCACCACCTGGATTCGCTTCAAGTTATGATACGCCGATGATTGTTCCCGACGTATCTGTCGAAAGACTGACGAAAGAAATCTGCTACTACTGCGGTTTGTTTAACTCATATATCTCTGACTTTTTGATCCGTCCATATGTTGACAAACACATCAAGGGCTACACTCTCGAGAGGGTCCCATGGCCAAGGCCGTCAGCCTTTCAAGCGAGAGGGATAGAATTCAGGTGGATTGTTGAAAGAGTCCTAGAGCTGTCGCATACGTCGGAAGCGACTGCTGCCTTTGCTAAAGCTTGTGGTTATGGCGCGCAGCATTATCGGGCACATGATGGTCGTAGATTTCTTCTACGGAGTGAGCTCGACGCTGCTTTCTTTCACCTCTGCGGCGTCGAGCGTGATGATGTCGACTACATCATGGAAACATTCCCGATAGTAAAACGCAAGGACGAGAAGAAGTGCGGATCCTATCGCACCAAAGACACAATCCTCGAAATCTACGCCGAGATGGCTGAAGCCATCCGCACCGGCAAGCCCTACCAGACTCGCCTCGACCCTCCCCCCGCCGACCCCCGCGTCACCCATCCACCGAAGGAGGAGTCTCGATGAGCGGCGAGGAAGAGAAGAGCAAGAAAGTGGTCACATTCATGCCCGGGATTTCTCTTTCCGAGCCAATTCAAGTTGGACAAGTCAACTTCTGGCCCCTTAGTGCAGCAGCTAATTTCGTGAAGGACACTGATTTGGCTAAGTCGATAGAGAGCATAGCAAAGCAGTACCATACCTCTAAGGGTGAGGAAATCGGAGATATTACAGTTGCTGATGTGAGCAATGATTTCGAACCGTACGATGAAGACGATATCCAAGGACTCAGGCTGGCCAAGACAGCTCTCGCATTCGTTGCCGTGAAAGATAATCCAATAAGAGTGCCGGTCTTTGGTTCGCAGATTACAGAAGGGCTGTTTGCCTACGACAACTTCACTATGCACTCACATGCAATCCTCCCCTCGGGTCGCATGTCCTATAGATGCGGAAGCTATGTACGTAGCCTTTCCGGGATGGAGATAAGTGACTTCAAGTTCTACTTGCCTCCGTATGTGCGAGTCGTGAAGGTCAAGGAGTACGACGCCAAGATGCTCAAGGCACTCGGGAAGGTTCTATCTCAGCAGAAGGCCCTACCCGATGTCCAAAGGATCTTTCAGTCAATGGAATGGATAAACCTGGCATACTCAAACGCTGATGACTTCGGTCACAAGACTCGCGTTGTCTTGGCGGCCACTTCGCTGGAGGCTTTTCTTGACCTTCCTCGTGATTACAAGAAATCGTGCTTCACACAGGCCGTAAATCGAATTTCGGAGCTGGAGAAAATTAGGGAATCCGATGACTGCCTTGAGATAAACACGAATGCGAAAGAACCCTTTTCATATAACTTGCCCGAGCTCAAGAAAGGGCTGTTAGCCGTCTATGGTCAAGCATGCCGAGATAACTTCAAATACGAGAGTGACTGCAACGAATATGGCTCTTGGGCCAAGCAGTTTTACGAGCTGAGAAGCTCTATTGTACATGGAGATACTGTGGAAGATTCTGCATTACGCCATACCAACAAGAAAGAGCATTTTCAAATCGCGATAGCAGCCTTGACATACTTCCTCCGCGATCAGTTGTTCCTCTTGGATGCATACGAATACAACATGGACGAGATAATCGTATTGGGAAAGCGGAAGAAGATAGAGTACTGGTTTGCTGAGGATGACGATGAAGATCGAATTCAAGGTCGAAAGCAGACCACCGAAGAAACACGGTGAGAAATCGATGTGGGCACGAGACGACGAAGCGCCATACATAGCTCGTCTGAGAAAGAAGGCTCTTAATGAGGAGAACCCTAACTGATTGTTGACCTTTGGTGTTCAGGTTATTGGGATAAGACTGCGTGACATAAGGGATTAGCGACGATTGCGTATACGGCATAATAAAGCAGAGTGTCTACATGAAGATGTTGTGAAGAGACTATGTAAAACATAGTTATATAAGGAGAAGACCATGAGAGTAATTCCTACTTGTTTATTGGTTATGATGACTCTGATTGTTAGTACACGAATCGCGTCCGCTCGAGATGTAGCCAATGATCTTAAGAAAATGGTTGGTTATACCATTGTGATGGCGGATACGGTGGAGAAAGTCTCTCAAAGTAAGGATGGTGATAAGCTCATTAAATTATCTAATGGAAGTGTATTTAAAGTGGATTCTCTTCTACTCGACCCGCTTTTTCTTACTGATGTAATTGTGTTTGTAAAACCTCCGAGCAAGGCACTATTGAAGAAGTTTAAGGGCAAGTTGCCAGATCATCTGCTCTACTCGTACAAGCTTCTCATTGATAACGAAGTGTATGATGCAACACCGAAATGAGTATCGAACAGGCGACTCCAAAGAGAAGCGGTAAGTTGCGTGCACGAGTCGCTTTTCATAGTCGATGACCTCGCCAGTCGGGATACGGCATATGAAAAACACCGGGGGCAGCATTAGTAGAACAGTCCAAGATTTGTCCTCTTGGAGTAGGCATTTTCGCTGAAGATACACAATAAAACGCATGTGGAGTGGTTATCGATGATTTGGCAAAGTTGGCATCGTCCATAGAAAGCGAAATCAAAAATACACGATGCTATGCATGGTAGAGAAGTGAATCCCGGTGGATGTATCGGACTCTCAGACTGATACGGGGTTTCCAGAACCAAGGGAGGTGGATTATGTTAGGCGATTTACTCAAGAAGAACATTCCCCACGTTGTGTGGTCCGCAGCCTTTTTGCTGGCGTTGCTAATCTGCTTTAAGATCTACAAATTCATAAGGATAGCTAATCTCGACAAGAACTACAGAGAGATGGATGCGAGTGGGAATCTCTTGAAGCAGGGCCATAACCGAAGTATCTGGGACTATAGCTTTTTTCCTGGTCTGAGCAGATTGTGGCACCAATCCGAATGGCAAAGCGCTATTGCAATTCTTATATTGCTTATAATGCTTATCGCCTATCTATGGACAAAAGACGAGGCATTGCTGAGCGTATTAGGGATAAACTTCGGCGTAGTTGTAGGGATGATGATTCGAACAAAAAGCTAACTTCCTTTGACATATATTCTATTCCCGCGTACGGATTCTTGCACTAATATCTGTTCGTTCCATGTGACGTAGCTAACTCAGGGGACTCCCCAAACGGCCGAATCACTCGGATACTGTCGAGTGAGTCCGAAACAATTGCCAGAATCAGAAAAAGGCATAAGCAAAAGAACCTGGTATGCTAAGAAATCGTGTTCGACCGACTACGTTTTCTGAATCAGTTCCATAACCTGTCTATAGACTGATAACCCCCATAAGGCTCTATCTGTATCTCTGAGCGTCCTGTCGAAACGCTCTCTCTCTGCCTTGACTCTAGGGACGAAGCGTTTCCAATAGTCCTTCGCGCTCCATTTCGACGATTCGCCGGGCTTTATTTCCAGGACATCCAACACTCTCCAGTCAAGTATTGTGAATTTCTCTGGATAGCATACTGTCAGTATCGCACTTGCCACTGGAACTCCGATCTCATCGATTTTGCACAAATCCTGTATTGCTTCGACTTCCTCCCCTCTCTTGTTGGCAATTCTTACTGCTGTGTTGATTTCAGGCAGTCTGGAGACGGTTTTCGCATAGCTTTTCTTCAGCCTTCCAGTTTTCCATTTGAGAACAAGAAGGAGTTCTTCTGCAGTCATGGATTTCCTTCCTCGAGTTGCGATAGCGGGGAAAACTGAGCTTTCCGGGTCATAGTATTCCAAACCCTTCTGAAGTTCTTTTCTCGTGATTTTCATTTTGGCTTTACTCATTGTACGTATCCCCTTGTCTTCCAGATGAAGGTCAATAACGTGCTCGCGGGGCTAAGAACGCAACATAGTTCACTCCCTCAAGAATCCCGCTCTCACTGAAGATACGTCCTCCGACCCGCTCGAACTCATGACGTCAAAGCTTACATCTTTGGCAGGATCTCGTGTCTTTATCGGCACATGTTCATCGGGGTAATGAATCCCTGTGTTCTCTCACGATACGCAGCAGCTTGCCTCGGAGTTCATTAATATCAAAAATCTTCAAAGTATCTGCATAGCCTAATTGATTGAGGTCTGGAGGAGGTTGGCCACGATAATTAAGATACAGAACGACAGGCACATTCTTTTCGTATTGCCGTAATATGTCTCGGACAGTGTAATCCGTTCGTCCGTGTTGCCATTCTATTGCAATGTCGAAGTCATTGTTCTTGACTATCTCGATGAATTCGCTTTTGGCCTCTGCCCAAAGTACATGAAAACCCAGCATTCGATACGCTTCGCGTAAACCGATACCCATGCGATAAGAAAGCAAGACGCTAATTCGTCTACCATCAATAATCATGTCCTCGCTACCGAGGAAATTAGCACAGGAAACCATAGCCAATCCTTTCATTGTTTTTTTGCATTATAACATTTTTCGCATGACAATTATTTTTATTATACAACTCCTTCCCCCTTATGAAACAAGACGAAAGCTCAAATACGTTATATCTTGAATCTTCTCCGGTTTCTGTACCCAGGCATAGATTCATCGTGGGCGGCGCGATCGTCAACGGCGAAGAAAGCCATGTGGATGCCCTTCGTCCGCCAGAGGAGCGAAGAGCCGACGATGCGTTCTCCTCTAAGGCGGTAGTCCCAGCCATGACCGATGGACTTGAATTTGCTCTGCTCGGACACCCTGGCCTTGTCGACAAAAGCCTGTGCTTCGTCGAGGGATGGCTTGGGTCTCTTCCCCCTTCCATCTCCGAGCAGCGCGCCTATGGCATAGCTCTTAACGAGCTTCACATGCAGTATGCTGTACGCCGATTCGAGCGACAGCACGTCGAATCCGATCACCTTGCCGTCAATCATTGCCAGAAGGCCTTTCTGACCGTCAACAAGCTGAAAAGCCCGAAAGTAATCCTCCAGATTGTCCCGTTTCGCTTCGAAGATGTCCTTCATCGCGCTGGTGGGCGAATGCACACTCGCGGATTCAGACATCGTTTGAATGTCATCCCAGATCTCGCCCTGGTCAGCTCTATACTCCCTATCAGCCGCGAGTGACCGGTGGACAGCCCCGGCCTTCCTGGCCCTGATCTGATGGCTCAAGATCACTTTGGAGTCCTTGAACTGTGGCGACACATAATCCCACCTGCCCCGTTCAGTACAGCTGACGGGGATTATCCCCTCCCATTTCTGCTTGACGAGGATAGTCGCGTTGACGACCCTGTTTTGTTTCGCCCCGGCAAGCTCCTCACCGTCGAGCAGGAGGACCGGGATGTCTCCCTTGTTGATGACTTTGAGATCGGGCACAGAACCGCCCGCGCTTACTTCCGTGACCTGAAAAGTCCCGCGTTCGAGTGCCTCTTTGAGGGTGATGTACTTGGGGCTCCTGTCAAGCGATGTCAGCAGCGGAATCACCGCCATGTTCTTGAACTTCTGCATTTCTCCAAACTGAAGTTCCTTAAGGTATCTCTCAATTAAAACTTCCATTTCTCTTGCCTCCGTTTTGTTCGATTCTTTCTCTATCCGTGACGCTGTGTGCGGATTTTCAATTTTCCGCCCGTATGCTATCACAGGGACCCTGACAGGAGTTGTCATGGTGAAAAAATAATCTGGTTGAATTGCATGCATCCACCATGTCAATATATGTCATGGTGGGTATGATAGAGGACTGAGCTGGAGGATGGGACATGATAGCTTCAAGGCCGCCGATAAGGAGATTCGCAACGATAGACAATCTGATCAGGGCGGGGAAGTATCCCAATGCCAGGATACTCTCCGAGAGGATGGAGGTCAGCGAGAGGACAATACTGCGGGACATCGAGTACATGCGAGACCAGCTCGACGCGCCCATTGAATACGATTACGATCGCAAAGGGTTCTACTATTCGAAATCGGGTTTCAGTCTCCCGTCCATCAGGATAACCGAGGGAGAGCTGATAGCATTGTTCCTGGCAGAGAAGGTGCTGAAGCAATACAAGGGAACACCATATGAGAAGGAGTTGAGATCGGCCTACGAGAAGATCACCACAAATCTGCCAGAAGAGATCAGCATCGACGTCCAGGAGCTCGACAGGATGTTCTCGTTCCGGACGACACAGACTTCGCGATTCGAGATGGAGACATTCAGAAAACTCTCCGAAGCTGTTCTGAAGCGTAAGCAGATAAAAATGGTTTATCACTCGTTTTCGAGCGATGAAGTTAGTGAAAGGGAGGTAAACCCATACTACGTCGGTAACATCAAACGCAACTGGTATCTGTTCGAGCATTGCTACCTCCGGAAGGAAGTGAGGATGTTCACGCCGGGGAGGATCAAGAAGCTTGAGTTTACGGGCAAGAAGGTGAAGATACCGTCGAGCTTCAGCAGCAAAGGGTACCTTCAATCGTCTTTCAATGTCATGAAAGGCAAGGGCAAGTACAAGATAAAGTTGAAGTTCGACAAGTCCGTAGCCAACTACATCTGCGAGTGTGTCTGGCACTCCTCCCAGAAGATACAGGAACACAGGGACGGCAGCTGCACCCTTGCCCTCCAACTCAATTCACTCTACGAGATCGAACACTGGATCCTCGGTTGGGGCCCGGCGGTGAAAGTCCTGTCGCCGGCAGAGCTTGTTCGAAGGGTGTCCTCAAAGCTTAGGTCGGCAGCGCGAGCGTATTCTGGCTCCAGAAAGAGGTCGAATGAGAGTGATTCATAAACATGTTTAACGTGGGAGCTCTGTCATAGAGAGCAGTGGTTATTTAGCTTTGGAAACTTAAGCTAATGAAATAGTGAAAGAGGTTGCTGATATTGGGTGGAGGAAAATTGGGAAGCTGGTGAGTTATCCCGGACTGAGGCCTTAAGAAAAAGGCTTGCGGGTCACTTCGGGTTCTGTCAAAATAAGCAAGTTAGATTGTCTTATTCCAGCGTTGTGCACCATATCTCGTCAAAGAAAAGGAGTTATGGAGAGATGAAAAAGCTATGGATAGCAATCGGTATCATCGTTATCGTCGCTGTGATCGTAGTTATCATCGTGCGACAAAGAAAGAAAGAGCCGGAGGAGATAAAGATTGGCTGTATCACACCTCTCAGTGGGAGGGCTGGTAGTTACGGACGACAGACAAAGATGGGGGTTGATTTGGCAGTGAAGGAACTCAATGCTGCTGGAGGAGTAAATGGGAAGAGGATAGTCGTTCAATACGAGGATGACCAAGCGGACCCCAGATCCGCCGCAGATGCAATTCAAAAGCTTATCACGGTTGACAGGGTTCCCGTCATTTTGGGAGGCTTTACATCGAGGTGCACACTCGCTATCGCACCCATCGCTGAAAAGAATAGGGTGGTGCTTATTTCAGCGAGTTCGACTTCTGACGACATAAAGGAGGCGGGCGACTACGTTTTCAGAAATGTACCTACCAATTCTTCACAGGGCAAGACTATGGCCGATTTTGCCATTCGCGAATTAAAAGCGAAAAGCGCATCTGTCCTCTTTGACAACGGTGATTACGGAATTACTCTAAAAGATGCTGTTAGGGCACGTTTCTTAGAAGATGGAGGCAGTATAACTTCCGTTGAGGCTTACAATTCTGGCGATCAAGATTTTCGCACCCAGCTATCTAAGATATGGGAAGAAAAGCCCGACGTCATCTTTTTCCCCGGAAACTATCAAGAAAGCGGTCTTATCTTGAAACAAGCAGCCGAACTTGGGGTCAAGTCCAAGTTCATCGGTGGCGACGGTTCTATTGCGCCAGAGTTGATCGAGATAGCGAGCAACGCTGCCGAGAACTCCTACTATGCGAATATGGCAATGGGCTTCGGAGTCTCCGATTCCGAAATCAGCAAGTTTGTCACAGCATTTGAAGCAGAATACGGTGAAGAGCCGAGCGTGTATAGTTCATATGCCTACGACGCCATGAATCTCATCGCTGATGCTGTCAAGCGTGGAGGATACACATCAGAGGGCATCAAAGAGGCACTCTACCAAACGAAAGATTTCAAGGGAGTAACGGGTACAACGAGCTTCGATATCTACGGAGAGGTAGACAAGCCTTTCTATGTCTACGTTGTGAAATCTGGCAGATTTGAGCTCTATAGATAGCACTATCTTGAAAGCACTCAATAAGCATATTTGGCGCCTAAGCCTAATGGTTCTTCTTGTGATTCCCCAAATCACGGATTCTATCGCGTTTGTTTACGGTGTATTCGGCTACAAGCTTGGGGCTAATCAAGCATTAGTTTACAGGATCATCTTCGGCATTCTGTTGCTGTGCTTCATATTGTACTGTTGTCGAGAGAATATACTATGTTGGCTGAGGAGCAGGAGAAAGAGGAGTTATAGCACTTTTCTGGCCCGAAAGCTGCTCGGGCAAAGTGAGGGCCAAGAGAATGACGACTAGAAGAGCAAAGAAGCTGTTGAAGGAACTCACCGTCGACTATCTCAGCAAGATAGAGAAACAGGCGGGAGAGAAGAAATCATTGAATGTTACCTTTCCCCAGTATGTCGGCCTCGTTAGGAACTTCACTTCATCGTTCCTTGGCATCAAAAGGTCAAAAGGCGAATCAGCGGTAATCTTCACGGCTCTATGTATTACTCCTTGGCAATGGTTCAACTACAATCTAAGACCTGTTAGCCCCAAGAAAGCGATAGAAGTTGGATCACTGTCCGAAGTAGAAACGATGGAAATCGATTCATACTGGGCTGATTATCACAAGTACCTGATACGATTGAAGTGCGCCAAGGGCGACACCTGCGATAGGCCGATTTCGAAATGTATCACAGACGAAGATAAGTGTTTTCAGAAGAGAGCGAGACTGAAGTTCTACAGATACATCCTAACCGTTGACCCAACGGCTATCGCGCCAGAGATCATCCCGGACGAATACTTTTTCCCGAGTAACGATGTGGTTCAAAAGCAGTTGATGTCTCACTATGTTCTGTTCTGCAATGAAAGCGAGACCTTGACGATCAAGCTGGACGATTCCTCATACAGCGATTTGGCTCAAATCCTCCGCGACAAAAACCCAGCCGTAGCAGACCTCTATATGGGAAGGGATGCCTATATACTGATAGACAAGACCACGAGACACGACTTGGCGAATTGGATGCGGAAATCTAACAAGTACAAAGCTGTATTGGCAAAAGATGCGTTCGCGGAATGGTTCCTGCCAGATTCGCTTCCCGAATATGCAGGATCCAATTACGTCATCGAGAAAGACACTATCAGTTTCATTACGAGGAATCACATCCCCCAGGATTTCATACTCTTCGGTGTTATGGATAGGCAGAAACAACTGACATGGCAATATTGCCTTGCCTCTGACATCACAGCCGACGCGAAGATGGCTCAATTATCAGTTCTGTTTGGAGAGGATCAGAACAGGCTACTAACCATTATTGATCTGCTTTCCGACCACCTAAAGATCATGAAATGAGAATTCTGCTTGTCATACCACCTTTACCTGAACGCACCTATCCTGGAAAAGCGATGGGGCCCGATTACCTTGCGAAAGCACTATTGGCTCACGGTCGCCACGTGGAAATCTTCGACCTTGATGTTTTGGGAAAAGAAAGCCTCTTATCAGGTATCAGAGATTATATACCACACATCGTTGGAATAACTAACATGAGCATACAAAACGACATTGCCAATGACATCGCAAGGGATGTAAAGGAATGTGCGGAGGAATTAGGCCAGGCGATTCTTGTCATTAAGGGAGGATTTCACGAACTATTTGGACATAAGCACACGATTTCACTTCATCACGATTACGTTGATTATGTGGTCGTGGGAGAGGGGGAAGGGACAGTTGTTAGGCTGGCTGACGCTTACGAGAGCGGAAGCCTCCAAACTCAAAGAAAGAATCTAAAGGGGCTTGCCTATTACGAGGACAACGAGCCACATTTCACCGGTGAGCCGATCCCCCTCAGCCAAGAAGATTTGGGCGAACTCTTGCCTAAGAGGCTATTCCATCACAGATCCTATGACTTTTATGTTTTCGGTGGCAAGAAAACAGCGCAAGTCTTGAGTGTTCGGGGTTGCGTCAATGCCTGCAATTTCTGTATGGAATCCCGAACTGGCCACAGAGAGAGGAGAAGGAGTCTAGGAAGTATATACGCCGAGCTTTATGAACTCAGCGAGGAGGAATACGAAGCAGTATACTTCGATGACTCCACTTTCACGCGGGATAGAGACCGGACGATAGAGATCTGCCAGATGCTCAAGAGGGATTTCCCGGGGATGGTATGGGGATGCAACACAAGAGATGATTTCTTAGATGAGGAACTTATTACTGTCATGGCAGACAGCGGATGCGTATACATGTTCACAGGTTTTGAATCCGCAGTGCCAGAAGTACTTGCTGGAATGAATAAGACACACAATCCGGCTTATTACCTCTCTAATGCCAAGACCGTTTATGCTTTGATGAAGAGCAACCCCATCAAGAGCAGTGTGTTTCTAATTTTCGGAGCGGCAAAGAAGATAACCCGGAACGGCTTGACTCGATATGAGCCCGAGACTTTCGAGGATGTGAAGCACACCCTCGATTTTGTTCTCAAGGAACTGAAGCCAAAGTATCTATCAATGAACGTGCTCCGGCTTCTACCAGGAGCACCGTTTTCGACAGATCCGAAGTACAGTTGCATAAGACCAAAAGGTGCGGTTATTCACTCCGGATACTACGATAAGAAATGGTATCAGGAAACGGAAAACGAGGACATTAGGACACGACATCACGTGTTCAGAGCATTCGAAGGTCGAAGCTCTATTGTTCCTCCACATATGACTCCTGAATACTGCTATAGAATCCTCTGTTACGCCATTGGCGCTGTGAATGATGCTAATGACCACAACAGTTACCGTTGTGAGATAGTCATGGATAAAGCATTTGAGGAGAAATACGTCAAAAGAACAGCCGGCAGATACGAGATCGTGCCATTCGAGGAAATTGCCAGTGACGGTCAACTTTGATTTACCAGCCTGCTTAAGTAGGTGGAACTCAATCTGGTCATAATGAGGTGGAGAAGGAAGGCATTGCTTAACGGTGAGAAGATCATTACATTAATAGAGGAAGGGGGTGCCCTCCAGAAACCCCAAAGTGATGTTTGCTCGCAAAGGTAATTCATGATTACCCAACTTGTTTTCAACGGTATAATCTCCGGTAGCATCTATGCTCTTGTCGCACTAGGTTTTACGGTCATCTATCGGACCGTGAAGTTTTTCCATTTTGCGCATGGGGTGGTGTATGCGGCGGGAGCGTATGTGG
>SDBU01007226.1_pt1 | contig 12840 bp, 12 predicted proteins | sample 2277071 | NCBI WGS metagenome assembly SDBU01 (sample SAMN10397929, study PRJNA504765) | marine sediment metagenome | isolation source: marine sediment core GS08_GC12, 126 cmbsf | place: Arctic Ocean: Gakkel Ridge, Loki's castle | collected 2008 | reverse complement strand
GCAATCAGGTTTTGCTAACTTACACTATTCCGATGTCGTCCAAAGGAATAATTGAAGAGGAACTGGGAGTTCCCTCTATTGTACAATATGGTGGAGCTGAGGGGATTCGAACCCCTGACCTCCTCCGTGCAAGGGAGGCGCTCTCCCAATTGAGCTACAGCCCCACTTCAGCAGCTAGATTCACGTAGTTTGCTTATAATAGGCTCGTGAATGATTACTGAGCCTGTTTCCTCTCCCTCTCCACATCGTCGATGGAATCGTACCCTGCCTGCTGGAAAATGAAGGTGTATCGTTCCTCCGTTAGGCTTCGCCCCTCTTCGACAGCCTTAGAAATGTCCTTGAAGTATAGATCTAAGGTCTCATTGGAATAGGTCTCCAGTTCGCTATGGAGATAAACCCCCGCGGCATACTCGGCGCGTCCCTTGAAGGTTAGGGGGTATTGTTCTGCCAGTTCCTTCATCCAGCGACCCTCAACCTCGACGATCCTGTCGATAATGGGGTTACTGTTAAGGCAGGGGATCAGATCATCAATCCGGGCGTATTTCAACTCCATCAGGTTCCTGTTCTCTTCCAGAGCCTCCTGGGCATCCCTCAGATAAGATTCCAGTGTCTCATTGGATAGGACGTGGAAGCCAGCTTTCCGCATCAGCTTGAAGGTCTCAGGCTGCTCCTGGCACGCCGAAGGAATGGCGGTCTGGACGGACAGAAACATGCGCAATTCGATATCAGTTATCTCCTTTAGCAACTCCTCGCGGTCTTTCTTCTGTACCATGGGAATGCTCCTACATTCGCTAGTGGCAATTCTAATGTATCGTGCTACGCTGGTCAACTGCTCAAGGCCAACATCTGTTTTAAAGGGTCTTCATGACGCAGCTAATAAGGGGGGATTACCGCTTTGAGTGCAGAAGCGTTACTCGCCCTGGGAGATAACGGCTTTCACCCTTCGCTCAAAGATTCTCCGTTCCAGGAGAACACGCCTGTTGCATCCCTGACACTTGATCCCGATATCGGCCCCCAGTCTCACCACCTGCCAGTCGTAGCTGCCGCAGGGGTGCTTCTTCCTCAGGCGTACTATATCTCCGAGCTTTGGCTCCATGGGTTCACCGCGCGTCTGCCAAATGCTGATTGATCAGATCGCGTAACTTCAGCGCCTCACGGCGCGCCGCCAGCGCAAAATCACTTTCTCTCGAGGCATACAGTATCTGCCTGGAGCAGTTTATGATCGCCTTCTCTCTGTTGGTGTCGACCCCGTATCTTACCGTTGCCGCTATGTCACCACCCTGAGATCCGATTCCGGGGATTAGCAATGGCAGCTCAGGGCAAAGCTCGCGAATTCTCCTCAATTGGTGGGGATAAGTTGCTCCAACTACAAGGCCAATGTTGCCGCGGGTATTCCATTCAACGGCCTTCAGCGCTACTATCTCGAAAAGGGGGCTGGCGCTGTTACCTGACGCTGGTTCGAGAGAAGGCAATTCCTGGAAGTCAGAAGCGCCTGGGTTAGAAGTTTTGCACAGAATGAATACCCCTTTGTCGGCGTAATCAATGAAGGGGGCGATGGAGTCATAGCCCATGTACGGGTTGACGGTGACTGCATCGAAGCCGAAGGTATCGAACAGCGCTCTGGCGTAAGCCTTGGAGCTGGAGGCAATGTCGCCTCTTTTGGCATCTCCTATGACCGGGATATCATCGGGGATGTAGGCCACGGTTTTCCCCATCGCGTCAAGCCCCTCGACGCCCAGGGCTTCGTAGAAGGCGAGGTTAGGCTTGTAAGCGCATACCAGGTCGGAAGTTGCATCGATGATCTCCTTATTGAAGCGGAAAACGTCTATCTCCGGCATAAGCTCCGGATCAGGGTCGAGTCCGATACAGAGCAGGCTCTGATTGCTTCGGGAAACGGTTAACAGTTTTTCTAGGAAATTCATGACGGTTGCCATGTTGCAGGGTGGCTAGGGTTGATAATAGCAGTCGCTTTCCCAAGCGTCAAGGATAGGGCTCTGAAGTGGCGGCTAAGGCTGCTGGCGAGTACAGGGCGTTGACAATCCTGGTGGGCGAAACTATAATAGCGCTGATAGTCGCAGTCTGAAAGGTGGTGCAAACATGGCCAACGAGATGGGAAAGAGGTATCGATGCGCCAAGTGTGGCACGGAACTGATTGTCACCCGAGCTGGCAACGGCGCGGTCACTTGTTGCGGACAACCTATGGAAAAGAAGACCTAGTCCCGGACATTTCCGAATGCAGCAAGATATGTACCAAGATTATAGAAGTGTGAAGGGAGTCTAAGGTAAAATGCCGAACCTACTGGGTAGAAGATTCCGTTGCGAAGTTTGCAATAGTGAGGTATTGATCACTAAAGCGGGTGAGGGGGAAGTAGAGTGCTGTGGTCAGCCGATGACTGCACAGCAGCCCAGACCTCTTCCCTCTTCGGATTAACCGTCCGCGATAGTCTAGTCTGTAGAAGCCATAGGGCTTTATCCACTCGCAGGCTGAGAGTGGTGTCTCTCTCTTAATTGATAATTCCAGCGATAGCTCCGCTTGCCCCGAACGTTATTTGCTATTTGATTGCGTCCCTCGACCAGCTTCCTTCGACTTCGCTCAGGGCGACTTACGAATGGCGAAAGTCGCTGCTCGTTTCGTCTTCCGTCACCGGGTTGGGGTTATACTCCAACTTCCTCTCACGATACTCAGGATGATACTCGGTTAAAGCCTCTTGTAGCGTCATGACTCCTGTCATGACGAAAAATACGTTGCCACAGGAGTGGCAACGTAGCAATCGCTCCTGTTATCCGTACTTTGGCTACCTCTGGGGTTCAACAATGACCTTGATGGAGTTGTGTTCCCGGGGATGGGTTACCATGTGGAAGCCCAGTCCTGTCTCTGCAAGTCCCAGCCTGTGCGTGATCATCTCTCTCACGCGCAGGTTGCCAGACCGGATCAGTTCCAGCGCCGTGGCATAGTCCGCCGGGCTGCCTGCATAGGATGTGGTAAGTGTTATGTCGTTGCGCCAGAACAGATCATTCAATGATACCGGGAAGGTCTCCCCTGGCTCCGAAGGGGCAAAGAAGAGAACGGTACCAGCGCGCTCCACTGAATTCAGTGCTTGGATGATGGCTGACCTAGCCCCGGTACACACTATCACTGAGTCTGCCAGTCGGCCGCGATTCATTTCGCGCAGATAGGCCGGTACATCCTCACTGGCGTGGATGGCAGAATGGGCTCCGAACTGTCGCGCCGCACTCAGGCGGTAATCCAGGACGTCTGTTGCCACCACCATACCTGCTCCCAGCGCGCGCGCCAGGTGCACGTGCAGCAGTCCCGCGATGCCGCTGCCGATTACGAGCACGGTACATCCCGCTTTCAAGCCTGCCCGCCTCTGGCCGCGCAGAACGCATGCCACCGGCTCAACGAAGGTTGCCTCTTCGAAGGATACCTCGTCAGGCAACAAGAACACACCTCGATCAACGTTGATAGCTGGTAACCTTATGTATTCCGCGAAGCCGCCCGGATCGAAGTTCGTCTGACGCAGGGTATCGCATACGGTGTGATTGCCGCTGAGGCAGTAGTGACACGTGTTGCATGGTACGTGATGTGCCACGGTGACCCGGTCACCCGCTTGATAAGTTTCAACGCTGTCTCCTACAGCCGCGATGGTGCCTGCGACCTCGTGACCGAGTACCAGGGGAACCTTGTGGGTGCGATACCACTCCATCACGTCGCTGCCGCAGATGCCGCTGGCCTCCACGCGCAATAGAAGCTCGCCGGGGCCGGGCTTGGGGGTTGGCATCTCCTCAAGGCGTACATCATTGTTGCTGTAGTACATCGCAACACGCATTGAATTCTCTCCTCAGCAGCTTATTTAACGACTGTGTGCGGTGGACGCTTTACCGTGGCAAAGTGGTTTCAGTCTACCACATAGTATCAGGAATAGACAGTGAGAAGAACCCGAGGAAGCTTGTTTTCTAGCAGGCTATGGCCGATACAGGTTAATATATGTGGGGCTATTGCGTAAAAGAAAAACTCAGTAAGGGAAATAAGCAAATTATGAGCTAGGGGAGTTGATTGATGTTAGCTTGCGATGTATCCTAATTATCCTCTGAAACGTAGTCCTCTCCCTCCTCCTCGGCTTCGTAGGCTCCTTCGTACTCTTCCTCGTAACCTTCCTCTTCGTCTTCGTAGTCCTCCAGAGGTTTGGGGCGGGTGTTGATCACCACGGTGCCTGCGATCAGGTCGTGGAGCCCGCGCTTCTCCCTGCTGAAGGCGATGACCAGGAAGGCAACAAAGATGACGACAAAGAAAACCCAGTACTGTCCGCCAGCGAATCTGGGTATGAGGAGGTACACGAAATAGCATGCGTAGCGCAGGATGGCTCTTCCCAGGCTAATGGGACTGCCGTCTTTCTTAATGATCTTTGCACCAATGATCATTTTACCCGGTGTTTGTCCACGCCAGGTCCAGAAGCCGATGAAATAAGCGGCGCCGATGATAGGGACGAGCCACGAGGCCACAGCAGACTCAGTGCCCAATATTTGGCCGGCTATTGCGTTGATTACAAGGATAAATAGGCCGTCAAGAAAAACCCCTGCCAGTCTGATCCAGGCTCCCCTGTACTGCAGCCCTTCGGCTGCCCCCAGGGCTTCTACCAGAACGTCTTCCGCTGAAACCTCTTCTAGACCTTCCTCGTATGTAGCTTCTGCCAAGCTCTCTTCTCGAAAGGCCTTTTCTGGTCTAGGCTTCTCTTCAGCCTCTACCCAGGCCAGTTTGTCGCGGTCCCAAACATATCTGGCTCTGGATTCATCTGGCCTTTTTTCTACCATCGATCTCCTCTTGCAACGTTACTCGGTTCACCAGAGATTATATCTGGAAACTGCTGAACGGACAATAGGTATTAGGTACTATTGGGGCTGTCCGGATTGGTCCAGCCTCAGGATAATCACCTCAGACTCAGGGGTAGAGTGATACACCACTTCCAGGCCATCCTCAGAGTCGAATTCTCCATCAAGAACGCGGGAAGTTAAAGAGTCCTTAGGAAATCCTTCAATTCCTCTGTATTTTTCGTCTGTCTCAGCCCACTTCAGGATAACTGGAGCGATGTCTTTGTCAAGCGTAGAAAAAACAAGGTAGTCCGCGCCGTATTTTTCCATGATCTGCACTGCCTCAGAGGGGTCGGTGGTAGTATAAACTACCGCAATGTCGTGTAGTCTCTCCGAGTCCCAACCATAGAATCCGTTGTCGGTCACAGGGCTCCTCTGTCCCAGGTCTAGGATCCAGTAGCCGTAATCCCACCAGGTTATTACTACCGAGTCCTGGGGTGTGCTGTCCCTGAGATAGGCAAGGGCGTCTTGCCATTCCTCGTTAACAGCAACTCTCGGGTTGGAGCCCAGACTGTAAGCCGATAGTGAGAAGAGAACCAGCAGGCAGAGCAGCGCTGCCACACCGACCTTCTTCAGCGGTTGAAGCTGTCCCTGCTTCATCCAATCCCATAGAAAGGCGAGTCCTACCCCTGAAAGCAGACAGGCCGCCGGGACGGCGTAGAGCAGGACTCGCCTGGCGAAGAGACTCAAGACCAACAGGCAGAGAAACCAGCAGGCGAAGAAGATGGCGCCCTCAGTGCGCTTCCTCCATGCGAGATAGAGGCCAAGCAAAATGGGAATGAGGAGTAAATTGAAACCGAGCAGATCAAATGCGCTTATACCGCTCATCTCAGCAATATCGCTTGCTCCAGTCCACTGAAGTACGTTCGACGCGAAGCTGAGCCAAGAGGCTACCAGGTGATGGTTGAAGGCTGCGAAAACCAGGTGGCCCAGTACTATGACGCCAAACACCCTGCAGTTGACATCGCTGAGGCCGCCGATCAGCCTATGCATTACGCTGGGCTCCGTCTGGAGTCGGTCGAAGTATCCGATAAAGAATCTTAGCACGAAATATACCAATATAACTGCCAATAGAAGTATGGGGCCGACAAATGACCACTCGAGGAAGAGTAGGCCCTCGATGGCGAACACACCCAGTCCTGACAACAGCCACCCCACGTCTCTTTTGCCTATGCGGAACTGCCAGGTACGGGAGAGGTAAAATAGGAAGGCCCCTAGCATAATCAGTGGAACACTCAGTCCATCGCGGTCGACATAGCCCGCTGTACCGACTAAGATGGCAGTTCCCATGATAGCCCAGGCAAGTGCGGAGAAGAAACCCACACGGCGATTGCAGATCTTGGTGGCAGCTAGATATATTATCACTATGCCGATGATTCCCAGGACCGGTGGCAGCAACTTGCATACAAGGTCCAGGGCATTGGCGGATGACAGACCGAAGACATAGCTTGCTGCTTTGGCGATGTAGGCCAGGGGGTAAGCCAGCCCGCTGTGCAGGATGCCGTAGATGGCGCCCTGGGGAATGTCAGCGGGAGGCCCTTGGCCGGCCATAATCCTTCCCGCCAGCCAGTGGAAGAAGTAAGAGTCGGGGCTTATTAGATAGTAGTGGCCGCTGCTAAGCAGGTGCAGGCAGCGAAGGAGAAAAGCATATACCGCGAGCCCTCCCAGAGAAAGCAACAGAAGCCATTTCCCGGGAAGTGTTGGAAGCCTTGACCGGAAAACGCCCCAAATGCTGGCTGCTCTTTTCAGCAGCCGTTCTATTAGCCATTGTAGCTCGTACACACTGTGCCAATTCTAGCCTGATGTCCAATCGGTGTCAACTTGAACTTGTGAAGACTGCTTGCTGTCATCCCGGTTATTCCAAACTGCCCCTATCCTTCAACAGGGCTCCTTCGACTTTGTTTCCTTAGAAAAGCTCAGGGAACCTCTGATAAAGTTCACTAAACCTGAATGCAATTTAGATTTTCGATTTTCAACCGACTTTTCAACTACTTTTAGGGTTTATTTGTCCCTTAATCCACCTTTTGTATCGTTCCCTCTCGCAACAATAGCCCTTTAGCACTGAGATAGTCCCGCATTTTCCCGAATATCATCTCCAAGATCAATATCGGCAAGCCGCCTCATGGATTCACTATCCTGGAGGGCATCTTCCACAGCGGGAGAGTATGGCAAAAGTCCCCCTTTACCAAAGGGCATCTTCCATAGAGGGAGAGGATGGCAAAAGTCCCCCTTTGCCAAGGGGCATCTTTCATAGAGGGAGAGGATGGCAAAAGTCCCCCTTTGCCAAGGGGCATCTTTCATAGAGGGAGAGGATGGCAAAAGTCCCCCTTTACTAAAGGGGGATTCAGGGGGATTACAGATACTTAAATAGCTCGAATCCCCCCTTCCCCCCTTTGCCAAAGGGGGGATATGTAGCATATATATATTGCCTCATCCTCGCTACAAGTGACCTTTCGCGCTCAACATGCCTGGCGACCACATGCTGAAAGAGGCCAATGCCTTTCCCTGGCTGTTTCACTGCTTTTTATCCTGCTTCCAGTCACGTCCGTCAGGTTTTACCTCGTATATCAGGACTTATTAAGAGATTCCTTAGGAATCTGTGATGAGCATTTGCAATACTCATCACGAAGGATGAAAATGCTGTTTTTGGGTATAACCGCCATTCAAGACGCCGTTCGTGATGAGCTCCCTTACAACCCGTTCGTGGTGAGCTTGTCGAACCATGAACGCCCCTTCGCCAGGCCTGTCCTGAGTTTATCGAAGGGCTCCCTTCGACAAGCTCAGGACAAACGGTTTGGTCCTATTTTCCGAGCATTCTGCCATGCCGGTTGATATCGGCACCACGGAGAATGAAAATGGCAGGCCCGTGACTGTTTGAGACAAGCGGGGGGTTTCGCCGTAGCATACATATCGTACAAATTAAAATTCACTGGGGTAGGTTGGCCGACGTCGGCCAACCTACCCATTCGAAACTGACAACTTGTATTTTCGGAGCAGTGGCAACGCTATGCGAGCAGCCCAACCGCAACCATTTGTCCCAACCGAAATCATGGCGAGTTTTGCCAATTACCAAGGGGCTGCTACCTATAGCGTTGTGGTGTTGAGAATGGAGGCAGACCGCTCTCCTTGATGGGTCTGCCCCGCTGCCCGTAGCCCAAATGGGCTGACTTGACCAGTACTTGAGTAATAGCCCATAAGTCTAAAAATGGGAGGAAAAGTCAATTAAAGGTGGCTGTCAAGCATCGGTAAAGCGAGGGCGGATGCTTGACAAATAGTACTAAGGTATATATACTAGGCGCCAAGTTAGTACTATTGGCGTATAGTACTAACGTAGTATTTCTCTTCAAGGAGGAGGTCTAAGCTGACTAGGCGGAGTAGACAGTAAATAGTGGAGAATTTCCAGACAGAGAGGAGGTGATTTAGATGACAGTAAATCCGGCGTTACCGGCGATTGTGGCAAAGATTATGACCCTGGTGGATCAGGTACTAGGTGTCTTTTGTACCACAACTTGGCTTGTAGATCCTGGTGGAACGGGATGTGACATTCCCGTAATTTACTCCAACATGACCACTTGCGGGAACGAGCTTGTGGATCTTTGGGCACAGGCTTTGTATGCGATTTCGGGCCTTGTTGGCACTATGGTAGCCTCGCTCGGAGTGAATATCCAGTAAAGCTAAAGGGTAGTCAAAAGAGATTTGTTTTATCAAGAGAGTCCTTCTTGGAGAGAGCGCGAAAGTATGGGAGGGGGGCAAAGCCCCCCTCCTTTTACTTAGTTACTCAAATTGACCAGGAATACAGAACATGTTAGGATGCTGGAACGCAGTCTATCAGGGTGATCAGGATTGATTAGTGCCCCGAGTAGACGTATGGCTCCATTCGGCGGGAAGCCGAGTGAGTTGGGTGGTTGTAAATGACAGCACTGACCTCTGTTATGGCTAAAACACTGGTAATGGTTGACGCAGTATCTGGTAATTGGTTTGACGTGAGCCTAAGTGTAGCCGATCCGGTCTGCAATGTTGGGATGAATATTACGACGACCGAGTGCGGAGAGCAACTGGTTCCATATGTGGCGTCGTTGGTGTCGGTTTTCGCACATTACGGAATGGCACTTTTAACGGAGGTCTTGATGGGTATTGCTGTGGCCTATGTGTCCTGACAAAGTTGATTACAGAATCGGAGTTAAATGAGCAGCGACATATGTGGCAATTGTGGCAACTTCAAGTCAACGCAAGGTGAAAGGTTCTTCAACTGCACCAGCGCAAAATATGCAGGCCTGAGCTATGGGATGCAGGTGAGGGCGGATACACGCGCTTGTGAGGCATTTGCGCCGTTCACGGCTTCTTCCTCACCAGCCCTTGCCCTGCCGAAGGACCGGTTGCAGCGAAAAGAACCCCTGGAGCCGGTTGGACTGTGCTCGGTGGGGAAAAGGACCCTGGTGTTTGTTGTCGTGCTGGCGATCATCCTTGACTCGTGGCTGCTGTATACCTGTGCCTAGGGGTAGGCATGTACATGGCGGACAATCTGTGGCATAATTAGAAATATGAAGCGGTTCTATGCTATCTTGTTCTTAGTGTTGCTTGGGTTGCTTCTCTTTACTGGCTGTGTGCCTTCTTCCTTTTCTTGCAGTTCCGGTCCTGAGCCCACGCCGGTATCAACAGGGCCATGCTATGCTGATTTCTATGCTCAACCCACCAGCCTGACAGGAGGTGGAGGTTGGATATCGTTCACTTCCACTTCGACGGGGAATATCAAAACGTTGCGATGGGACTTTGGGAATGGCTTCACTGATGTGGGGTCATCCGCGAGGACTTACTATAGTGAGAATGGGTACTATACAGTAACCCTTACCATCGAGGGCCCGGACTGTCATGACGTAGAGACCAAGGTTGACTATATAGAAGTCTCCGGGTGCTGAAAGTAGGAGATGGGCGCCGGTACGGCGCCGATGCAGATGACACACCTCGCATCACAGGTCGCCTTACTTCAGCTGCCTCGTTTCCACACTGAGGGCACATCGTTGTGTGCCCCTTCTTGACGTCATTACGAACCCTTTTCCTGTCATTGCGAGTCCTTCGCTGCGTGTAATTCTGAGCCGTTTGCCTTATGTCATTCAGAGGGAGCGGAGCGACCGAAGAATCTCGCTCAGGATAAACTCCGCGAAGCAATCGCCCTGTACTACAATACCGGCAGGATTGCTTCGGCACCCCTTCGACTGGCTCAGGGCGAACGCAAGTACTATTAGCCGTTCGTGGTGAGCCCTTCAGCTTCTCTCAGGACAGGCCAGTTGAAGGGCTCAGGGTGCCCTGCAATGACATTTACTCAATGACTTAGGTTGATTTGTTTTCCTCCTATTTAGGCGGTTCACAGTTACTGTTTCGGCTTATGATTCCTCCAGCAATCTATCATGACGATTGAAATCGTTGCCACTGAGGATGAAAGTGGCAAACCTGTGAATGCTTGGGACAAGCGATGGGTTTTACTGCACCACATATATCCTGCCAAGTGAAATTAATTGGCGTAGGTTGGCCGACGTCGGCCAACCTACCCACTCGAAACTGACAACCCGCACTTTAGTAACAGCACCGTGGGGAAGAAACAACACTGTCCTGGTTCCAAGCCGCTATTCTGGGGAGAGCGTCTACGTTTGACAAATGTGGGCGTTATGTTATGATAGCCCACACGTAGGAGATGGCTCAAGGGCGTTCGAGATGAAAGGTTGTCACTGGATAGCAACAACCCTGGTATTAGTGCTGCTAACTTTGCTGCTGGCTGGTATTGCCTCGGCACAGGGGCCGACGATCTGCGATGTCAAAGCGGTGAATATCGGCAATACCTCGGCCACCATAACGTGGGCAACCAGCGAGGCAGCCAATAGCACGGTCAACTATGGAAACACCACATCTTTGGGTTTGACGGTATCCGACAGCGCTAATGTTACTGACCACTCCATAATCCTGCCAAACCTCAGCCCGGCAACGCTCTACTACTACGAGGTAAGCTCGACGAACGCTGGCGGGAATACCACTGTCGACAACAACTACGGGAACTACTATACCTTCACAACATTTTCACAGTCGCTTGAGCTTCACGGTTGGGCGTGGAACACCTTCAGTGGGCAGCTTGGGAATGCTACGCTGGAAGGTTACGTGGCGATGGTTGAGAGGGCCCATGCCCCGGGCAGCTACTCCCTTCATGTGGTGGGCAATCTCACACTGGAACTGCCAGGTGCGTCTGGTAACGAGACGATTGAGCTTGACATGTATGGCAGCAGGTCAAGGTCCTTGTTCTACCTGGGTCAGGAGGAGACAGGCAAGTCGGCGAGCTTCAGGGGAACCTGGATCGATGCGGGGAATGACACGTACTATGTCTGTGCCACGGGCACGGTTGCGCTTCCCAATCCCGACGGTGACGTATTTAAGACATCTGACATCAACTTTATTACGTTGCGAACGCCGGATGTAGAAATCACTAGCTATGATTCTAGCGGTAGCTTTGTAGACAATCTGGAAATCATGATCAGGGGACTAGCGAAAATCTACGACGTATTGCTGGATTCCCTTATGGGTTCCACCAGTTTTAGGGATATCATAGCTTCCATCCTGAGTGCGCTTACAGCACTGGTAGGCGCGCTGAGAGGATTGGGCACGCCCTATGTGCCGTAGGTGAAAAGGGTAAAACCTACTTGACGGATGGCATAGACGAGGACTGAGATGGCAGAAATATTTTCAGACCCGATGATGATAATGTTGCTCCTCGGAACGGTGATCGCCGTGATGGCGATCGCGACCCCCTTTGTGCTGATCACCCTGGCGGCCTTCATCTATGTCTGGATAAATATGTACCCCTGGCTGAAGATGGTGGGCAAGTGGGGGGCCAGGCCCGCGAACTTCGTCGCCTTGGTCGTTTTCTTCTATTTGTGCGTATTCTTTTACCTCGTTCTGGCTTTTCTCATTCATCCATTGTTCCTTGTATTTATCTTGCCTGCCCTCATCATACTTTTCCCCGTGTACCTGGCGGTATTCGTCTTCATTGTAAGGATTATCAAGTGGGTATTCTTTAAACTATCGGGATTCCTTGACGGCATTTTCCTGGCTGTGCGCCTGGAGTTCATAAAGTTCAAGATCAAGACTGACATGTTTAAGGAAGGAGGCGCCAAGGGTAAATTTGGAGCGTTTAAGGGCGAGTTCTCGGGTGATGCACGGAGGGTTACTGGCAAAGTATCGGGGAAGAAGGAGACCGGCTTCAGGAGTAAACTGGAGGCGCTCAAGGGCGAGTTTTCGAGTGACGTGGAAAGGGCTCGCAGTAAACTGTCTAGGAGGAAGTGACAGGCATGAACTGGAAAGATAGATTGATGATGAAGGCGATGGGGAACAAGCTGGTGATCAAGATATTCAGCATACCTATTGTTCTCAAAGTGCTGATGTGGGAGGCCAAGGTATTCGTGTCGATCATATCCATGTTTAAGGGGAAAAAGGAAGCGGTAGATTGACCAGCGCCGTGTTCCGCGGCCTTTAGGGCATTTTCCCTGACGAGATTAGCCAGTTTACTGCTGATAAGGCTATCTGTTGAACCTATTACTTGATGAGTTCAGTGCTTCAAATACCTCCCCTTAGCGAGATTTGAAAAAACGGACGGTCTGCGGTTATAATATGCTTGGTTTAGGGAGGGATCGCATAGTGGTTTAGTGCGGCCGCCTGCTAAGCGGTTAGGGGGGGAAACCCCTCTCATGGGTTCGAATCCCATTCCCTCCGCCATTAAGCTCGAATGCACCTCGCCCCATCGGGGCTTTTTTTATGCCTTTGCACGAGCGTTCTGTGAAAAAGGCACTTTTTGGTATAATCATAAGGGGGCTACTTTTCAATAATACGGAGGGAGTGGAAGGGTATCGTATGCCATACTATCACATCTGGTCCATAGGATGTCAGATGAACAAGGCCTACTCGGAGCAGCTGGCGACTGACCTCGAGCAA